>ERZ772897.3548-NODE-3548-length-11450-cov-3.009215_pt1 | contig 11450 bp, 7 predicted proteins | sample MGYA00512125_ERZ772897 | MGnify/ENA primary metagenome ERZ772897 (study PRJEB29015, sample SAMEA2737660) | human gut metagenome | biome: human gut; feature: human-associated habitat; material: faeces | place: China | collected 2012 ... | reverse complement strand
GTTGAACTGCCCCGCGCCGTAGAGGCCGGGCAGCTTTTTGCACTCGAGCGTCGCGGAAAGCTCCGTCGGGTCGATGCAGTCATATTCGATGGCGTAGGCCGGGCGCAGCATTTCGGCGTGCTCCAGCCCCGCGATGGTGTGCAGCATGGCAAGCTGCACCTCCTCCGGCAGGCTCGTGGACAGGCCCTGCAGGTACAGCTCGTCCGTCCCGAGGCCGCACGGCTCGAGGAAGAGCTGGTGGCGCGGCTTGTCGGCAAAGCGGACGATCTTCGTTTCGATGCTCGGGCAGTAGCGCGGTCCGATTCCCGTTATCGTCCCGTTGAACAGCGGCGAGCGGTCGAACCCTGTGCGCAGGATGTCGTGCACCTCGGCCGACGTGTAGACCAAAAAACAAGGGAGTTGGTTTTTAACCGGTTGTGTGTCAGGTGAAAAGGAGAATTTGGCCGGGTTTTCGTCTCCGTATTGCGGTTCGAGTATTTCGAAGTCGATCGTGCGGGCATCGAGGCGTGCGGGTGTCCCGGTTTTCATACGCCCGGTTTCGAATCCGATTGCGCGCAGGGATTCCGTGATCCCGTGCGAAGCGGCGTCCCCTGCCCTGCCGCCCTCGGCGTGCGATGTGCCGCAGTGCATCAGCCCGTCGAGGAACGTGCCGGCGGTAAGTATGACGGCTTTACAAGCGAATTCGATGCCCATGCGTGTCCGTACGCCCGTCACGCGTGGTTTAGGTGCAGAGGTATCGAACAGCAGTTCGGTGGCGGCGTCCTGCCAGATGTAAAGGTTCAGCGTGTTTTCGAGCGTATGGCGCCACTCCTCCGAGAAACGGGTTTTGTCGCATTGTGCACGGGGACTCCACATGGCCGCACCCTTCGAACGGTTGAGCATCCGAAATTGGATCGCGGTGAGGTCGGTAATGCGTCCCATCTGTCCTCCCAAAGCATCTATCTCTCTGACTATCTGTCCTTTGGCTACTCCACCGACAGCCGGGTTGCACGACATGGAGGCCATTTTGGACATGTCCATCGTGAGCAGCAGCGTGCGCGACCCCAGGCGTGCGGCAGCCGAGGCCGCTTCACAGCCGGCATGTCCGCCTCCGATGACGATTATATCGTAGTCGAGTGTCATTCTTCTGGTTTGTTTTCTGTCTGCAGATCGACGCTGCCGGTGTTCCTCCCGGCGATCAGGGCCTCGTAATCAGGCTCGTCCCAATCGATTTCGTCTCCGTCGGGCGACTCCGTGAAATCCCATTCGATAAGATCCATTTCGCGGACTGTTTCAGGCGGGGCATAAAGACCGAGGTACCGGGGATTTTCCGGCTCCTCTCCGCTGAACGCGAAAACGGCGATTTTGCGTACGGGATCCACGATGTAGACGTCTACCTGCTGTATATCCAGATAACCCGCCGTTGTCCGGAAGCAGTAGTGCGTGGGGTCGATGCGCTCGAAAGCGTCGATGATCGAAGGAAAAGGGCCGTCCATCATTTGCCGGACGAACAGCGATTCGGTGATCCATATCGGATACCAGTAGAGCATGTCCACGTAATACTTGCCCCGGTAGGAACATATCGGAATCCATGCCCGGGGACACTCCTGCAGCGAATAGACCGGGAGCGGTTCGGGATGCTGCTCCTTGAGTAATTCAAGGTATTGCGCGAAACTATCCCTGTTCCAATCGTTGTAACCGGGTGTCGTGCACGAGGCGAGCAGGCGGTAGGACTCCGATTCCCGGTTCATTTCGATATATGCCCTGCAATGCGAGGTGCGGTCGTGTTCGGGATCGTAAACCGATGATTGGTAAAGGAACGTCGTGTCGTTCTCCACGAAAGGCCCGTGCCGTTCGAAATTCCGGGCTTCCGGGTTTGCTTCGGGGATGGAATCGCACACAGGGGCGACGGCCGTTTCGGCGACGGCGGAATCGGCGGCAGGCAAGGCTGCCGTAACGTTGTTATCCGTGTTGTCATTCGCTGTCCTGCGTCCCAGGCAGCCGGCGGACAGTAATCCGATAAGAAGAATCAACAGTCGTGTTTTCATGGATTCAGGTATTATTCTCCGGGTTCTCCCAGAATTTAAGGTATTTATCCTCCTTGCGATGCATCTGCGCGTTGGTGCGGGGCGTCTTGTCGCCCTGGCCGCAGAGGTGCAGCACGCCGTGTACGACGACCCTGCGCATTTCCTGGAGCGTCGTGCAGCCGTATTGCCGGGCATTGTCGGCTACGGTCTCGACGTCGATGAAAATGTCGCCCGAAACGATGCGTTCGCCTTTGCGGTCGCTGTAATCGAACGTAATGACGTCGGTGAAATAGTCGTGCCCGAGCCACTGACGGTTCATCTCCAGGAGCCGTTGCGCCGAGCAAAAAATGTAGCTCACATCGCCCAGCGTATACCCTTCCGCTTCGGCCACTTCGCGCAGCCATGCCGCCGTCAGGCGTTTCTGCGGCAGCCGGAAGGTACAATCGTCGTTATAGTATCGTATTGCCATGTTTGAAGGACGGCCCGAGGCCGTAATCAGTCTGTAAATCTTTGCAAAAGTACAAAAATAATACAGATGAAAACGTCCCGGCGGGCTTTTTCTCGTTGTCCGTGTCCGGGTGGCATTCCGAAGCTGCATCTGCCTTCCCCGCAGGGAAATTCCGGAAAATTAAAAAAAATATTTTTTCAGAAAGGGAGCGGTTTTAGTTACGGATCGTAACTTTTATTTCCGACCCGGGGATACATTGCCGCCATGTCCTGGTTTTTTGTTTCATATTGTTCTGATATACAATTTCTTATTGATATATCGGGGCGAATAACGATACGGAAAAACCGTTATATTTGCCTCGTCACGAAGTATTAACCCAAAAATCTCTCAAAATGAAAATCTTCAAAATGCTTACCGCGCTTGCGGCTTTTTTTGCCGTGGCGTTGTTTTCGGGATGTGATGACGACAAAGGATCCGAACCCGATCCGCAGCCTGTGAAACTCGCTTCGCCCGGGATTGTCTTCAAGGACGTCAAACCCACGTCGTTCGCGGCCTCGTGGACGGCCGTGGAGCATGCTGCGGCTTTCGGTTATAAACTGCTGACGACTGAAGGAGGACAGGAGGTCGTCGTGGCTGAGATCGCTTCGTATGATGCCGTGGAAGTCTCTTTTTCGGGGCTAAAACCCGCTACGGAATATACGCTCGAAGTCGTTGCGCTGGCCGGAGACGCCCCCGGATATACCGATTCGGATCCGGCAAAGGCTTCGACGACGACAGCCGACGAACCGGTCGTCGTGACGTCGCCGTGGGTCGATGTCGAGTTTTCTTACGAGACGGTCGGCGGAAAGGGGACGTTGCGTGTCGCCAACAAAGCCAATGTCAAGTGTGCGCATTTTTATTCGAGTACCGAGACGGTGAATGTCATCGGCGACGGGTATGATGACGAAAAGACGCTGATCGGTTATATCCTGATGGATTACGAGGACGGTGTGCCGGGCGTTTATATGGACACGGCCGGGCACAAGTTCAATAACAACGGCGCCGGGTTCAAGGCCGGGGACAAGCTCTTCTACTATGTCGTGGGCGTGGATGCGGCCGATAAACCGGGCGACCTGAACTGGTTTTGGGTCGAAATCCCCGCCAACATAGGCGACCCGGTGATTATCCTCGATTCGCCGGAGGTCTGACGACTTTCCGGAATAATTGGTAAGCGGGATCCTGTTTTTGCGGGATCCCGCTGTTGTATTCCGTTCTGGCCAGATACAGGGCTGCGGAAAAGGTTTTTTTGATCCGGAAAAGGTCGACGGGAGAGCTGGCCAGGTTTAGAGCGGGATTTCTGCCCGCCGTTGCCAAAAATATTTGATGGGATTTATCCTTCGCCCGAAACGGTTTTTCGGCGTGGCGTGTCCGGGGTTACCGTTCGGAAGGATTCCCGATCCGGTATTTATTGTCGGTGTTTATCGTTCGGAAGGGTTCCCGGTTCGGTGTTTATCGCCGGGGTTTACCGTTTGAAACAGTTTTCGGCGCGGAGCTTCTCGCCGGGGTTCGGCGGGTAGATGCCGAATACCAGTTTGTACTCGGTTTCCATCGTCATGATGTTGACCGACGAGCCGATGGTGCCCAACTGTTCGTTTCTTGCCACTTTCTGGCCCTTTTCAACGCATATCGACCCCATGTTGGCATAGGAGGTTATATATTCGCCGTGAGCCACGAAAACGTCGTATTTGTTCGTGATGCGGTTGCGCTTGATTTCGACGACCTTTCCGTCGTAGATCGAAATGACGTGCGCACCCTTGGGGCCGGCGATCTCGGCCATGTTTTCCTTGTAGCGTTTTACCGAACCGGCCGTGACGGGAAGCCTCAGCCCCGTGGTCTTGGTCGAGAACGACGCACCCTCGGTATTGCCTTTGGTGAGTTTGCGCAGCTCGCTGATGGCCACGTCGAGTTGCTGTTCCTGCGACAGTTTGCGTTGCAGGGCCTGTTTCTCCTTCTGCGACATTTGGCGGATATTGGCCCGGGCGTTGCGCGAATCGCGCTGGAGCTTCTGTTTCTGGGCGGTGAGGTTCTGCGTCACCGAATCCAACGAGCGTTTGCGACGGTCGAGCAGCTCCTTCTCGCGGGCGACCTGTTCCGAAAGTGCGGCGATGTCGTGCAGTTTGCGTTCGCGCATCGAAGCCACCTCGCGCAGGTTGGTGATCTTTTTCGCGACGTCGGCGAAGTCGCGCGACGAGAAAATGTAGGTCAGGTAATTGTTGTGCTTATAGTTGCGGTAGGCCTCGCGTACCATCTCGGCATACTGCGTACGGTTGCGTTCCAGGGCCGAGCTGAGATCGCCGGCGACGCTGTCCGTACGGGATATCTCCTTGCGCAGCAGGCGCACCTGCTTCTCGGTCTCTTCGAGCAGTTGGTTGCGGGAGTCGAGCTGGCGCGCCAGGCGGCGAACCCGTTCCTCGGTGGCGGCGCGGCCTTCCTGTATCTTCGAGATCGCGCGTTCCTCGTCGGCAATCCTCTTTTCCAGGGCGGCGATGACCCGTTTCTGCTCTTCGATGGCATCGCGGCCCCCCTGCGCCGCAGCGGTAAAGGCGGCGAACAGGAAAAGGAGGGTCAGTATGCGGGCGGGCTTCATCACGGTCACTCTTTTTCGGCTTTGCCCTGTTCCATGCGGCGGGTGATCTGGTCGGCGTCGTAGCCCTTTTCGAGTCCCTTGCGCCAGTATATTTCGGCCATGAACTGTTCGCCCATGGCATGCAGGATATCCCCGTAATGAACCAGCAGCGCCGCAATCTCCTGCCCGTCGAGGGCGATGGCCTGCTGCATCACCTTCTTGGCCTCGGCCGTGCGTCCCAGCTTGAAGAGCACCCAGGCATGGGTGTCCAGGTAGGTGGGGTTGTTGTCCGTGAGGGCGATGGCGCGGCTCGACATCGTGAGCGCCTTTTCGAGTTCACGCCCTTCGAGCGAGAGGAAATAGGCGTAGTTGTTGAGTACCATGGCGTTATCCGGATCGTAGCGCAGGCTGTGGTCGTAGGCTTTGTAGCACTGCTTCATATCCGCCCGGAACGAACCTTTTCGGACAGCCCGGGCGAAATTGTCGTCGATGTCCTGTTCGCCGGCGGTGGCTTTCTGGTGCCAGGTGTCGCCGATAAATCCCCAGATCACGCTGCGCAGCGAATCTGTCCGGGCATAGCCCAGCGATTGTTTGTAGGCTTTGATCGCCTGGGGATATTGTTTGGAATAATTCAGCGTATGCCCTTTCGAGAGGTGGAAATCGACCTGTCCGGGAAAGAGCTCCAGGGCGCGCCCGATATAGCGGTTCACCGAATCGGGATGCTGAAGATAGCTCTCGATGTCTATCACCGAACGGAAATACTCCTCGACGGGCGGCTGGTCGTCGAGGTGGAGTTTGTAGAGCGCGAGCGCCTGTTCCAGCTCGCCCGAGGCGATCAGGTGTTTGGCATAAAGTTCCACGACGCGCCTGTCCTGCGGGTAGCGGACGGCAAGCGTCGAGGCCAGCGTATTGAGCTGGGGGTAATATTCGCGGTAGAAACGCATGTCGGAGGTGAAGATCCCGAAACGTTTGATCTTCGTGTCGAGCGGCATCTTGTCCGACTCGAAAAGCCGCTGCGTAACGTCCAGCACCGCCCGGTAATCGTGGCGGCCGTTGTAGAAATCGGCCAGCGACATGAGCGTTCCCACGTCGGTCGAGTCGATCTGCAATGCCCGGTCGTATTCGGCCTTGGCCAGCGAATCCTTGCCCAGAATGCCGTAGAGGTCGGCCAGCACGACGTGGTGTTCGGCCTCGTAAGGCACCGCTTCGACCATGGCCTCGGCCTCTTCGACGGCCTTGTCCATCTGGCGCGTAGCGACCAGCAGCTGCCGTTTCATGGTGCTCAGCACCGGGATGCGGCCGAAGCGCACTTCGGCCGAGTCGAGCGTGGCGATGGCCGAGAAGGGCTGCTGCGCCTGCTCGTAGAGGGCGGCCAGAATCCGGTAGTTGTCGGGGTTCTGCGGCTCGTCGCTGCGCAGGCGGCGGTAGACGGCCAGCGCCTCGTCGTAACGGCGGGCATAGATGAGTGCCTGCCCGAGGAACTGGTGGTACCACTTGTTGGCGGTGTCGAGCCGGAAGGCCGTGCGTGCCAGATCCACCGCCTCGTCGGGCGTGGAATACATGCCGTTGGCGGCCATTTCGTAATAAGCCGGTGCGAAGGTCGAGTCGTTGCGGATGGCCTCGGCGAAGAATTCCCGCGCCCGGACGGTGTCTCGGGCAATGGCATTCTGTTTGATGCCTTCGGTATACAGCCATACGCTGCGCAGCGAATCGGGATAGCCGGGCACGCCGGCGGGGCCTTTCCCGGCGGCGAAGGCCGAAAGGAAGAGCACGCACAGTACCGTGATCGCTGTCAGACGTTTCATGGGCCCGGTGTTTTAGAGTGCCGTGTCGAACTGGTGGAGGAAACGCACGTCGTTCTCGAAATAGAGGCGCAGGTCTTTCACGCCGTATTTGAGCATTGCGATGCGTTCAATACCCATGCCGAAGGCGAAGCCCGAGTATTTTTCGGGGTCTATGCCGTTTGCCTGGAGTACGTTGGGGTCTACCATGCCGCAGCCCATGATTTCGAGCCAGCCGGTACCCTTGCACACCGGGCAGCCCTTGCCCCCGCAGAGGTTGCACGATACGTCGACCTCGGCCGAAGGTTCGGTGAAGGGGAAATACGACGGGCGCATGCGGATGACGGCCTGCTCGCCGAAAACCTCCTTGGCGAAGTAGAGCAGCGACTGTTTCATGTCGGCGAACGACACCCCTTCGTCAATGTAGAGGCCCTCGATCTGGTGGAAGATGCAGTGCGCGCGGTACGAAATGGCTTCGTTGCGGAACACGCGGCCGGGGCAGATGACGCGGATGGGCGGTTTCTGGCGCTCCATGGTGCGTACCTGGATCGACGAGGTATGCGTGCGCAGCAGGATGTCGGGATCCTTTTCGATGAAGAACGTGTCCTGCATGTCGCGCGCCGGATGTTCGGGCGGGAAGTTGAGCGCCGAGAAAACGTGCCAGTCATCCTCGATCTCGGGCCCGTCGGCGACGGTGTAGCCCAGCCGCGAGAAGACCTCGACGATCTGGTTCTTGACGATCGAGATCGGGTGGCGCGACCCCAACTGCTCGGCCGAACCGGGACGGGTCATGTCTTCGGTCGCAGCGCCGTCGTCGGCGATTGCGTCCTGAAGTTGCTCGCGCAGGGCGTTTATGCGGTCGAGGGCCGTGACCTTGAGTTTGTTGAGCTGCTGCCCCATTTCGCGCTTGAGCTCCGGGGCCACCGTCTTGAACTCTTCCATCAGGGCGTTCAGTTCGCCCTTCTTGCCGAGCACTTTGATGCGGAACTCCTCGATCTCGGCCGCTGCCTTCGGTTTGAACTCTTCGACACGTCGGAGAAGTTCATTGATTTTGTCGGTCATATTTTGATTGTTTACGCTTTTTCCGTATTTTTACCCGTCTTATTACGTTAAGTATAACGTGCAAAGTTATAAAAAAATTGAGATATGTTGCGTAAAACCCTCTCATTTATCTCGGTGCTGTTGCTCGCTGCGACGGTCGCCGGGGCGCAGAACCCCGACGACGGGACTGCACGTCCCCGCTCGGTGGGCGTCGTGATGAGCGGCGGCGGCGCAAAGGGACTCTACCATATAGGCGTGCTCGAAGCCCTCGAGGAGAACGGCGTGCCGATCGATTACGTGGCGGGCACCTCGATGGGCTCGATCATCGCGGCCATGTATGCCGCGGGCTACTCCCCTGCCCAGATGCGGGAGATCGTCGCTTCGGGCGTGGTCAAGGAGTGGGTGTCGGGGCGTATCGACCCCCGCTATACCCCCTACTACCAGCAGATCGGCCACAACCCGTCGTTTATCAGCGTGCGCCTGAACCTGGGTAATTCGGGCAAGCGTTTCCGTGTGACGAACCTGATTTCTTCGACGCCGATCGAGATGGCGCTTACGGAGCTGTTCGCGCCGGCCTCGGCGGCTGCCGGCGGCGACTTCGACCGTCTGATGGTGCCTTTCCTCTGCGTGTCGAGCGATATGAACGCCCGCGAGCCGGTGGTGATGCGCAACGGCGACCTGTGCGAAGCCGTGCGCTCGTCGATGTCCATCCCGCTGGTGTTCAAACCGATGAAAGTCGATTCGATGCTGCTCTACGACGGCGGTATTTACGACAACTTCCCGTGGCGTCCGCTCGACGTGGGGTTCCGTCCCGACCTGATCGTGGGCAGTATCTGCACGGCGGGCAATACCCCGCCGGGCGAGGACATCAACATCCTCGACCAGGCTTTCATGCTGGCGATGCACGATACGGATTACGACCTGCCCAAAGGGCGCAGCGTCACGGTTCGCCGTGCCGTGGATGTCAACATGCTCGATTTCGACAGCGCCGTGGCCGTGATGGATGCCGGTTATGAAGATGCGATGGCCGTCATGCCGCAGATCCTGGAGCGGGTTTCCGAACGCTGGTCACCCCGGCGCTATGCCGAGCGGCGCGAGGAGTTCCGCGCCAAATGCCCGCCGCTGGTCTTCAACGACTATAAGCTCGAAGGGCTCTCCTCGGCGCCCGAGGCCTATATCCGCGACTTCGTGAAGGTAGACCGCCGAACCCCCGGGCGCCAGCGCCCGATGGGTTTTTCCGAATTGCGCGACAACCTCTACGCGGTGCTTGCGGACGGCGATTTCACGATGGATTTCCCGCACGTGACATACGACACCGTGACGGAGCGCTATTCGTTCCGGGCAAAGTTCCATACCAAACCCAACTTCAAGATCACGATCGGCGGCAACGTCTCCTCGACGGCCTTCAACCAGGCCTACATCGGCGTCAATTACCAGACGATCGGCCGTGTGGGGCAGCAGTTGGGCGCCGACCTCTACCTCGGGCCGATCTATACGTGGGGTACGATCGGAGGGCGCACGGATTTCTACATGTGGAAACCCGTGTTCCTGGATTACTCCTACAATTTCGCCGTGCGGAATTTCCGCCATGGGTCGTTCGGCAACGTCACCAAAATCGACAACACGCGGCAGGTCAAGAACAGCGAAAGTTTCTTCTCGGTGGCTGCCGGGATGCCCCTCGCCCACCGCGGCGTCTTCCTGATCCGCGCCAACGGCGGGCATGTCAATTACCGGTACGATTCCGACGAGCTTTTCGCCGACGATACCGACCATTCGCGCTATTCGTTCTTCGGGATCAAGGCCGAGCTGGCACGCAATACGCTCGACAAGTTCCTCTATCCCCGCCGGGGTTCCGACCTGAAACTGTCGGGCATCTTCGTCACGGGGCGCGATAAATACGAGCCGTTCGATGCGAAAAAGTTCCTGTCGCGGACGCCTCGCCAGTGGTTCGGGGCACGGTTTACGTGGGACAAGTATTTCGACATGCCGGGCTGCAGCTGGCTTTCGCTGGGGCTGAATGTCGACGGCGTGATCACGAACCACCCCGAGTTCACGACCGAGGGGGCCACGGTGATGTCGATGCCGGCCTATGAGCCGGTGCCTCATGCGCAGATGATTTACATGCCCGACTTCCGTGGCAGGCGGTTCGCGGCGGGCGGTATCATGCCCACCTTCGACCTGATGCACAACTTCTTCCTGCGCACGGGTTTCTACGCCATGTTCCGCGAGAAACGCAGTTTCGTGCCCGGGGTGTCGGGCCCGGTGGAAGATAAGCGCTGGCACTATATCGCCGAGGCGTCGCTGGTCTACCATACGCCGATCGGCCCGGTCAGCCTGGCCCTGACCAAATACGACCTGCGCAACTGGAAGAACATGTACCTGACGTTCAATTTCGGGTATGCGATCTTCGCGCCCAAGGGGACGTTCTATTAGCGGGCTGTGACGGGGGGCGATTCCTGCGCGGTTTTTGTGGTTCGCAATCCGGTTCCGCGGCTTCCTGTCCGGCTTTATGGCGTGCTGCGCAGTTCCTTCGTGCCCTCCGGTGGGGGGCGGAATAAGCGGCGGCGTCAATAAGGGTGTTGCCTGATCGGGCCGCAGGGGTTTGTCCGGGGCTGGATGCGGTACTCCGGGGCTGGAGGGCAGACTCCGGAGCCTTTGCCGCGGCGGGCTGCATTATTTTTTCTGTTATCGGAATAACACTTTTTTAAATTATTTTCATAAATTTGCCCCGGTAATACCGGATGAAAGATCAATTCAACAAAATAATTCAAAATCAAAGAGCTATGTTCGCAATCGACAATTACGATTTCAAAGGCAAGCGCGCGATCATCCGCGTGGATTTCAACGTGCCCCTCAACGAGAAGGGCGAAGTGACGGACGACACGCGCATCCGCGCCGCCATCCCCACCATCAAGAAGGTGCTCGCCGAGGGCGGCTCGGTGATCCTGATGTCGCACATGGGACGTCCCAAGAAGAATCCCGATCCCAAATACTCGCTCGAGCAGATCGTTCCCGCCGTCGAGAAAAACCTCGGCACGAAGGTCGAGTTCGCCGGCGACTGCATCGGTGAGAAGGCCGCCGAAATGGCCAAAAACCTCAAGCCCGGACAGGTTATGCTGCTGGAAAACCTGCGTTTCTACGCCGAGGAGGAGGGCAAGCCCCGCGGCCTGGCCGAAGACGCCTCGAAGGAGGAGAAGGACGCCGCCAAGAAGGCCCTGAAAGAGGGTCCGCAGAAGGAGTTCGTCAAGAAACTCGCTTCGCTGGCCGACTGCTATATCAACGACGCGTTCGGCACGGCCCACCGCAAGCACGCTTCGACCTACCTGATCGCCAAACAGTTCCCCAACGACAAGATGTTCGGCTACCTGATGGAGAAAGAGGTGAAGGCCATCTCCTCGCTGATGGAGGCCCCGGCCCATCCGTTCTGCGCCATCGTGGGCGGATCGAAGGTTTCGTCGAAGATCGGCGTGATCAAGGCGCTGATCGAGAAGGTCGATTCGATCATCATCGGCGGCGGCATGACCTACACCTTCGCGGCTGCGCAAGGCGGTAAGGTCGGCGGCTCGATC
>ERZ772897.3542-NODE-3542-length-11462-cov-4.920750_pt1 | contig 11462 bp, 8 predicted proteins | sample MGYA00512125_ERZ772897 | MGnify/ENA primary metagenome ERZ772897 (study PRJEB29015, sample SAMEA2737660) | human gut metagenome | biome: human gut; feature: human-associated habitat; material: faeces | place: China | collected 2012 ... | reverse complement strand
ATATCTTCTATATTTTCAGTATATTTAATATTAAATTCTAAATCCTCACCATAAGAAGAATTTTCATTAAAGAATATATTTTTTTCTTTTATATAATTTAAATCATACATCTTGTTTGATGGTTGATTTAGCAAACCGGTTAAATAAAATTTTGCATATTGATTACTTTCAATATTCATTATTTTATTTTTTTCTCCATATAATAAATACTTTATTTTGTTTTTTCTATATAAATATTTTATTCCAACAATAACAATACTTTTAGGCTTCATATTTTCTAACATTGTATTTATTGTATTTTTTTCATAGTAATCATCAGAATCTAACAATATGCAATATTCCCCATTAGCTAACTTCATTCCCTTATTTCTTGTATACGATGGTCCTCTATTTTCAGTATTTTTTAATACTATAGCATTTTTAATTTTTTTATTTTTTATATATTTTTTACATATATTATAAGAATCATCAACAGAACAATCATCAATTATTATTATTTCATATTTTTCTTTTATTCTTTGCTCTTCTATACAATTCAATGTTCTTTCTATCTTATCTTCTACGTTATACATTGGAATAATTATACTAATCACTTTTGCCTCCTAATATTACTCTTTATAAAACTCTAAATATTCTTTAACAATATTTCCAGCATCACATTTTTTTAATATTGAGTTATTTATAACAGGGTATTTTTCTAATGCCTTATTTATTTTATTTATATAATCATTTACATCATCTGTTTTTACTAAATAATTTGCATATTCATCTAAAAGAATTTCATTAGGTCCAAATTCACAATTAGATGATACAACCTTTGTCCCACATGCAAATGCTTCTATTAAATTCATAGGAAAAGCCTCAAAATCCGATGTACTAATTAGCATTTCTGAGTTATACATCCATTTGTATACATTAGATTGCCATCCTAAAAATATAACTTTATCTTTAAGTCCTAATTTTTCAACTTTTTCTTTTATTTTATTTTCTAGTTTTCCAACTCCGCAAAACAATAATTTATATTTTTGATAAAATTTTCCCTTATAAAAAACATCTATCATTCTATCTTGTCGTTTTGCTTCATCAAATCTCCCTATTTGAACAAAATATTTTTCGGTAATATCAACTGGTTCTTTTTTTAACTTGTCTATCTTTACTTTGTCAATTGGATTATATATCGTTTTTACCAACTTATTTTTAAACTTATATTTTTTTACTGTTTCTTCATTCAATCCATTTGAAACTGTAACAATCTTCTTATTACCATAAACAAATCGTAATCCAATCCTAAATAATAATTTATTTTGTTCCTTTTCATATTTATTCATTGTTGTATGTAATACATATATAGCTTCATTTTTTACTTTAGAAAATCTTGTTACTATATTTGACATTGGTAAATGTGAAGTTATTAAACAATATTTGCCTTTTTTTTCTCTGTTATCAATAATTTTATTAACTTTAGGTATTGCAAAAAAAATATTTAATATTTTTTTCATTTTATTTTTTTCATTTATCCCCAACTCAAATATATTAATTTTATCATTTATTTTATATTTTTTACTATTACTAATATTATTTCCCATCAAAATAAAATCAATATCATAACCTTCTTTTATCATTTCATCAGCTAAGTTTATGCATACTCTTTCAGCTCCGCCATCACTTATTGAATTTAAAAAAAATAAAATTCTACTGCTTACACATTTTTTTTTTATATCTAAATTTAAAATATATATAATAAATATTGAAAATGGAAGTGCTATGGTCTCACATGTGCTTATCCAAACAACATATACTAATACTAAAAAATATGTAAATTTATTGTTGATACTTTTATCCATAGCATCTAATAAAATTTTCAAATACAATATCATTCCTATTATTCCTAATTCAGATAAAATTTGCCAATATGTTGAGTGTGCTTGAACATACCAATTTTTTATAGCAAAATAACTTCTAAAGCTTGTTAATCCATTTCCTATAATTGGACTATTTAGAAACAACTTTCCTGCACATTGCCACATTGTAAATCTTGTTGTTAGGGTAGTAGGAAAAAAACTAATCTTATCAGCAATAAATGGAATTATTATAATAACACTCATAATTACTGACAAAAACACCCTATTAAACACTTTTAATTTGTTACCATTAACTTTTAACACATTTATAATAAAAATATATATCCCTAAAAAAATAGATGCACTTATTATTGTTTTTGAAAAACTTAATCCCATACATAGTATAAAATAAATACTTATAATTATTTTTAAAATTTTATTTTGTTTTTTTAACCTAGCAATCGATATTAAACCTATCAACAATAATAAAGTTGCATAATTAGGATCTGATGCATATCCAGCAACCCTAAAATCATCTCCATATAAATTTTTGTTGTGAGCTTCTTCACTTCCATTATACATATATTGTACATCATCTGCTCCCATAATATCTTCAAAAGGTACACCTTTATACACTAAAATCATACTTATCGATAACACAATACATGACCATATAACTATTTTATTAATAAAATCACCTTGTAATTTATTTTTGTAAAAATAAATTACAATACATGCTATAAATACATTAGAAAGAAGAATTAATTCGTTTATAAATCTTTGTTCATTCATTTTTAATCCATTCCAAAACCAAGAAATACTTAATGCAAAAGCCAAAATATAAAAAACAATTAATTTATTACCTATTTCGTCTTCTTTATCAACTTTTATAACAAATTTTGAATTAATTAAATATATAATTATCATAAGAACACCTAACGGTAATTCAATCAGTCTTAAATCTAATCCGCATGGCAAGAATTCTTTATTTACCATAGAAAATATAAATAAAATCATATATATATTTAACAGTATTTTTACTATTTTTTCATTTTTATTCATTTTTATCTCCTTGAAATATTTTTTCTATTTTTTCTATGTTATTTTTCATATCAAAAAAGTTTTTTCTTTCTTTTATTTTATTTTGATAATATTCGAATATCTTTTTATTCTCCAAAACTCTTTTTAAATTTTCATATAAATCTTTTTCTTCATTTTTACATATGATTCCATATTCTGCATTTTTGCCTAATATTTCTCTCATTCCTGAACATTCTGTTGTTACTATTGTTTTTCCTAATATTACTGCTTCTGATACAACAGTACTAAACCCTTCTGCTCTCGAAGAACAAACGAATATATCTGCTTTTTTTATATATTTATATGGATTTTCTTGATAACCTAATAATTTTACATTTTCTAAATCATTATTATCTATATATTTTTTCAATTTTTCTTCTTCTGAACCAACTCCAATAATCCACAAATCAAATATTAAATTATCTTCATTAAGTTTTTTTACTATTTTTAATAATCTATCATATCCCTTTTGAACTGACAATCTTCCTACAGTTATAATAGTAAAATTTTCTTTTTCTAAATTTATATATTCATCAGCTTTTTTTTCTATTTCTTCTCTATCAATAGGATTATATTCTACAATAGTTTTGTTTGGATCCAAATCATATTTTTTTATTGCTTGTTCGATAACATATTTTGAAACTCCTACAATAGTATCAAATTTTTTGTAATTATTAGCTTCATCCTCTATATTTTTAAAAAATTTTTCAGTCTTTTTTTCATTTATTAAATCAACATGAAGCCATACTAACTTTTTACTTTTTTCATTTGTTGAATTTGCTATTATTTTTGATGCTACCCCCTCTAAAAATGCTACTTCAACATCGTAATTATCTTTTACATATTTATTATAAATTTTTTCACAATCTACATGTCTCCAAAAAAATTGATATAGTTTTCCTAATATTTTTTTTAATTTACTACCATTACTATATAAATTTCCTGATTTGTTTTGTTCTTTATTTAAAAATTTAATATCAAATATTGTTTTATATTTAATATTACTATTTAATTCTTTTCTAAAAGCTCCTGTGTTTATTACAGTCATTACTGTTATATCAAACTTTTTATCATCCATATTGTTTACTAAATTCACCAAAACTTTTTCTGCTCCACCGACTTGTAATGTATGAATTAAAAATAAAACTTTTTTTCTTTTTTCATCCATCTTTGTATCCCATCTTCCTATACTATTAATCCTATTTTTCCATTTAATTCTTCTTTCATTTTCATTTTCTTATTTTTCGTTATATTATTCCAATGATAGCTTGCATCATATTTATCTTTTTCTAATACTTTTTCCAGATATTCATCCAAATCACTAATTTTTTTACATGGTATTCCGGCACACACACTGTTATTAGGTATATCCTTTGTAACGACTGATCCCGCTCCTATTATTACATTATCTCCTATCTTTACATTTGGTAATATAATAGCACCTGCACCTATAAACCCATTGTTTCCTATTGTTACATCAGAAATTTTTGTATACTTAATAAAATTATATGTACTTGCATCGTGTGCAAGTATTTGGGAATAAGGAGCTAGAGTAACATTATCACCTATAGATATAAGCCAACAATGGCTTATATCTATAGATGAATAATTTTGAACATTTAAATTTTTTCCTACTGTCAATCCCCATTTTTTTAATATCCAAATGCAAGGTTTCTGCATAATAATATTGTATACTTTCATAAATATTTTTTGTATATATATTATATTCATTACATTGCTCCTTCTTTTTTCATTACTGAAATTATTGTTTTAAAAAATATTTGAATATCTAATTTAAATGAAATATTATCGACATAATATAATTCCATTTTCATTCTTTCTTCATATGTAATATCGCTTCTTCCATTAGCTGCCCAATATCCTGTAAGTCCTGGTCTCACACTCAAAAATTTATCTTTATTTTCGCCATATTTTTCAATTTCACCATCTACTATTGGTCTTGGTCCAATAAGACTCATATCACCTTTTAGTACATTTACAAATTGTGGAAGTTCATCTATACTTGTTTTTCTAATAAATTTACCTAATTTTGTTATTCTCGGATCATCTTTCAATTTATGGTTTTCTTCAAATTCTATTCTTGCTTCTTCATTTTGTTCTAAATATTCTTTTAATCTTTTATCAGCATCTATACACATTGATCTAAATTTATAAATTCTAAACTTTTTTCCATCTTTTCCATATCTTAGATGTTCATAAAACATTGGTCCATCATCTTCTTTAAGAACTTTTCTTGCTATATAAACAGCCACAGTTATAGGAACTAGTAGAACACACCCTACTAATCCGCCTAAAATATCTATTAATCTTTTTACTACTTTATATAAAACTTTTCTAACTTCTACTTTTTCTTTTATATTTGGTTGTACAATTGCTTCGTCCACAATAATATTGCTTTCGCTGACATTTGCATTCATAATACATCCCCCTTATAAACTTGCTCAAATACAACTTTATTATATATTATAACTCTCTTCTTTTCAACCTTTTTTGTGTCATTTTTCGATATTTTTTTACTAAAGAAGTCTAAAGTACTATTGTTTTCAATACTTGAGACTTTTCTAGTAATTTTTGCATATTTTATTTATTATATCCAGTCTTTTTTATTATACTGTTACTTACACTTTTTACAGTTTCAGATGGTGTATAATTGTCTTCTCCAAATGCTTCTTTATGTAGTTGTGTTACATTGCTTTCTAGTGTAACTGGTACTCCATACCATCTATCCATTGTTATTCCTTTTGTTTGATATGGCCATCCAATGCTTTCTCCTACTTTGTATTTTGCCATACTAGGTACCATTGATATTATATCGCCTGTTGTTATGTTTGTATATACTGATGGTAATATTTTGTCTGCAAATGTATTTATTTGTGCTACACTCTTTGTTTTTAATTTGTTAAACATTGCTTCGATTACTGTTCTCATTCTTTCTGTTCTTTTGTAATCTCCACCTGATGTGTATCTAATTCTTGAGTATGATACTGCTTGTACCCCATCTACATTGTATGTTCCTGCTTGTGTTATATGGTTTGAGGCTTTTCCTGTTACTTTTGATGTTTCATCTATATATCCATTTATATATTTTGTTTCTTCAGCTGTTATATTTAATGTTACTCCTCCTAGTTGGTCTACTGCTTTTGCAACTGAGTCGAAGTTTACTGTTACGAATTCTTTTATGTTTAAGTCTAAGTTTTTGTTAAGTGTGCTTATTGCTAGTGGTGCTTCTCCATATGAGTATGCATGTGTTATTTTATCTAGTCCATGTCCATCTATTTTTACATATGTATCTCTATATACTGATATTAGTTTTATATCTCCTGTTGAGTTATTTATACTTGCAATTATTATACAGTCACTTCTGTTTCCTATTCCATAGTCATCTGATCTACTGTCTACGCCAAATATTGCAATATTTCTATAACCTGATAGATTTTCTTTTGCTTCTTGTGATATTCCTAAGTCTTCTTCATTTAAATCTATTTTTTGCATTTTTCCTAATTTGTTATTTACATACCAGAACATTGCTCCTACTAGTATGGCTAATATTATTACTAGTGTTAAAACTATTTTTCCAAATAATTTTAATTTTCCATGTTTTTTCTTTGTTTTTGATTTTGTTTTTTGCATATTATCACCATCTTTTCTGAATGCTTTTGGTATTTCTTCCTCTTCTTCTATTCTTTTTGTTTGTTTTTCTCTTCTTCCTTCGCTGTGTTTTCCAGCCATTTTAAATCGCCCCTTTTTCTTTTTTTATTTTATTGATTATAGTTTATTTGGATTCAGTTAGTATTAACTTGATGCCCATCTAAACATTTTTATATCATTATATTTTTTTAGTACTTGTTTGTATTTTTCATATTCTTCATCCCACAGTTCTTCTGGTACTTTGTCAAATGCTGTAAATATTTTTTCTGCTTCTGTTAAGTATATTACTTGTTCTTGTGGTGACATTGCTTGATATTGTTTTGCGAATTTATTTAGCTTGTCTAACATTTCGTTTGCTTCTATAAAGTCCCAAAAGTCTTTTACTTTTAGTCCTAATAGTTTTATTTGCATTACTGCATATAATACCAAAGCAACTACTATGAATATTAATACATATACTATTGCTAGTAATCCCATCTTTCTACCACCTTTTTTGGTTTTTTTCAATTGTGCATTTTAATTGTAACATATATGATTTTTTTTTGCAATTTTTTTTGGGTATTTTATTATATTTTGTCGTTATTTTTTTATTTCATCAAAAAAAGTGCCTATTTTTAGCTTTTTATAAGCTTTTAGGCACTTTGATTTTTACTGTTTTTTTCTAAAAAATAATATAAAAATTATTATTATAGCAATAATAAGTAATATTGATAATGCACTTATAATTATTTTATAGTTTTTGTTATTATTTGTTATGTCTTTTGTTTCATAATATTGAAATGTTCCATCTTTTTTGTCATATTTATAATAATTATATTCACCATCGTTTAAATTCATTGCATATACAACAGCGAATCTATCATCTATTTCGTATGCATTATATTCTTGGTCATCTATTATTATAGTTGTTTTGTTATAGTCATTTAATTCTCCGTCTGTAATAAATAAAGTTAACAATTTTGATGTTGTTTCATTGTATATTTTATAAGTATTATTGTTATATACTGCTGTCATTGTTTTTCCATTTTCATCTTTTATACCAATTATTATAAGTTTAGTTATTGGGCTTTCTAATGCTGGTATGTCTATTTCATTTATTTTTATACTTGTGTCTTCATATGAATTTAATTTTGGTAGTTCTTCTCTATTTTCTATTACAGTATATTCTTTTTCATTTATTTTTATTTTAATTGATTTTCTTTCCTCTTGTGTTTGTTCTGTTTTTTCTTGTTCTTCCTCTTTTTCTTCTTGTTTATTTTCTGTTACTTGATTTTCTGTTGTTGAATTTGTCTTATCTATTTTTTTATCTTCATTCTGTTTTGATGTTTGTGTTTGAGAACTATTAGTATTTGTATTTTGATTTGGTTTTGACTGTGGTTGTTGATTTTGTGTTGTTCCTCCATTTTCTGTGTTTGGCCTTGAAGAAGGATTGCTTGGAGTTGGTGTTGGAGTAGGTGCAGGAGTTGGTGTTGGAACTGGGGTTGTTTTTGCCGTTACTGAAATTGTTTTTGAAGATGATATGTCTGTATTTTTGCCATCTTGAGTTGTTACATCTCCTGATACTTTAATATTTATACTTCCTGTTCCTTTGCTATTACAAGTAATACTAAATGTTTTTGTTGTATTTAATGCATCTTCTGTTGCATCTGCATAACTTTTTGTAACTCCATCTGTCGCTCCAGATGCTGTTATTTTTATATTCCATGCGGCAACATTTGATATTGTAACTTTTATAGTAACATTGTTTCCGCTTTCTACTGAAGATGGTGCACTAATTGATACACCACTAGCAGCCAATACTACTTGTGGGAATATTAGCATTATTGCCAATATTAATGTTATATATATTTTTTTCATATTTACTGATATTCCTTTCTTACAAGGTGCAAAATTTGATCAAAAATATTGTAATTCACAATTATTTTTCAAACTTATCTCCTTATTTTATTGTTTTATATTATTTATTCCTAATAAATGTTGTCTTAATTTTAACAAATCTGCTGAATTTATTGTGTTTCCATTAACTAATGCTGCAGCTTTTTTATTTGATCCTTTTAATTCTAATGTACCTATTAAGTGTTGTCTCATTTTTAAAAGGTCTGCTGAATTTATTTTTCCATCTCCATTTATATCTCCGTATATAACTACTGTATATTTTTCTGCCCCATAAGAAATTTCTGTACCTGTTGATATGATATTTGTTGATGTTTTTATATTAATATCTTTGTTTTGTAATTTGTTTTTTATGTTATTTATTGTTTCTCCAACAACAAATCCGTTAATAAATTCATTTTCTATTTTATAATTTGCTTTGGTTAGATATTCTTTTAGTGTTGTATTGTTTTGAGCTTTTGCAACTATTGTATATGAAAATGTGTTGCTTATTCCTCCATATGTTACGGTCACATTATATTCTCCTGGTTTTGTTGAATCAAATCCTGATATTGTATAATCTTTAATTTCTTTTTGTTCTTTAGTATAATTTGCAGTTACTTTCATTCCTGTTACATCTAGTTTTTCGCCTACTATATATGTAGTTTTTTTAGGAGGTACTATTGATAGTGATTTTAAGCTATTTACTGTTTCTTTTTCTTTTACAACAATAACTCCATCTGTTTTTCTTCTTAACATTACATAGATTTTATTTTTTATTGATGTTAAACTTAAGTTCCCAGCACTTGCAGCATTGTCTACATTTTTTCCTTCTTGTTCTATTTTTTTTGTTTTTTCATTGTATGCATATAATATTGTTTTTCCATTTTGTGTTTCTGAAATTTCTGTCGCTAATATATATAGATTTCCTTGTGATACTGTTACTTTTGGATCTCCTAATTCTATATTTGTATTTATTGTTTCAAAGTTTGTTCCATCAAAAGCAACCATTCTCATTGTTTTATTATTTGTATCACTTCCTAATACAAAATACATTTTATTATTTAATGAAACAACATCATATTGGTTGGCATTCATTGTATTTGGTATCTCTTTGAATTTTTTATCTTGTAATTCATATAGTCTTATTTTGTTATTAGCTTGTCTACATGTAACATATGTTTTATTATTTATATTTTCTATTGCTGTTGTTCCAATTAAGTCTCTAGAGTTTCCTTGATAATAAATTCCTACTAATTCAAATTTATTATTATTTAATTCGTATAACGATGCTTTTTGACTTTCTGTATTTACCGTTAAATATATTTTGTGATTCAATATTTTGTATGCATATGAACCATTATTATTAACCATTTCTGTTACTTTGTTCCATCCATTACTATATTTGTATAATATAATTTTATCAAAGGTTGATACCAATAAATATAGTTCATTGTCTAAATTTAATAAAGATGCTTTAGTTAAATTATTGCTGTTTTCTATGTTGGATATGTTTATGTTTGTCCATATATCTTTATCATATGTATGCGTATATATTTTATTATTGCCAATACTTACTGTATAAAGTTTATCATCATATGAAATTGTATCGATGTTTTTTATTAAATATTCATTTTCTCCTGTTTCATCTTTAAATTTTGTATCTTTCCATATGTCATAATCTGCTACATCTGGTATTGTTACATCTAATGTCATTGTGTTGCCTTCACTACTAGATATGTTTTTTATGACTATTCCAGAGTTTGTTCCATCACTATATGTTAATGCTCCTTTTGTTATATTTAGGTCACTTGAACCTATTGATGTTTTTTCAGCTTCTTTTGAATATGCTGCATTATAGATTTCATTTCTTAGTGTGCTATCATCTTTTTTTCCAGACTCTTCTCTAAAAACATATATTCCTGTTTTTCCTTTGTTATTGCTTAATCCTGTTACTGTGGTATCCACTCTATATATAATAACTCCAGAATGTCCAATTACTCTGTCTAGATGATCCATATCTTCTGATTTTTTTCTAAATTCTACTACAAATAATTCATATTCATTTAATGGTGATTTCAATATATATGCTTGATTTCCATTTGGATCATCTTGTGTATTTAATGTTAGTTTTTGGCTAGTAGTTATTGTATCAATTGTTAGCCAATTTGTGTATTTCATTCTTAAATATGCTAATGGATATGACATATTTTTGCTTACTCCTCCCATTATATCCCATGTATATACAGGATATGAGCTTGGTGTAGATGTGTATAAGTCTGGATATCCTAATGAATGTAAAAATTCGTGTGTTATTACTCCTGCTCCATTATTTTCCAATGTATATGTATTTAGCATATTATATGTTCCTATCTTTTTGTTTGACCAGTTTTTATCTGCTCCATAATCGCTTTTATGGCTTACAAATGTTGAATTTGATTCTGCTAATTCTGTACCACCTTTTAGGATTATTGATACATTGTCTATAAAACCATCATTATTATAGTCTATAATTTCATTTGTTTCTTTTATTGAATCTACTATGTTATCTATTATTTGATAATCTAAGTTATTTTTGTCTAAACCATCACTGGTAAATGGTAATTCGAATGGTATAATTTTTGTTCCATCATATTGTGGGAATATGTTTTTTAGGTTAAATTTTCCATATGATACTTTATTTAGATATCCTTTTACTGCTAGTTCGTTTGTTCCATTGTACATTTCCATTATTTTAGTAGTATTTTTTTCTAAATATTCTTTTCCTTCTGTATCTCCTTTAAAGTATGCTAAAAAAATTACATTTGCAAAGTTTTCTTTTGGTTTGTCTGATGATTTTGCATATGTAAATAAAGGCATTATTATTGCTCCTATCATTATAATAATTAATGCTAAATTTGTTATTTTTTTCATATTTTCTGTCATTCCTTTCTTTCAAGGCACAAAATTTGATTAAAAATATTGTATTTTACAATTATTTTTCAGACTTTTCCCCTTTTT
>ERZ772897.3541-NODE-3541-length-11466-cov-2.762860_pt1 | contig 11466 bp, 10 predicted proteins | sample MGYA00512125_ERZ772897 | MGnify/ENA primary metagenome ERZ772897 (study PRJEB29015, sample SAMEA2737660) | human gut metagenome | biome: human gut; feature: human-associated habitat; material: faeces | place: China | collected 2012 ... | reverse complement strand
CCCCCTTCGACCCTGACCGCCCCGCCCTGGACCCCGCCGTAGCAAGGGAGGCGGAGATCACCATCAAATACGCCGGGTATATTGACCGGCAGCTGCGCCAGGTGGAGGAGATGCGCCGCCTGGAGGACCGGGTCCTGCCCCAAGATATCGATTATCTGTCCATCCACGGCCTGCGCATGGAGGCCCGGCAGAAGCTGCAGGATATCCGCCCCCACAATTTAGGCCAGGCCAGCCGGGTGTCCGGCGTGTCCCCGGCGGACGTGGCCGTGCTGATGATCTATCTCAAGCAGGCAGAGAATGCCACCCACTAAAGAGGAGGAGAGACGGACATGATGGGACTGACACAGGTGAAGGGAAACACCTGGGTGGTGGAGGCCATGGGCCTGATCCCCTTTTACAAGCTGGACAGCCGCCGGGTGATCCAAAGCATTCAGTTGATGAAATCGCTGGGCGGCGGGTATCAGGCAGGTCCCGTCGTCGAGAAAAAATAAAATGTCTGCCGCGTGATGGCTGTCACGCGGTATTTCGTTTCGTCACGTCAAAACTGACGACAGCCTGTTTTTCGTCAGAGTTTTGAATAAATAGTGCCCGTAATATCAGGGAATGACCCCAAATAAAATGTGGCATAAAAGATGCATACTGTAGTCGAGAGCGCGTATGCGTGATTTGATTAACTGGAGCGAGACCGATGAAAAAAGTCGTCACGGTTTGCCCCTATTGCGCATCAGGTTGCAAAATCAACCTGGTCGTCGATAACGGCAAAATCGTCCGGGCGGAGGCAGCGCAGGGGAAAACCAACCAGGGTACCCTGTGTCTGAAGGGTTATTATGGCTGGGACTTCATTAACGATACCCAGATCCTGACCCCGCGCCTGAAAACCCCCATGATCCGTCGCCAGCGTGGCGGCAAACTCGAACCTGTTTCCTGGGATGAGGCACTGAATTACGTTGCCGAGCGCCTGAGCGCCATCAAAGAGAAGTACGGTCCGGATGCCATCCAGACGACCGGCTCCTCGCGTGGTACGGGTAACGAAACCAACTATGTAATGCAAAAATTTGCGCGCGCCGTTATTGGTACCAATAACGTTGACTGCTGCGCTCGTGTCTGACACGGCCCATCGGTTGCAGGTCTGCACCAATCGGTCGGTAATGGCGCAATGAGCAATGCTATTAACGAAATTGATAATACCGATTTAGTGTTCGTTTTCGGGTACAACCCGGCGGATTCCCACCCAATCGTAGCGAATCACGTAATTAACGCTAAACGTAACGGGGCGAAAATTATCGTCTGCGATCCGCGCAAAATTGAAACCGCGCGCATTGCTGACATGCACATTGCACTGAAAAACGGCTCGAACATCGCGCTGTTGAATGCGATGGGCCATGTCATTATTGAAGAAAATTTGTACGACAAAGCATTCGTCGCTTCCCGTACAGAAGGCTTTGAAGAGTATCGTAAAATCGTTGAAGGCTACACGCCGGAGTCGGTTGAAGATATCACCGGCGTTAGCGCCAGTGAGATTCGTCAGGCGGCACGGATGTATGCCCAGGCGAAAAGCGCCGCCATCCTGTGGGGCATGGGTGTAACCCAGTTCTACCAGGGCGTGGAAACCGTGCGTTCTCTGACCAGCCTCGCGATGCTGACCGGTAACCTCGGTAAGCCACATGCGGGTGTTAACCCGGTTCGTGGTCAGAACAACGTACAGGGTGCCTGCGATATGGGCGCGCTGCCGGATACGTATCCGGGATACCAGTACGTGAAAGATCCGGCTAACCGCGAGAAATTCGCCAAAGCCTGGGGCGTGGAAAGCCTGCCAGCGCATACCGGCTATCGCATCAGCGAGCTACCGCACCGCGCAGCGCATGGCGAAGTGCGTGCCGCGTACATTATGGGCGAAGATCCGCTGCAAACTGACGCGGAGCTGTCGGCAGTACGTAAAGCCTTTGAAGATCTGGAACTGGTTATCGTTCAGGACATCTTTATGACCAAAACCGCGTCGGCGGCGGATGTTATTTTACCGTCAACGTCGTGGGGCGAGCATGAAGGCGTGTTTACTGCGGCTGACCGTGGCTTCCAGCGTTTCTTCAAGGCGGTTGAACCGAAATGGGATCTGAAAACGGACTGGCAAATCATCAGTGAAATCGCCACCCGTATGGGTTATCCGATGCACTACAACAACACCCAGGAGATCTGGGATGAGTTGCGTCATCTGTGCCCGGATTTCTACGGTGCGACTTACGAGAAAATGGGCGAACTGGGCTTCATTCAGTGGCCTTGCCGCGATACTTCAGATGCCGATCAGGGGACTTCTTATCTGTTTAAAGAGAAGTTTGATACCCCGAACGGTCTGGCGCAGTTCTTCACCTGCGACTGGGTAGCGCCAATCGACAAACTCACCGACGAGTACCCGATGGTACTGTCAACGGTGCGTGAAGTTGGTCACTACTCTTGCCGTTCGATGACCGGTAACTGTGCGGCACTGGCGGCGCTGGCTGATGAACCTGGCTACGCACAAATCAATACCGAAGACGCCAAACGTCTGGGTATTGAAGATGAGGCATTGGTTTGGGTGCACTCGCGTAAAGGCAAAATTATCACCCGTGCGCAGGTCAGTGATCGTCCGAACAAAGGGGCGATTTACATGACCTACCAGTGGTGGATTGGTGCCTGTAACGAGCTGGTTACCGAAAACTTAAGCCCGATTACGAAAACGCCGGAGTACAAATACTGCGCCGTTCGCGTCGAGCCGATCGCCGATCAGCGCGCCGCCGAGCAGTACGTGATTGACGAGTACAACAAGTTGAAAACTCGCCTGCGCGAAGCGGCACTGGCGTAATACCGTCCTTTCTACAGCCTCCTTTCGGAGGCTGTTTTTTTATCCATTCGAACTCTTTATACTGGTTACTCCCTACCCAATCGTATTATCAAAATGAAAAAAATTATCGCATTGATGTTGTTTTTGACATTCTTTGCCCACGCCAACGACTCCGAGCCTGGCAGCCAGTATTTAAAGGCAGCAGAGGCCGGGGACCGACGCGCACAATATTTTCTTGCCGACAGCTGGTTTAGCTCCGGCGATTTGAGCAAAGCCGAATATTGGGCACAGAAAGCCGCCGACAGCGGTGATGCTGATGCCTGCGCGCTGCTGGCGCAGATCAAAATCACCAATCCGGTCAGTCTGGACTATCCACAAGCAAAAGTTCTTGCAGAGAAAGCGGCGCAAGCGGGCAGTAAAGAAGGTGAAGTAACGCTGGCGCATATTCTGGTAAATACTCAAGCGGGTAAACCGGATTATCCAAAGGCAATTTCGCTGTTAGAAAACGCCTCGGAAGATCTGGAGAACGACTCTGCCGTCGATGCCCAAATGCTGCTTGGTTTGATTTACGCCAACGGCGTGGGCATTAAGGCCGACGATGACAAGGCAACCTGGTATTTCAAACGCAGCTCTGCAATTTCCCGAACCGGTTATTCCGAGTACTGGGCGGGAATGATGTTCTTAAACGGTGAAGAAGGTTTTATCGAGAAGAACAAGCAAAAGGCGCTGCACTGGTTGAACCTGAGCTGTATGGAAGGGTTTGATACCGGGTGTGAAGAGTTTGAAAAATTAACCAACGGTTAAGATAGGCCTGATAAGACGCGGCAAGCGTCGCATCAGGCATTCACACATTGCCGGGTGGATATCCCCGGCAATCTTCAATTATTGATCCGCAGTTTTATCAAATTTGCCCAGCACTTCACGCTCATAAGCCAGCGCTTTCTTACGGTCAAATTTGTGTTCCCACTTGGCAATCACCAGCACCGCCAGCGCATTACCCACCACGTTCAGCGCAGTACGCGCCATGTCGAGGATACGGTCAACACCAGCAATAAACGCCAGACCTTCCAGCGGAATACCTACGCTACCCAGCGTTGCCAGCAACACCACAAACGACACGCCAGGCACGCCAGCAATCCCTTTCGAGGTCACCATCAGCGTCAGCACCAGAATGATTTCCTGCCAGATGGACAGGTCAATGCCATACAACTGCGCGATGAAGATAGCGGCAATACTTTGATACAGCGTCGAACCATCAAGGTTAAAAGAGTAACCGGTCGGCACCACGAAACTGGTGATCGACGCCGGTGCTCCGTAGGCTTCCATCTTCTCAATAATTCGCGGCAGCACGCTTTCAGAGCTGGCAGTGGAGTACGCCAGAATCAGCTCATCTTTCAGAATACGAATCAGGATCCAGACGCTTAACCCGCACAGGCGCGCCACAATTCCCAGCACTACCAGCGCGAAGAACAGAATGGCGAAATGCACCAGCAGCACCAGTTTCGCCAGTGGCCACAGAGACGAGAAACCAAAGTTAGCCACCGTCACCGCAATCAGCGCAAACACACCCACCGGTGCATAACGCATCACCATGTGAGTCACTTTAAACATGGTTTCAGAGATGGAGCGGAACACGGTCACCAGCGGTTCACGATGCGTCGCGGGCAGGGAAGAAAGCCCCAGACCAAACAGCACCGAGAAAAAGATGATCGGCAGCATTTCGCCTTTCGCCATCGACGCCACAATGTTCGTCGGCACCAGCGACAAAATCGTGCCCATAATGCCGTGGGAACTGCTTTGTACCGCTTCCGTAGTGCTCTGATATTTCGAGATATCGACGGTCGCCAACTGCGACATATCCACCCCGGCACCGGGCTGGAAGACGTTCGCCAGAGTGATCCCCAAAATGATGGCGACGGTGGTGATCACCTCGAAGTAGATAATGGTTTTCGCGCCAATACGCCCGAGCTGTTTGGCATCACCAACACCCGCGATACCCACCACCAGCGTGGAGATCACAATCGGCACAACAATCATTTTAATCAGATGGATGAAGATATCACCCGCCGGAGAGAGCAAATTGACGACCAGCCAGTCGCGGCTGTCGCTATGGTAGTGCAGGTAGCTTCCCAGGAGAATGCCCAGCACCATAGCAAACAGAATCTGCCAGGCCAGGCTGAATTTTATACTTTTCATCAGAATAACTTCCTCAATGGAGCGCCGTTCCCCGTTCAGAAACGCGAGAACGTGACATACTGCCAGGGCATGAATTGTGTTGCGTTGGTTTGTAGATTTTTTTAACGCTTATGATCAGTATCATTTGCGCGGTATGTTGCGCAACCCTTTAACAACAGAGCTTTTCGCTGCATTAATGCATAATAACGCGAGTTTATGGCAGGATTAATGAATAACCATTTGTTATGGAAAGATTTTTATTTGTTTAATCTGCAATAATACTGATTAGTGATTATTTTTGGCATATGTTCATTCGATTATTTTTTATGCAGCTCAATGACATAATCTTCATCACCAGATGATTAATCCGATCTCCGCTGCAACAGTTTCGCCATATTAATCGACTCGACCAGCTGTGTCCGGTTGATCCGGGGTGAGTTGAGATCCATCACTTTTTGCCATAGTTCGATGGCTTGCGCGTAATTCGCCTGCATAAACGCATCGGAAGCCAGCAGCATCAGAGCGGTGATTTCGTTAGAGTCCAGCGCGAGGGCTTTGTCGATCATTGCGCGAGTCTGGGCGGTCATATGCTGGCTGGCCTGGTAATAAAGCACCGTCGCCAGCGCCGCATACAGTTCAGCGTTCTCACCATGTAGTTGCAACGCCTGACGATACGCCAGCAGCGAATTGCTGTAATCGTTTTGCCACAGATAGTACTCGCCCAGTAACGCCCACTGTTCGCTGTTTTGTGGATTAGCGCGGATTTTATCCTGCAATGCCTGAAGCTGCGCTTCCGGGGTTTGCTGGCTGGCAAACTGATGTAGCGGATCGCGCTGACGCTGATACTCCGCACGTACCGCCTGCCATTTTGGGCTTAACAGATAACTGCCGACACAGAGAAATACCATCAATATCGTGAGTGTTGTCAGCATTTTCACCGGTATTTTGGGCTGTTTCATCGCTTCGCCCTCACTCGCCAGAGGATCAGTGCCATCAGCAGTAACAACACCACTGGCAGCGCCCATAACACCAGCGTCTGACCCGTTAACGGTGGGTTATAGCGAACAAAATCTCCGTAGCGTTCGGTCATCCAGCCAATGATTTCGACTTCGTTCTTCCCCTCCGCCACCATGCTGTAAACCTGATGGCGCATACTGACAGCCACCGGCGCGTTGGATTCCAGTAAGTTTTGATTCTGGCACTGCGGACAACGTAACTGGCTGGCAATATTTAACGCCTGTTGCTGTTGTTGCGGATTGGCGAATTGCCAGGTGTCTACGACCTGAGCGTGCGCAAAACAGGTAAATAACAGCAGTAGCGTGAGAAGCCCTTTATTCATCGCGCTTCTTCCCCCGCCATCCGCTTAACAATGCGCCCGCAATCATCAACAATCCTCCCCCCCAGATCCAGCGCACACCGCTTTGTACATACAAACGAAAAGCGTAACGATCCGGCCCAGTTTTCTCCCCCATGACCGCATACCAGTCATGGATGCCGTTCCAGCGAATTGACGGTTCCATCATTTGTTGACGGCGTGCTTCATAAAAACGCCGCTCCGGCGTCAGTTCACCAATGCGTTGCTGATGGTCAAACAGTGCCACTATCGCTTTTTCGCTGGTGTAATTGCCTTTGGCTTGTAGATCGAGGCACTCAAAACGGAAGGTGTATCCTGCCAGCGTCACCTGCTGACCCGGCTGTAAATTCAGGCTGATCTCCTGACGGCTGACGCTGGAGACCACGACCCCAGCGGCAAATAACAGCACGCCCGCATGAGCTACCAGCGCCGGAAGCTGCACGCGTTTGCCAGAGACAAACGTCGCCAGCACAATCACCACCAGCATCAACAGACCAAACGGTAACGTCGCGCGGTTAAAATACGGCGCGCCAACGGAGAGGCGTCCCCAGCCCAGCAGGCCGTAAATCATCGGATAAAGCGTTCCCACCAGCACGATCAGTAGCACTGCGCAAAACAGCAACAGCGTAGCGAGGATTAACATTTCCCGCGATAACCCCGAAAAATGCACCGCCGGGCCACCGTCCCGCGCTCGCCAGCCATACAGAGCCAGAGACGCAAGGCTAATCAGTGCAAACAGGCTGAACAACGGCACGGCGCGGACGTTATCCAGCGCGAACGCATGAACCGAAACCAGAATGCCAGAACGGACAATTAAGGTGCCCAGCAGCGACAGCATCAGAGTAACTATCGCCAGCAACAGCGACCAGTGGCAAAAAATCCCCCGCTGGCGTGTCAGGGACAAACTGTGCAGCAGCGCAGTGGCAGAAAGCCAGGGTAATAAAGAGGCGTTTTCCACCGGATCCCAGAACCACCAGCCGCCCCAGCCGAGTTCGCAGTAGGCCCACCAGGAACCGAGGATGATCCCCGCCGTTAATGCACTCCAGCCAGGTAACGCCCAGCGCCAGCAAATTCGGGCGCAGGCACCATCAAACTCGCCGCGCAGTAGACTCGCCAGCGCCACGCTCGCCGCTACCATCAAACCGCCATAGCCAAGGTAAAGCAGCGGTGGATGAAAGATAAGACCGGGATGTTGCAGCATCGGATTGAGATCGCGGCCTTCGATTGCTGGTGGAAATATCCGCACGAAGGGAGCGGACCACAGCACCACAAACAGTAGCAGTGCGGCGAGCATGAGAGATAAAACGGCTAACGTCAGCGGAAATAGCGGATCGGTTTGCTGCCGATAATGCCAGGCAAACAGCGCGCTCCAGGCGGAAAGCAGCAGCACCCAAAGCAGCAGCGAACCTTCATGGCCGCCCCACACCGCTGCCAGCTTGAGTTCCCACGACAGCAGGCTGTAGCTATGTTGCGCGACATAAATGACCGAGAAATCGCTGATGAGAAAACAATACGTCAGTACGCCAAAGGCGAGCAGCAGGAGCGCGAACTGCGCCAGAATGCCGATGCAAGTGAGTCGCATCATGGCAGGCCAGCGCAACCGCACTCCCGCAAAGGCCGTCAACGGGGTCAACACGTTGACCCCGAGACTTAACAACAACGCCAGAAAACCGACTTCAGGAAGGAATACGTCCAGAAACCACCTCTTTTCTGGCTTACGCCACCGTCAACTGTCCGGCGTAGAGAATGAAAAAGCGCAGCATCAACACGCCGACCAGACTGGCCCCACACGCCGCCAGCACGGCAGGAATGCCGGAACTGCGATTGACCCACGGTTTGAGCAACATTGGCACAATCAGCCCCAGCCCGGCGACACCAAGCCAGAACCACCACGTCCAGAAACCGCCACCTAATGCCGCCACCAGCGCACGAACTTTACCGTCATCGCCCAGCGCCAGACCGACAAAAAACGCCACCAGCAGGAAGATTTCACCCCATACCACAGGGATTTCCATACGGTGTACAAACTGCGCTTCCGTGGAATGCGGGTTACTGCGTTGGCGTATCGCCATGGCGATCAGCGCCACCGCCGCACCGGACGAGATGCCGGAGAAGAGGAACAGCACCGGCAGGATCGGGTTATTGAGGAACGGATACGATTTCAGCGCCGACAGCAGAAAGCCGGTATAAGCCCCCAACAACACCGCCAGCACCAGCATCAATGTTTCCAGTCCGCGATGAACGGGCGTCAGCAGGCTCAGAACCTTTTGCACGATCCCCAGCTTCGGCAACCAGCGTTGTTGCAGGGCAAGCAAATCATGTTCAAAGATTTTCGCCAGCCACAGCACCAGCACCACCATGTAGAGCTGAAACAGCATCACCCCCATCGACATCACCGAGGTAAAACTGTAGTGGAACATCAGCTTCCAGAAGGTCCACGGTCTTGTCAGGTGGAAGACGAGGATCAACAGACCGAGGATCACCGCGCCCGGCCCGACAATCAGCGTGGTGCGCAGCAACGTACTGTCTGCACCGCCCGCCTGCGGGTAGAAGCGACGTAACAGCACGGCCAGCGTCACCAGACCAGCAGAAATACCAATCAAAAACAGGTAGATGGCAATCGGCCAGTCCCACACCAGCGATTCAAAATGAAATGCGGAAGTCTGCGTCATTGGCTCACCTCCCCGTATTTAAACGGTACGCGGTACAGCTTCGGTTTGGTTCCCAGCGCCAGCTTGTAGCGGTAAGTGGGCTTCTGGCGCAGCAGTTGCGAAATCTCACTGTTGGGATCGTCCAGATTGCCAAACGTCAGCGCCTTGGTCGGGCAAGCTTCAACGCACGCGGGCAACTTACCGGCCTGCAAATTGGTCTTACGGCAGAAATCGCATTTGTCCGCCGTCTTCGTGACCGGATGGATAAAGCGCACGCGGTACGGACAGGCGGCGATGCAGTACTGACAACCGACGCAGAGATCCGGATTAACATCGACAATCCCACTGGCAGCATCGCGAAAAGACGCACCGGTCGGGCAGACGTCAACGCACGGCGCATGATCGCAGTGCTGGCAAGACTTACGGAAGAAGCGATATTTCACATCAGGAAATTCGCCCTGCGGCTCGCTACGAATAATCGTCAGGCGCGAGACGCCTTCCGGCACCTTGTTCACTTCCCGACAAGCATCCATACAGGCGGTACAGCCGATGCATAACGACTCGTCATGCACCATGCCGTAACGCACCCCATTGATATTCAACGTTTTCGCCACCACGCGCCCTGCGGTGCCGCTGACGGCTGCCAGCACGCCGACGCCGGTGAGAAACTGGCGACGAGACCAGGTCATGGCTGCTCCTTAAGCAACGGAACAGACGCCGGGTTAAAGTTCGGATTGGTGCGCTGATCGCTGTGGCAATCGACGCAAATCTTAATCCGTCCTTTGTCACTTAACGTCTGCATCGTATCTTGCTGTGGATGCAGGGAATGGCAGCTGGCGCACGCCACTTTGGTTACGTGGACATCGTGCGGCCAGAACGCTTTTTGCAACTGTTCCGGCAGATGACAGGACATACAGACGCTGTTCTGCTCTCCAACCTTGTACATCGGCTCGTTAAAGCGCATCACATCTTTCACCCCTTCGCGGTGTTGCGGTGATGGCTGGCCGTGACAGTTGGTGCAGGTGACCGGCAGTTTGTTATTCGGGTTGATAACGGAAGCATGTTTTCCATGCATACCTTCGGTATCTGGTTTATGACAGTCCAGACAGGCGGCATCCGGGTTACGCTGCTGGGTAACTTCGTAGCGATCATCAGATGCCTGCGCCGCAGGGGTAGCGGTAATTCCGTTCAGGCTCCACAACAGGCCCGACGCCAGCACCCCGGCAGTTAATAACGAACGTAATACGCTCATATTCACTCCATTGTGTTTTCCGCCCCTTGCGAGGCGGAACGGGGTTATTGGCTTAACAGACCGTTTTTACGTGCCTGTTCTTCCCACTGCGGGATCACCGTTTTGATGAAGTCCTGCTTCTCGGCCTTGATTTGTTCCATGTTCAGGCCAATGGCCTGCTGGGCTTTCTCTTTGGTTGAGATATCCGGGATCTGGATTTCATGGGTGATGCCTTTGGTCGCCAGCAGGCGCGCCAGTTTGGTGCGTGCATCCGCCGCTTTATCCATCGCCGTACCGAGCATCCGTAAACCTTCTTCCGGTGCGTGCATATGAATGCCGTGGGAAGCGATCGCCAGATCCCAGCGCCACTGGGCATGACGGATATCGTCCTGAATTGGCTTCATTTCAGCTTCCGTCGCGCCTGCATCCAGCGCTGCTTTCGCTTCGAAGTGAGCGTGAACCAGTTGATCTTCAACCTTGATTTTCAGGTCGTTAATCGACTGCTTACGTTCCGCGACCACTTTTTGCAAGGCAGCTTTGTCCTGGGTATGGCAGTTCGCACAAGTCTGGGCGAAGTTATCAAACGGATTACCAATTTTATGGTCGGTGTAGAGTTTGCCTTCGGCGTTCTGCACTTTTGGCATATGGCAGTCGATACAGGTCACGTTGTTTTTACCGTGAATGCCCGCTGTCCAGGTTTCATATTCCGGGTGCTGCGCTTTCAGCATTGGCGTTTTCGACAGGGAGTTAGTCCAGTCAGAGAAGGCAATTTTGTCGTAATACTGCTCCATATTTTCGACTTTCATGCCGTCATCCCACGGGAATTTAACCGCTTTGTTTTTGCCGTCGAAGTAATACTCCACATGGCACTGACCGCAAACCATCGATTGCTGGTCGAAACGTCCGGCTTTCTCAAAAGGTTTACCAATGGCTTCCATCGCGCGAGCCGCATACGGACGGGAAAGGGTTAACTCCGGTTTGCCTTTGGCGAACTCTGGAGAGGCGGTGTTATGGCAATCGGCACAACCTAAGTTGTTGACGATTTCCGGACCGCCGCGCGCCCATTTACCGTGGAAGTAGCCATCTTCGCCGTCTTTCTGGATCAGACGCGCCACATCCGGGCTTTTACAGCTCCAGCAGGCCATCGGCAGCGGACCATCTTCTGCCGTTTTTGGTGCGCCGGTACGTAAGGTTTCACGCACATCGGTCACGGCATAGGCGTGTCCACGCGGTTTGTTGT
>ERZ772897.3536-NODE-3536-length-11511-cov-3.059794_pt1 | contig 11511 bp, 8 predicted proteins | sample MGYA00512125_ERZ772897 | MGnify/ENA primary metagenome ERZ772897 (study PRJEB29015, sample SAMEA2737660) | human gut metagenome | biome: human gut; feature: human-associated habitat; material: faeces | place: China | collected 2012 ... | reverse complement strand
TTTCTTATTAAGATGTCTTTCCATAAGCATCCGGTCAATATTCTCATCTGTGTACCACTTGCCGGATTGATGAATTGCATATGCACCCTTGCCAAGTGCCATTGCAGCGACACCATAATCCTGCGACACCACAATATCTCCCTTATGACAGATACTAATCAGCTTATAATCAACCGCATCAGCTCCAGCGCCAACCACAATTACTTCACTGTAATCGGAATATAATACATGGTTCGTGTCACACAGAAATGTGGCTGGAATATTATATTTTTCAGCAATCGCCTCTACAATGTCCACTACCGGACATGCATCTGCATCAACAAATATCTGCATATTCTCTTAAATCCTAATCCAATTTGTGCAGACGGTCTGCACAAATTACTTTATTCAATCTGTATAACCAAAAATACGATAAGTTCTTGTTGCTAATCATTTTCACTATGATAGTAATTATTTATCGGAGTACGCACCTCTATGAGGTTTCCACTTAGATCATAAAATCTCACAAGCCTCTGTCCACCTTCGAGTTCAGTCAATTCAGTAACATAATTCAAACAGAAATCATAAGATTCAAGTTTCTTGATGAAACCTTCTATATCATTTTCCTCAAAATACAACTCCGTCATATTGTTATGAGGTGTTGTAGGCATTTGGGTACTGTCATACCATACATTAACATCCTGCAATACAAGTCCCTCGGACATTATTACATTACCTTCCTGTTCCAAAATGACCTGTAATCCAAATAAATCCTTATAGAATCTGGCAGATTCTTCTATATCATCTACGATAATCAAAATGTTCTTTAATCTCATGATTCACTCTCAAGCTTTCTTTTTGCATCCTTTAACCGCCCATAAATTTCTGGCATTGAGAATTTCATTTTTTCGCTTTCTTCCATTGCAAATGTTTTTATATCTTCAATACTCCTAATTCCCATTTCAAAGAGTCTGCCACATTGTTGCCAGGACCATTTAATTCTCTGCTTCTGTCTATCACATCTTTTTCACTGCGAATCACAATTCCATATTTATCGCACTGTTCCTGCAATTCTTTATATGTTGCATCACCCATATTACGGATTCTAAAGATTGATTCCTTCGGTATCCTTACAATGTCTCGTAAATCTGAAACACCACTTCGTCTCATACAATTTTTAAGTCTGGATGACTTCAAGTTTTTCAATTTCTACTGGTTCGGTGCTCATATGCCTCCATTTCTTTCTGTAGTTACCTCTTTCATCTAATCATTACTTGACTAATCAACATATGTTTTATGCAGAACCAATGGATGTTGCCTATTAATCTGCGCTCGATAATAATCAAAAGTTGCCCTATTCATATAAAGTAATTTATCTGTGGTGTCACATGCGACCGGAACATATTTATTTTTTCCCGCACGTTCAGCTTTAATAAATAATTGTATTCTCTTATTCTTCGATTTAAACGATGGTGAACTAGAACTCACAATCAATGTATACTCTCCATTTACATATCCATCAACTGCTAACTTATAATAATTTACCTGTTCATCTTCCAACTTTTTACCAGAATTAACCTTTGCTGATGATTTCTTTCTCTTTGCTTGTTCATATGTAGAGCCACTACTTATATAAACACCTGCAAAAACATAATCCGTTGTTTCTCCATATAATGTGCCCTCCGTATAATCTCCATATCCGCTTGACCAATCCCATTCCCAACCATATCCAGTTCTATTTCTTTTATTTTGAGCTCTCAGATGAAATGGTTTTTCAAATTTTATATATACATCTTTATCAACGTAATCTTCAACATTTACAAGTTTCAACTCTTCTTTAATGTGATTCCACAATTCTCTAACATGTCCTAATTTAAAATTTGTAAATGTAATATCTCCAACATAATCCCTATTCTTACTTCTTTCAATAACATAATGTAACCAATACCTACTGCTAATATCTCCTCTAACTCCATTTGATATTACCAAACGCTCGTATGGTTTACTATTTTCCTCTAACCCCTCAAATTTGTTCAGTATATCCATGGTATGTGTTGTATCATATACTGCTGCTACCAACTCAGTTTCTTTACGATTATCAAGCTTCGTCTCAGGAAGTTCCCTTCCCATCGTTTGCATAGGTATATCTTTTTTATGCTCTGGAATTGCCGGACTAGGAATGGAAATACATTCATTATCACTACTGATCTGAGCTTGGTTTTTATCTGACAAATTATGCATCTTAAACTCAATACACTCTTCTATAATTTTCTCTAATCTACCATGTTCTTCTGAATATATTTCTACCATATCATAGATATATGAAGCTGTTTGTATATAGCTTGCTTTTCCAGACAGACAAATACTATACATACCATTGCCCTTACAAAACCTTACCAAATACTTGCTAAAAACCTTTTCATTGTTTGGTAATTCATTTGTCACTCTAAAATTCATTAATTCAGCACAATAGATATCAACCTCTTGTCTTGTACAAAAACTATTCAATCTATTTATAGGAAATTCTATCTGGACTGCAGATTCAGGATGATTTTCATCTATAAAATCAATATCCATATTATCCTTTGAATTTATTGCTACACATAATATATCTTCAACAACTCGTTTCTTTAATTCTTTATCAAGAACAAACAATTGATTCACCGGTATGTGCAATTTATTTGCTATACTCTGAACCATCCATAAACCAATATATCCCTCTGGTTCGCAATCAAAAATGTTTTCTGTTTTTAAAGCATCTATTTCTAAACTTACTTCTTGAATAATTTTACTCAAATCAATCCCTTTATCATATGCTATGAGAAAAATTTGCTCATATATGCCATATAATGCCTGCCTAACACTGGCATTATATTTTTCTACGCTATTATTCAAAATGCTTTCCTGTTCCTCTTCATCACATTGAACATCCTCAGTATTAAAAGCACTTGGGAATAATGATATTGTTTTTTCTGTAAAATAGTTATTTCCGCATTTAGTACACTTTTTTCCCAACAGTATATTGCTTTTCTCTTTTTCAGTTTCAAAAACATATGCCAAAGGGACTACAGAACCACCACATGCACATGTTGACATTTTAGATTTACCCAAATGACAATTTATAGGCTCGCTGGAGTTATACTCATATCTCGCCACCGATTTATTCTTATTAATAATATACCCTTCAAAGTTAGGATATACCTGGCTTTGTACATATATTTCATCCATTCATAAATACCTCCACTAATAAATTCTAGTGATTCTTTTATGTATTAACAGTTTCCTATATATTGCTTTAATTATTGTAATAACTCCTTCAATTTCAGCATTTCATCCTCAGACAAAGTTACACCTTTTCCCATCTTCTCATGCTCTGGTGCCCAATCTCTGATATCATATTTTGGTGCTCCACCATTCCACGAAATTTTATTAAGTTCTTTTGTCCATCCTTTTGCACTCTCTGATAGAACTCCAATGTGTTCCACTATATCATATTTTATATCTGACATATGCTACCTCCTGTTACTTATACATATCATAATATGCCTTTTTCAAATCAACTGGCTCTTGTATCTTATTTAATTCCGATAATTCTTTTGATATTGTTTCTTTAAGTTCCTTTTTTTTTGCAAAAGAAAATACCCCTGTCTTTTCAAGTTGCCTCTTCAAATCTTCTATCTTTTCTCTCTGATTATCAACCTTTGATTTATATTCTTCATATGATTGCTCATATATCTTTTTTCTATCTCTAGCTTCATAAATATATTCATTTATATTTTGAACCAACAGATCTATATAATATCTTTTCAAATCATCATACGAATCTGCTTTAAAATCACTAAGCACAATTCTATCTAATGGATTAATACCTGCATCACAAAGTTTAATTATTTTTTCTTCATCCACCTGACGCTTAAACCAATTTTCAACCTTCTCTGATATACTATCATCATTAATTTCAATAATATAATCCATATCTTTTGAAATATTCTCCCTTATCCACGAATCAAGTAATCTTTTGTTATCGCATATCTTCTTTATATTGGTATACGGCAACATCAAAGTATCTACATACTTTGAAAAATACATTTTAACAACAGACTTTTCATCTGTATTCTGATAATCTGCCAGAACTGAGACATACTCATCCATTTTACTTAACGAATACGACGAACCATCTATCTGAGATTCCACCATACTTTGCAATGTTTCCACTGGAAATATCTGTTTTGCATCCTTGAATGCATCCACATCAAAGTATCCCTCTTTTAACATTTTCTCATAAACATCAATGTTAAATGGACATGCTTCATATGCCTGTATGAGCAGTTTTTTCTTATCGGAAACTCTTGCCATATTTTCTAGTATTGCGTTAGATCTATTTTCGCTATATCCTTCAATATTGTCCACATTAAATTGTCCATGCATGGCTAACTCTAAAAGATAATTCTGCATCAATTCATTGTTAAACTTCTCAAAAATTTCAACAAGCCCCATGCCAAAGTCATTTATGAGGATACTAGTACATACCTGATTTAATGCATCTTTACATGCTGTTTGTATCTTTTGAACTGCTCTCTCATATTGCTGGTCTGCTTTCTTTGCTTGGGAAAGCATTATCTGTTTCTCAACTGCAGAATATATCATTAATGACGCAAAACTTGTCGTAAAAAGCCTTATTCCCGATCCAGTTACAGTATTAGCAGCTGATCTATATGCAGAATTTTCTCCCAATTCCTTTTCATCTGCAAGTTTCTGAATTTCATCGGTCGCTTTTATAATCACCTTATTACCAAGTTCCTGCACTGCATTAAAACCGGATAATCTTCCTGCAAAATCATTCACACTTACATCATAAATATCACGACTAATCAAATCATCCACGATATCCTGACATGCTTCTAACATGACTGAGCGGTATTTATTTATTTCCTCATTAAAGTTTTCAAAAAATTTTGGTGCTTCAGCATTGGAATATCTTATTATCATATTAGAAGATTCATGTATAAGCTTTATAAGTTCTTTTCCAACAAACTCTCTACTTTTTATAAAAATGACTGCATCCTCTGGTACTTTATATTCTTTGTCCATAAATCTCACATCAAAATATTTCGCTGGTTTCCGAGGAATATCATTATTAACGCTTATCTCACTATATTCATTATCAGTTGAGTATGATATTATCTTAATTACTTCCGCATTAATCGCTTCAACATCTAATGGTTCATTACCAATATAATTGCTTTGATAATATTGTTTCAATTCAATTATATAGTTTTTCAATTTATCCAGTTCTTCTTGATTTATTATTCTATCTGCACCTTCTAGTCCCACCCCAATAGCTTGATATATATTAATGAATAAACTACCTGTGGAATGGTGTTCTCCCTGCCTATATAATTGATTGTCAAATTCAATAAACATATCAAATACTTGAGGAATCCTAGATTTCGTTAAGTCTATATTTAAATCTCCCATCATATGATTCCAGTACTCTGGCGGCATATCAATTTGCGTATACTTCTGGATAAACTTAATTTCATCATTATTAGGCTTTCCATCTTCACATAAATACAATAAAAATGCCAATAAATCCATATTCAACAATGATGCAACCGCATTTCCATCTAATTTTGACATTACAACCTTACCTAATCCATAGAAGGACTCTGACATTGTACTCACATTCTGATAATACTCATCAATTTTTTCCGGGACCATATCTTTTACCTCACTTTCATATGTCATTGATTTAACTATAAAGTTCTACATTAACACTCAATCCACATCAATAATTTATTTATATATAATCTTCTTTTCAATTGTGGGCATAATATTAAGCAGACTCTGGTAACTGTCAACATCATGATAAACCACATTATCCGTGGATATCTCATTAAACAGTCTTCTTGCACACATTATTTTTGCCTTTTCAATAGGTCTAAGCTGCAAAGATTCCATCGTGCCCTTAGTCTCTGCAACAAAGAATATATGCTTAACCGTTCCTTCATTGAACGCGATTGCCCAATCAGGACTATAATGTCCAACAGGCGTTGGTATAGAGAATCCTTTCGGAAGTTTTGCATATACGCATACTTCTGCCGCTCCATCTAAGTCCTCTGCGAATTTACGCTCTACACTCTTATCAGCATTACCATCAGTAAATACATATGGCTGTATATGTTTCTCTGCTTTAAATGCTTTATCTATTGTTGTATGCTTCTCAGCTGTAAATATCTCACTATCGTACTTACCTTCAAGCTGGTCATAAGAAATATGATCAACTATCATAGTTGCTTTCTGTTCCTTAATCAGCCTTGTAACCTTAGAAATGAATTCTTCCGGATTATTTTTATACATGTCAAATTTATCCTTACGGATTCCTTTGATGATAGCTGCTACTGTTCTTCGTGTAAGTACTGTTGCCTCTGCCACCTTGCCGATCAGATCATATTTTATCTGGCTGGTTTCAAAATGCTTAAGTGCTGTTGTATCAGACTTTGCTCCTTTGAATGAGTCACCTGATTTAATTGCATCAGCCGATAATGTATCTTTCTGTTCTGAAATAGACGTTGTATATTGCAACATTGAAACATATAACTCAGAATCTATTGCTTCTATTGCTTTCTTTATAAGTTCATTGCTATCAAATGAAACTGTATAAGCATACTTATGATTGATGTATCCCCATAAAGTCTGAAATTCCTTCTTGTAGAAATTATCATTCAAATCGTTGTTCGGTACTTTTGTTTCATTACCATTATCAATCATGTCATCAAGTATCTTGTCATTAAATACACTCTGAATCAGTTTGTGAATGCCTTCTGCATACACAACCAAATGCTCCGGAAGTGGAGCCAGATGATTATTTTCCAGGTCCATATGATATTGTTCGGTAATGTTGTCATTGCCGTCCATTGTCACATAATCATTTTTAATCAGATACTGATAAATCATTGTAGCCTGCTGCTTATTAAGTTTTTCTGCATTCCCATTGACCATTACTGTTTTACCTGTAAAATAATCAACAGTTGCCTTTCTAGGTCTGTCATACAAATCTGTCTTTATCTGTTTCTGCAGATCTGTTACGAAGTCCTTATAACTTTCACTGGCTATAACGGTAAGCTTATTGATTTTATGTACCAATGACTTTCCTACACTTTGTTCATCCATACGGAAGCCATCCTGATTTACACAAAGCCTTAATCCTCTACCAACTTCCTGTCGCTTTCCGGTAGTACTATCACTATGCTTCAAAGTACAAATCTGAAATACATTCGGATTATCCCATCCTTCTCTAAGTGCTGAATGTGAGAATATAAATCTTGTAGGCTCTTCAAAACTAAGAAGTCTTTCTTTGTTTTTGAGGATAAGGTCATATGCAGATATATCATCTGAAAAGTCTGAACCTCGTTTCACTTTACTATCGACAGCATGTCCTTTTTTATCTATAGAGAAATATCCCTTATGAGTGTCTTTTACATCAATACCTTTTAAGTACTTCTGGTATGGTGTATCAAACACAGTTATATATTCATTCACAATATCGTTATATTCCTGCTCAAATATCTGACCATATTCTCCGAGTACTTCATCGCCCTCTTCATCATACTGGCGGTATTTTGCCACTTCATCAATGAAGAACAATGATAAAGTTTTGACGCCTCTGTTAAAAAGTTCCTCTTCCTTCTCTAGATGAGACTTTATTGTTTCCCTGATCTGTACTCGGCGCATATCCTTCTCAGACACATCACCAACCACATCACCTCTATGAATTACTTCTCCATTTGTAAATGTAACAGTTCCTGCAATTGGATCAATCTCAGATACACGATAGCCTTTATACTGCTCCATATCATTTGATATTTCGTACAAATTATCGTCCACATCAAAAATCCGAGACTCATGATTAATACCTTTAGTCTTGTAGTCCTTCTCATACTCGATTCTGGCTCTTGGGGCATGCTTCGGAGATATAATAATATCCTCTAGATATAGATAATGGTCCGTACCACGGAAATTCTTCACCTGAAATCCCTTGACCTCAATTTTCTTTACAAGGTGCTGATTGTATGCATCCACAGCATCCAGTGCATATACAAGGTTATGATGCTTTGCATGTGTAGCTGAATAATTCAATGTAAACAATGGGTTGAAATTCTTAAGTGCTTTCTGTGTCGCATCACCACCCATCTTCTGAGGCTCGTCTAATACAATAATCGGATTATTAGCTTTAATAACATCTATTGGTCGTCTGCTTCCAAACTCGTCTCTCTTATCATAAATAATACGGGCTTCTTTGCTTCTGCCTCCCTCTTTCATGGATGTATTAAATGCCTGCATATTGATAATCATGACATTTATTCCGGCATTGCTTGAAAAAGAATCCAACTGATTCAGATTGCTGCTGTTATATACAAAAAATCTGGCTTTCTTACCATAATGCTCCATAAAATGATCCTGCGTAATCTCAAAAGATTTTTTCACACCCTCTCTGATTGCGATAGATGGAACTACAACGATAAACTTCGACCAACCATAACGCTTATTCAGTTCAAACATTGTCTTAATATAAACATATGTCTTACCAGTACCGGTCTCCATCTCAACATCAAGAGAACAGGCTCCCATACTATCAACAAGAGACTCCGACAGCATGACGTTGTTGTTCTGCTGTACTTCCTTAATATTACTCAAAATCGCATCAGAAGAAATCAATATATTTTCATTTTTAAATCCAGACTCATCAAAATCATCTGTTAAATCTAATGTTTCCTGTTCGTAATTGTTTACAAATGACATCTGCGAATAACTCTGTATCTCTCTTTTATTTCCTATATCTCTACGATAAGATACATTGTCTATATATGGTTGTCCCTTAAAGCAATTCACTACACTGTCAACAGCGTCCGTCTGGTACTGTTGTATTTTAAAATTAAATTTCATATTACAACGCCTCCGTCCACAAAATTTCGCATTATAAAATTTAAATCAGTATACCAAATTATTGTGTCTTGAAATGCCAAAATATGATTTATCACTGGAATCAGTTCTTTTGACAATTCCATGTCATTAATATTTTTTTTCAAATCAATATCTTTAATATATGGGATACACGCAACTATATTTCCTAGATATTGCATGCTATGCACAAGCAATTGATATCGATTATTGATTCCCTGCAAGTTGCAATATGTTTCTTTTGCTTTATTTAAAATCATATTAGCTATATCATGTTTATCTAAGTCATCAAATTTTACAATTTCAATATATTGTTTTACTCCAAATGCTGTGGCATTATATTCACTGTATACATTAAATGTTATGTATAGCGGACTATGTTTCAATTCTTCGATATCCTGTTTAAAAACCGTTTCTAGAAACATAAGATAATCAATTAAATGCCTGTATTCATGAAATGCAGTCATAACATCTAACATGTCTTTTCTGTTCTGTAAAATTAGTATATAATATGGAAATTTCTTAACCTCTGGCAAAAAACACCCCGTTGTGTTTTCTGTATAATATACGGAACTATATTTTTCTCCACACTTTTTTTCTATTTCTTGTACTCTAGCTGAAATATCAAAAACATACTCTACAACAACTTTTTTCCCATAGCTTTGCTTAATTTGTGCCTCGATATTTTCTTTTATTAATTTCTGTGTATCATTCATTAGAGTACCTTCCTTACTGTCTCCGGACTTATAGATGCAAATATCTGTTCAAAATTCGTTGCAACACTATCATTAGCCATTGAGCTATCCCTAAATACTGCATAATATGGCTTTTTCTCAGCTACTGCCTTTACAGTTTCTTCCGTAACATCCTTGTCAAAACATGCTATCAAAAATCCATCCGCAACATTAAATACCTGCTTTCCGGCAATTGTCGTTTCCTCAATCTTGCTTGATAGTAACACACCTAAATCAAGCATAACTTGGAATAATAAATCTTCCGGTGTACGGTCTTCTTTGATGTTATCTGCATATGTATCAAATAATAACTGCTGAGTTTCAGATGGATTATAATAAACATCTTTCATATTAGATGTGTCTAATTTCAACACCCTATATCCAACATCACTCTTATTATCTTTTCCGATATACTGTTTAGCAATATTGTTCAGCCTTTGCTTACCTACTTCCACAATGTTATTTATTCCCAATTTTGCCAAATCATCTTTTTCATCAATTGATGCCGGAATTTGAACAGTAATATAATTCGCTTTAATCCCATTAATGTCATTATACTCAAGTACAGCATGTGCAAAACTTCCACTTCCGCTAAAAAAATCCATTACGATATCATTGTCAGATACCCCACAGGTATACAACAAGTGTTGTAGCATTTTAATTGGTTTCTTACCACTATTAAATGGTATCCCACCTTCGTGTCTAATATTACCAAAATCTCCGCTATAATCGTAATAATTTACTATTGGTCTATATTTTACTGATGCGCCGTTTTTTATTTCCTCAAGCCTATCAAGTGGAACTCCTGAATAGAACTTTCCTCTTATTGCATCTTGTTTTACCGGACCTGTAACATATCTATATCCCAAGCCGTCCTCTCCCATATTGTGTATTTTATAAAGAACACCCAATCCATCTTTTGGTTTTCTATCTATCAAATATTTTGCGAGAAATTCTGCAGCTGTGCCACTCTGTTTAACAATACTTCCGGATGCCCATGTTTCTTTTAATAAGCCAATTTTTCCTTCATTATGTTTTGTTATTTTCCATTCACCCTGTTTAAAAATCGTTACCGTCTTATTTGCTATCTGTAATGTTTCTCCCTGAGTCAGTTCTTCAAAAGAATAACAAAATTTTGATAAATCATATGGTTCACTTGGCTTTCGTGGTTTGAATTTTAATTTATTCTTTGAATAAATTAAAATATATTCCATAACTGGTTGAAAATCATTATCTTCATTCAACGATTTATTAGCATATCTAACCTGTATATGAAATGTTTCCAAATGATTTGCGACACCAAATATTTCATCACATATCTTTGTCAAATTAACCATTTCCTTCTCGTCAATACTTATGCAAATCACACCATCATCAGTCAATAAACCTCTAGCTAGCTTAAGTCTAGAATACATCATATTTAACCAATCCGTATGAAATCTGCCGTTAGTTTCAGAATTTGACTTCATTTCAAATAACATATTTCCATCTTCATCGTATTGTCCACTTAATCCAGAAAAAACTGCAGAATCAATTGAATAGTTATCGTCATACACGAATGAATCCTTTCCTGTATTGTAAGGCGGATCAATATATATCATTTTTATCTTATTCAAATATGTCTCTTGTAATAATTTAATAACTTTCAAATTTTCGCCTTCAATATACAAATTTTCTGTTGTATAATAATTAAGGCTTTCATCCTTACATGGTCTAAGTGTTTCTGCGATAGGTGCATTTGCTAACCTCAATGCGTTTTTTTTTCCCGGCCAAGTAAATTGATATCTTTCATCCTTTCCTTCTACAACCTTACAAGATATCTCTTGCCTAAGCACAT
>ERZ772897.3529-NODE-3529-length-11524-cov-3.979336_pt1 | contig 11524 bp, 9 predicted proteins | sample MGYA00512125_ERZ772897 | MGnify/ENA primary metagenome ERZ772897 (study PRJEB29015, sample SAMEA2737660) | human gut metagenome | biome: human gut; feature: human-associated habitat; material: faeces | place: China | collected 2012 ... | reverse complement strand
GGGAGGCTCACCCCGCGGCCTGTGTGGACACCTTCGGCTGCCAGCAGAATGTGGCTGATAGTGAAAAAATTAAGGGTATGCTTGAACAATCGGGATTTGAGTTTGCAGATGAACCGGATAATGCGGATTTCATACTTTTCAATACCTGTGCCGTAAGAGAACATGCTGAGGACAGAGTGTTCGGCAATGTAGGTGCATTAAAAAATCTAAAGCGTAAGCATCCGCAGATTCTTATTGCTTTGTGCGGTTGTATGATGGAGCAGGAGCATGTTGCCAATAAAATTTACAAGAGCTTTCCTTTTGTAGGACTTGTGTTTGGTACTCATTCATTGCACCATTTTCCTGAGCTTATGTATAACGCTCTTCTTGATGGCAAAAGAGTGTTTGAAAGAGGTAATGACGATAATCAGCTTTATGAGGGATTTCCTGTTAAGCGTGACGGCACTTTCAAGGGTTGGTTACCGATTATGTACGGTTGCAACAACTTCTGTACATATTGCGTTGTGCCTTATGTAAGAGGCAGAGAACGCAGCCGTGAAAAGAATATTATTGTTTCTGAGGCTAAAAATATGATTGAGTCGGGTTATAAAGACATTACCCTTCTCGGTCAGAATGTAAATTCCTACGGAAAAGGTCTTTCCGAGAAAGTAAACTTTTCACAGCTTTTGCGTGAGGTCGATTCAATTGACGGCGATTATTGGCTTCGCTTTATGACATCTCACCCGAAGGATTGTTCAAGGGAACTTATTGACACAATTGCATCGGGTACTCATATAAGCAAGCATCTTCACCTTCCGTTCCAATGCGGTTCGGACAGAGTGCTTAAAGCAATGAACCGTCACTATGACCGCAGAAAGTATCTTGAAATAATCAATTATGCTAAAGAGAAAATTGACGGTCTTTCACTTACAAGTGATATCATTGTAGGTTTTCCGGGTGAAACATATGAAGATTTCAAAGAAACTTTATCGCTTATCCGTGAGGTTGAGTTTACATCGCTCTTTACCTTCATTTTCTCACCGAGAGTAGGTACTCCTGCGGCTAAAATGGACGATCCGATTTCCGCTGAAGAAAAATCAAAATGGTTCCGTGAACTTCTTGATGTTCAGGAAGAAATTGCGGCAAAGCGTTGTTCTTCAATGGTTGGCAAAACCGAAAAGGTACTTATTGAAGGTGAAAACGATAAGAACGGTGAATTGTGCGGTCGTACAAGCGGTAACATAATAGTTGAGCTTGAAGGATCAAAGGACTGTATCGGAACATTCAGAAATGTAAAAATAACAAAGGCTCGCAACTGGATATTAAAGGGTGAGCTTGTAAAATAATCGGAGGTTAAAACTATGGATATCATTGAGAAAGCAAGGGAACTCGGAAGACTCATTCAGGAAGAAGACTCATATAAAAAATTGCAGGACGCTCAGAAGAATGCAGATGCAGATATGGAGCTTCAGCGTCTTATCGGTGAATTCAATCTTAAAAGAATGTCAATAAACAATGAAGCATCAAAAAAAGAGAGAGATCAGGAAAAGCTTTCTAAGCTTAATACCGAGATGAGAGAGGCATATTCTCAGATTATGTCAAACGAGAATATGATTGCCTACAATGATGCAAAGGCTGCTTTTGATGTTGTTGCAAACAGAGTTCTCGCAATTGTTCAGCAGTCTGCTGAGGGTGCAGATCCCGAAACTGCTGATTACAGCCAGTCATCATGCTCAGGCAGTTGTGCTACATGCGGCGGTTGCGGCTGATAAACGGTTCTAAATTTTGTTAAGGAAGTGAAACAAATGGCGGAGTTATCTCCAATGATGCAACAGTATTTCAAAATTAAAGAAGAAAACAAAGACAGCATTTTGTTCTTCCGACTTGGAGATTTCTACGAAATGTTTTACGATGATGCAAAGCTTGCATCAAAGGAACTTGAACTTACTCTTACAGGAAGGGATTGCGGACAGGCCGAGCGTGCTCCCATGTGCGGAGTTCCGTTTCACAGCTGTGAGGGTTACATTGCAAGACTTGTTGCAAAGGGCTATAAGGTTGCAATTTGCGAACAGACGGAAGATCCTGCAAAGGCAAAAGGTCTTGTAAAGCGTGATATTATTCGAGTAATTACTCCCGGTACCGTAATGGAATCGAGTATGCTTGATGAGAGCAAAAACAACTACATTTGCTGTATGTATTCTAAAGATAAAACTATAGGACTTTGTTTTTGCGATATTTCCACAGGAGAATTATACGCTACGGAAATCAGGGGTAATGACAGCTATAATGTTCTTACCAATCAGCTTACAAGCTATAATCCCCGTGAAATTCTTATTGGCGGTGACATTGTAAAGCTGAAAGAGCTGCCGAAGTTCATTAAAGCGAAACTTTCGGCAGGAGTTGAAATGCTCGAAGATGAAAAATTTGACGAGTCGGTATGTACTGATGTTGTAAAATCACAGTTTGCGGATGAGTACATTACCGTATCTGACAAATCTGTTGTTGTATGCGTTCTCGGTGCATTGCTTTCATATCTTCGTGATACTCAGAAAACGGGACTTGAAAGAATAAATCACATTGAGTTCTACAAAGAAAATCAATATATGAGCCTTGATTACAACACACAGCGTAATCTTGAGCTCACACAAACAATGCTGACAAAGGATAAAAAGGGTTCACTTTTGTGGGTGCTTGACAAGACAAAAACCGCAATGGGTAAACGCCTTATACGTTCATGGCTTGAACATCCTTTGCTTAATATAACTTCAATTAACAACCGTCAGAGTGCAATTGAAGAGCTTGTAAACGATAATATGCTCCGTATGGATGTTACAGACACACTCTCGGGTATATTTGACATTGAAAGACTTATGACAAGAATCGTTTACGGTTCTGCAAATGCAAGAGATTTGCGTTCACTCTGCGGGGCAATTCAGAATCTTCCGCAGATTTCGGATTTGCTCGTTGATTGTAAATCGGTTTATCTTAAATATATTTATAAAAGCATTGATAAGCTTGAGGACATTCATTCTCTTATTGATTCTGCAATCGTTGAAGAACCCCCGTTTACAGTCCGTGAGGGTGGTATGATTAAGAGAGGTTATAACGAAGAGCTGGATTCCGTGACAGGCGATATGAATGACTCAAAGGGAATTCTTGCCCGTATTGAGGCTGAACAGCGTGATATAACGGGAATTCCTAAGCTTAAAGTCGGTTATAACAGGGTATTCGGATATTATATTGAAGTATCAAATTCATATAAATCCATGGTACCCGAAACATACATAAGAAAGCAGACACTAACCAATTGTGAAAGATATATTACTCAGGATTTGAAAGATGTAGAGGGCAGAATCCTCGGTGCAAAAGACAGATCGGTTGCACTTGAATACAACCTCTTTGATGATGTCAGAAAGACGGTTTCGGATAATCTTGAAAGAATTCAGAAAACCGCAAAAGCCATTGCTAATCTTGATGTTATTACATCACTTGCAAATGTTGCGGCTGACAACAGATACATAAGACCTGATGTGAACCTTTCAACCGCTATAAGAATTAAAGATTCGAGACATCCGGTTGTTGAGGCTCTATTAAAGGATGCACCGTTTGTCCCGAATGATGTCAGCCTTGATTCTGCCAATGATAGAGTAGCAATTATTACAGGTCCCAATATGGCGGGTAAGTCAACCTATATGCGACAGATTGCCATTATTGTTCTTATGGCGCAGATAGGCAGTTTTGTTCCGGCGTCTTCTGCCGAAATCGGAATTGTAGACAGCATCTTTACTCGTGTAGGTGCGTCTGATGATCTTGCATCTGGACAGTCAACCTTTATGGTTGAGATGAGCGAGGTTGCCAATATCATTAAAAATGCAACTTCAAAAAGCTTACTTATTCTTGACGAAATCGGCAGAGGTACTTCGACCTTTGACGGTATGAGCATCGCAAGGGCTGTACTTGAATTTTGTGCCGACAGAAAAAAACTCGGTGCAAAAACACTTTTTGCAACTCATTATCACGAACTCACGGTTATGGAACAACTCCTTGACGGTGTAAAAAACTATAACATAGCAGTTAAAAAGCGTGGCGATGACATTACTTTTCTGAGAAGAATTGTTCCCGGCGGAGCAGATGACAGCTATGGTATTGAGGTTGCAAAGCTTGCAGGCATTCCGCAGTCTGTAATTTCAAGAGCAAAGGAAATTTTAAAAGACCTTGAACACGGCAAATATAAAAACGAGAATGCCAATATTCAAAAGCAGGATAATTCAGACGATATGCAGCTTTCGCTTATCGGTTCGGCTGAAAGTCCCGTGATTGAAAAGCTGAAAGATACAGATATAAATACTCTTACTCCGATTGAAGCAATGAACTTGCTTTATGAACTTAAAGGTATGATTTAATATTAGGAGGTGACACAAATGGGTGTAATCAATGTACTTGATAAGCATGTTGCAGAACTTATCGCCGCCGGCGAGGTTGTTGAAAGACCGGCGTCGGTTATAAAGGAACTTGTAGAAAATTCAATTGACGCAGGCGCAAAAAATATCACCGTTGAGATAAAAAACGGCGGTACAACATTCATGCGTGTTGCCGATGACGGTTGCGGTATTTACCGTGACGATATCAAAGTTGCGTTTTTAAGACACGCAACCAGTAAAGTTAAGGTTGAGTCTGACCTTGACAGTATTTCTACACTCGGATTCAGAGGAGAGGCTCTTGCGTCAATTTGTGCAGTGTCACGACTTCAACTTATTACGAGGAATGTAAACGAGGAAATCGGAACTTCATATGAAATTGACGGCGGTGAAGAACAGAGCTTTGATGATGCAGGTTGTCCTGTCGGCACAACCTTTGTTATCAGAGATTTGTTCTACAACATTCCTGCTCGTGCAAAATTTTTGAAAAAGGATGTTTCGGAGGGTAACGCAGTTTCAAATATAATCGACAAAACTGCTTTGTCACATCCTGAAATTGCATTTACATACATTAAGGACGGAAAGCAGGTTCTTCGTACATTCGGCGATGGAAAACTTATTTCTGCAATATATTCGGTTTTTGGAAAAGATTTTGCGAAAGGACTTATTCCGGTTGATTATCAGCTTGATGCAATAAAGGTTTACGGCTATATTTCAAAACCCGAACACTCAAGACCAAATCGTAATATGCAGAATTATTTTATCAACGGAAGGTACATCAAAACCAGAACGGCTATGGTTGCACTTGAGGAGGCTTTTAAGGGCTCAATTATGGTCGGAAAATTTCCGTCGTGTGTCCTTAATATCGAATTGCCGTGTGAAATTATTGATGTAAATGTTCATCCTTCAAAGCTTGAGGTCAGATTTATAAATGAAAGACCTGTTTTTGATGCGATTTATCATGCGGTAAAATCTTCGCTTATGAAGTATGACAGCCGTAAAAAAGCGTCATTTAAAAAGGAAACGGCTTTTAATGAGGTGCAAAATAAGTTTAATCCGTTTAACAATGCGCCTGCCATTCTGAACAAGCCTGTTGTGCAAAGTTCTAAAAATGATTTTGTACAAAAACAGTGTGCTAAACCGATACCTGACATACAAAAAACAGAGGTTACAACACCTGTTGCTACATCCGAAAAATCCGATGATTTTAATCCGTTTTCGGATGTCGCATTTAATGATAATAAGAAGAATGATGAGGCAGCTATTCGTTCTGTTACAAAGTCCATTGATGATATAAAAGTTGCGGATATATCCAATCCGTTTGATATTTTCAGCAAACAGGCGATAAATAAGGCGAAAGAGGAAGAAAAGTCAAAATCAACTTTCAAGCCTGAAATTGCTCAGCCAACTTCGCTTGTTGAAGATGAAAAAACTGATACAGAAAGTATTACCGATATAAGTCCGATTGTAATCCCTAAAGAGGTTAATGTAATTGTTTCGGAAGAATCTATTGAGAAATCAAAAGAGCCTGTTCTTGTAAACGATAATCAGACGAGCATCAAATATATCGGAGAGGCTTTTGATACATATATCATTGCAGAAAAAAATAATAAAGATATTATTTTGATAGACAAACATGCCGCCCATGAGAGAATTATTTATGAAAAACTCAAAGCCGAAAAGGCTGCTGACTACAGGCAGATTTTACTTGCTCCTGTTACAGTCACTCTCGGAAAAATCGAGTATGATGCGGCAATTAATAATCTTGATATGTTTTCCGATTGCGGCTTTGAAGTTGAAGATTTCGGTAACAGTACGGTTATTGTAAGAAGTTCTCCGCAGTATATTCCGGCTGTTGAAATTGAAGATTGCATTACCGAGATGTCGGGCTACATTTCTCAGGGTAAAACCGATATCTTTACCGAAAAAATGGATTGGTTTTACAGCAATGTTGCTTGCCGTTCAGCTATAAAGGCAGGCAATAAAAGTACGCCTGAGGAGCTTATAGGGATTGTAAAACACCTTGAAGAACATCCTGAAATCAAGTATTGCCCTCACGGCAGACCGATTTGCATTGTTCTTACAAAGGGTGAAATTGAAAAACAATTTGGCAGGGTGTGATTTTTTGGAAAAATCTATTAATACGGTTTCAATTGTCGGTCCTACCGCATCAGGCAAAACAAAACTTTCGGTTGAACTTGCAAAGCATTTTAACGGTGAAATCGTATCTGCCGATTCCATGCAGATTTATACGGGAATGCAGATTGCAACAGCCAAACCTACCAAAGAAGAGATGGACGGAATTCCTCATCATATGATGGACTTTCTTCCGCCCGATAAAACATATTCGGTTGCGTCATATGTAACTGATGCTTCAAAATGTATAGCAGATATTCATTCAAGAGGCAAATTACCGTTTATCGTCGGCGGAACAGGTCTTTATGTTGATTCACTTCTGAACAATGTTTCTTTCAGTGATGATAAACGGGATGAAGAATATTGCTTAGAACTTCGCAAGATTGCCGAAGAACATGGAACAGACAGGTTGCTTGAAATGCTTGCAAAATTCGATCCGAAATCGGCTGAAAGACTTCGTGAAAGCAGAAATCTAAAAAGAATAATCCGTGCCATTGAATTTTACAAAACAACAGGAAAAACTATTACGCAACAGATTGAAGAATCACATAAAATTCCGTCTCCGTATATAACTGTAAAAATCGGTCTTAATTGCCGTGACAGACAGGTGCTTTATGACAGAATAAACAAGCGTGTAGATATTATGCTTGAAGAAGGTTTGTTTGAGGAGGCTGAACGGGTTATTAATTCCCACCTGAGCTATACATCAATAAAGGCGATAGGATACAAGGAATTGATTCCTTATTTTAAAGAAAATAAAAACCTGAATGATTGTGTTGAAAAATTGAAAATGGAAACCCGCAGATATGCGAAAAGACAAATTACTTGGTTTAAGCGGGATTCGGAGATTAATTGGATTTATATTGATGAATATAATTCATTTGAAGAAATATACAGTTATGCAAAGGCTGTAATCGAAAGAGGCTTACTTTATGGATAAATTGCTTTTCAGACGAATTTTGATGATTGCGTTATCAGTTCTTGCAGTTGTTTATGCCGCCTATCTTCTGATAAGTACAAATTTTAAAATGTATCCGACTGAAAATGCTGTTCAAACAACAGTCACGGATAAAATTTATTCAAACGGATTTATTATCCGTGATGAAAATATGATTCAGAATAATACTTCGGGTGTGCTTTCATATACAGTGCATGACGGTGACGAGGTAAAAGCCGGCGGTGAAATTGCAAAATCATATGCAAATGATGATGACGCAGCTTCACAGTCAAAAATCAGTGCATTACAGGAACAGCTTTCCGATTTGCAGACACTTCAAAAAACAAGCACGGCCGGCAACATAGGTATTGATACTATCAACAACAATATAAATAATAATATCATTTCACAAATTCGCAGTATCAATGACGGCGATTTGGCAAATATTGATAATGTCACAAATAATCTGCTTTATTCAATAAACCAAAGACAGATTTACACAGGCAAAGCCACTAACTTTAATGACAGAATTTCAGAACTCCAGGCTGAAATAGCCACTCTTGAAGGCAAAACAGGAAAATCAACAGGTAATATTACGACTGAAAAATCAGGTTGTTTTCTCTCGCATTGTGACGGATATGAAAATGCACTTGATTACAATAGTCTTGATCGTCTGACTCTTTCTGACCTTGATAATGTAAAGCAGACAAAAGTGTCCGGCAATATTGCAGGCAAGGTTGTAACCGGATTGAAATGGTATGTTGCCTGTAAGGTTACGGCTGATGAGGCAACAAGACTTTCTTTGTGGGACGGTTCCGCTACGGTGCTGTTCTCTGACGCATCGTCTGAAAGCATTCCCGCCACTATCAAGAGGATTTATCAGGAATCAAAAGACAGCGACGCCCTTCTTATTCTTGAGTGTGACTATATGAATTCCGACCTTGCTCAGGCAAGACAGGAACCGATTGAAATAGGTCTTGGTTCATACACAGGCTTGAGAATCAGCAAAAAGGCTATTCATGATGACTATGTAACAAAGACAACCTATGATGACAATGACAATAAACATACCGAACAGGTTAAGGTTCAGGGTGTATATGTGCTTCACGGAAGTGAAGTGCGATTCAAACAGATATCTATTCTGTATGCCGACGATGATTATGTTATTTGCGATCCGGAGCCGGACAGCAAAGACCTTGTTGACGGCACAACAGTTGAGTTATATGATCAGGTAATTCTTGAAGGAGATGATTTGTATGACGGAAAAGTTGTTAACTGACGTTGAATACAATTACAAATTTATTGATGAGCGAATAGCCGAGGCTGCCGAAAAGTCCGGAAGAAAGCGTGAGGATATTACATTTCTTGCCGCAACAAAAATGGTTGAACCTGAGGTTATTAACCACGCAATTTCACTCGGACTTGACCACATAGGTGAAAACAAGGTTCAGGAGCTTTTGTCAAAGTATGATAAGTATAACCTTGACAGCTGTTCTCTTCAGTTTATCGGTCACTTGCAGACAAACAAGGTAAGACAGATTATCGATAAGGTTGATCTTATCCAGTCTGTCGATTCAATAAAGCTTGCATCGGAAATTTCTAAACAGGCTTTAAAAATCAATAAAAACTGTGATGTTCTTGTTGAGGTAAATATCGGCAGAGAAGAAAACAAGTCAGGCGTTATGCCCGAACAGCTTGAAGAATTACTTTGTCAGATTGCCGAATTGGACGGTATTTCAGTTAAAGGTCTTATGGCAATACCTCCGATTTGTGAATCTTCACAGAAAATTTCTGAATTTTTCAATAAAATGCATAATATATTTATTGACATCTCGCAAAAAAAATTAGATAATATAGATATGAATATTCTTTCAATGGGTATGTCTGCCGATTATTACGAAGCTGTACTTGCAGGCGCAAATATGGTCAGAGTTGGTTCGGCATTATTCGGTGCAAGGAATTATACATAATTTTAGGAGGATTATATAATGGCTGGTTTTGTAGATAAGTTTAAACGCATGTGGGACGCCCCCGATGATGAGTATGAGTACGATGAATATGGTTATGCTGACGAAGGTGCAGAAGAAGATTATAAAGAAGAACCTGTAAGAAACACTAAAAAAGAAAGAGATCTCGGCGGCGGAAACAAGGTCGTAAACATTAATGCTACCACCAATCTTCAGGTTGGTTTATTCAAGCCTGAGCGTTTCGGCGAAGAAACCCGCACAATTGCCGATGAGCTTATGAAGGCTCACACAGTAGTTCTTAATCTTGAAGATACAAATAAAGATATGGCAAGAAGAATCCTTGATTTCCTCAGCGGTGTTGCGTATGCAAACCGTGGTAAAATCAAGCGTGTCGCTACAAATACATATATTATTATTCCGAGCAATGTTGACCTGACAGGCGACGATTTGCTTGATGAGCTTGAGAACAACGGTGTTTACTTCGGATGATGACAAACAGCTGATTACTCGGCTTAATAACGGTATTGACCTTTGTCTGACAAGACAGAAACCGTATTTTATGCCTTTTATGAGTGAAAGGAAACAAGCTCTTCTTGTTTCTAAACTTAAAGAAGCATATTTCGACAACTACCTTTTCTTTGGCGGGTATGATAATTCCGAGAGAAAAATGCTTGGCTTGTTTTTTGACGAACCGAGTACGAGTATGTTCCCGATATGTGGCATTGAATTTTCATTCAGAAAATGCGACCGACTCACTCATCGTGATTTTCTCGGTTCTTTGATGTCGCTCGGAATAGAGCGTGAAACTGTCGGGGATATTCTTGTTGAGGATGGACGGGCTGTTGTATTTGTAAAAGCTGAATTGTCCGATTATGTCAAGTCGCAGATTTCAAAAGTCGGCAGAGTCGGCGTCAAGGTTGATGATGCTGATTTGTCAAAGCTTCCGCAGGGAAGAGGAGTAGAAGAAAAAACATTTATAGTTTCTTCTTTACGACTTGATAATATTGTTGCCGCTGTATGTAAACTGTCTCGAGAAAAAACTAAAACTGTCATTATGTCGGACAGCGTATGTGTTAATTTTGAAGAAACTAAAAATGTCAGTTTTAACCTAAAGGAAAATGATATTTTTACAATTCGCGGAAAAGGCAAATTCGTTTTAAAAGGTATACTTGGAACTACAGGAAAAGGTCGAATGAGAATTTCGGTTATACATTATAAATAAGGAGTGCAGATAAATGCTTACAATTGATGAAATTAAAAATATAAGCTTCAGAAAAGCCACTCTTAACGGTGGTTACAGAGCTGAAGATGTTGACTCATTTATTGATGAAGTCATTGTTTCTTTTGAACAATTGAAGAAAGAAAAAACTAACCTTGTTCACAAGATTGATGTTCTTGCAACAAGAGTTGAACAGTACAGAGCAGATGAAGAAACAGTAAGAAACGCTTTGCTTGCTTCACAGAAGGTTGCTGATGCCTGCATAAGAGAAGCAAAGGAAAAGGCTGCAAAGATTGTTCGTGATGCTGAAACAAAGGCTCAGACTCTCCTTGTTGATGCAAACAATATGACTGCTGCCGAGAAAGAGCATTATTTACAGCTTCAGTCAGATGCGGCTAATCTCAGAAATGAACTTATTTCACTTTACAGTAAGCATATTAAGTCAATTGATGATCTTCCTTCAACCTCCGATGTTGAGGCTTCAAAAGCTGAACTTGACGAAAAGTATCCTACAGAGGAAGTGACAGCTCCTGCACAGCCTCAGGTTGAAGATGATGTTAAGATTGCAGTACCTTCGGAAATGAAAGCTGAGCCTATTGCTGAAACTGAAGAAGTATCTGCTCATCCTAAAAGACAGAGCAAGTTCAGTCATCTCAAGTTCGGTGATAACTATGATGTAACTGCCGACTGATTTTTATTTAGATTTTAGATATTGGAGAGAATATAAAATGTCCCAGGATTATAATTCAACACTTAATCTTCCAAAGACAGACTTCCCTATGAGAGCAGGTCTACCGAAAAGCGAACCTGTTACACTTCAAAATTGGGAAGATGAAAAGGTTTACGAAAATCTTATGAAAGTAAATGA
>ERZ772897.3525-NODE-3525-length-11533-cov-8.079543_pt1 | contig 11533 bp, 8 predicted proteins | sample MGYA00512125_ERZ772897 | MGnify/ENA primary metagenome ERZ772897 (study PRJEB29015, sample SAMEA2737660) | human gut metagenome | biome: human gut; feature: human-associated habitat; material: faeces | place: China | collected 2012 ... | reverse complement strand
CTGATCTTTATCATCCGATTTTTCGAACCGCCGCGTCCATGGCCGCGAGAAAATCTGCCGAGGACGTGATGTCCCGGCCGTCGATGCGGCAGATCACGTCACCGGGCAGCAGGCCCGCGTCCTTCGCGGGCGCGGCCTTGCCGCCGGGCGTGTCCACCTCGGCGAGGTCCGCCACGAGCATGCCCGCCGTCATCATCTGGATGCCGACGGCCCGGCCGAGCGGCACGAGCGACACCGCCTGCGCCGACACGCCCGCGCACAGCGCGAGCGCGACCGCCGCCGTGACGGCAAAGCGGCGCAAAAAATGTGGTTGTTTCCGCAAAAAATCCCCCCTTTGCGCGTGCAGTATCAGTATGCCGGGTTTCGGGCAAAATAGCGGCGGAACATTCTTGCTCGATTGCCTGCGGCGGCGCAAATGCCTGCGGCGGCGCGCATACGATGTATCGAACCAATTTTGGTAAATCGATGCATCGGAGGAATTTCCATGACGCAAACATTAAAACAGGGTGACCGCGGCGCGCTCGTGTCGCTGCTGCAGCTGGGACTGACGCGCGCGGGGCAGACACCGGGTGCGCTCGACGGCATCTTCGGCGCGCAGACGGCGGCGGCCGTGCGTGCGTTTCAGGCGGCAAACGGCCTCGCGCCGGATGGCATCGCCGGTGCGCGGACGCACCGCGCGCTGCTGCCGTACTACACCGGCTTTGTCACGCGCACCATCCGCGCGGGCGACACATTTTCCGCCCTCGCGCGGCAGTACGGCACGAGCGTGGATGCCATCCGGCTTGCCAATCCCTATCTCGATCCGGAGCGCCTGCCGCTCGGCCGGGCGCTGACGATCCCGCTGCCGTTTTCCGTCACGCCGACGGACATTCCCTATTCCTCGGCGCTCATCGGCTATATTGTGCGCGGGCTGGCCGCGCGCTATCCCATGCTCGCCGTCGGGGAGTTCGGCCGCAGCGTGCTCGGCCGGCCGCTGTGGTATTTGACGCTCGGCAGCGGGCCGAAGCTCGTGTTTTACAACGCCGCGCACCATGCCAACGAGTGGATCACGACGCCGCTGCTGCTCACGTTCTGCGAGCAGCTGTGCGCCCGTCTGGGCGACGGCGGCGATCTCGCGGGGCAGAACATCCGCGACCTGCTCTCGAAGGTCACGCTCGTGCTCGCCCCGGCCGTAGACCCGGACGGCATCGATCTCGTGACCGGCGCGCTCGACGCCGAGACGACCGCCGCGGCCAAAGCGCTTGCAAATCATTACCCCGACATTCCGTTCCCCGCGGGCTGGAAGGCGAACATCCGCGGCATCGACCTCAACCTCCAGTACCCCGCGGGGTGGAGCACCGCGCGCGAGATCAAGTTTGCCCAGGGCTACACGCGCCCCGGCCCGCGCGACTATGTCGGCCCCGCGCCGCTGGTCGCGCCCGAGAGCCTGGCGATGTACGGCTTCACGCGCGCGCTCGACCCGCTGCTCACCCTGTCGTACCACACGCAGGGCCGCGTCATCTACTGGCAGTACGACGGCTATGACGTACCGGGAAGCGAAGCCATCGCCCGGCAGTTTGCCGCTGTGAGCGGCTACGACGTGGCCGACACGCCCTACGCCTCCGGCCACGCGGGCTACAAGGACTGGTTCATCCAGGACTACCGCCGCCCGGGCTTCACGATCGAGGCCGGCAGCGGCGAAAATCCCCTGCCGCTCAGTCAGTTTCCGGACATCTGGTCGGAAAATCTCGGCATCCTGCTCGGCGGCATGACCGCCGTTTTGTGACGCTTGTCACAGTCCGCATCAAAACCTCCCACATGACACACTTTGACCGTTTTCCGGCAAAAAATGCGTGCTAAGATATAGTCAAATTGGGCCAACAGGTGCATTTTTTACGTCACAAAGGAGGCATTTTTATGCAGCTGTCAGACAAGATCAAAAAATTCAGCGTCGAGCAGGCCATTGACTATCTCAACAAAAATCCGGTCAAGAACCTGCCGAAACTCCTCGACTGGGCGGATACGTTCTGCGCCGGAAAGTTCGAGGGCCAGCGCCGCGCCATCCGCAAGGCGTGCATGGATCCCAACGATGCGCACTACCCGATGGTGCAGCACATCCTCAACGATATTGACCCCGCCGTGCTCAAGACCACGCTCGTGAACTTCTTCATTTACGGCAACATCATCGGCTGCGAGCGGCAGGATCAGCTGCGCGCGCAGTATCAGTGCAACATCCCGTGGGCGATCCTCATGGACCCGACCTCGGCGTGCAACCTGCACTGCACGGGCTGCTGGGTGGCAGAGTACGGCAACAAGCTCAACCTCTCGCTCGACGAGCTGGACGACATCATCCGTCAGGGCAGGGACATGGGCGTATACTTTTACATCTACACGGGCGGCGAACCGCTTGTGCGCAAAAAGGACATCATCACGCTCTGCGAGCGGCACCCGGACTGCGAATTTCTCAGCTTCACGAACGGCACGCTCATTGACGAGGCGTTCGCCGACGAGATGCTGCGCGTGAAGAACTTCATTCCGGCCATCTCGCTCGAGGGCGACGAGACGACGACGGACAGCCGCCGCGGCGCGGGCACGTATCAGAAGGTGCTGCGCGCGATCGACCTGCTGCACGAGCGCAAGCTCATCTACGGCATTTCCTCGTGCTACACGAGCGTGAACTGGGACGCGATCTCGTCCGAGGCGTATTTCCGGCAGCTCATTGACCTCGGCTGCCTGTTCATCTGGTACTTCCACTATATGCCGGTCGGCAACGACGCCTCGCCCGAGCTGCTGCCCACGCCGGAGCAGCGCCGCGCGGTGCTCGAGCGCATCCGCCACAACCGCGCCACGATGCCGCTGTTCGCGATGGACTTCCAGAACGACGCGCAGTACGTCGGCGGCTGCATCGCGGGCGGCCGGCGCTATCTGCACATCAACGCCAACGGCGACATGGATCCGTGCGTGTTCATCCACTATTCTGATTCGAACATCCGCGAAAAGACCCTGCTCGAGGCCATGCGCTCGCCGCTGTTTCTGGCCTATCACGACGGGCAGCCGTTCAACGACAATATGCTCCGCCCGTGCCCGATGCTCGAGAATCCGGAGAAGCTGCGCAAGATCGTGGCGGATTCCGGCGCGCACTCGACCGACCCCATGAGCCCCGAGACGGCCGAGCACCTGTGCAGCAAGTGCGACGGCTACGCCGCCTGCTGGACGCCCGTGGCAGAGCAGCTCTGGCGCGGCAGCCCGGACGAGGCGCGCTACCTCGCCAAGCAGGCAGCCGCCGCGGCGAAGAAAAAGTAAAAAACCGCCGATAGAAAAAGCACCGTCTCCCGGTCGGGAGACGGTGCTTTGTGCTTGTCAAAAACCGATGCGCGCGTGGGAAGGGGCAGCGCAGCAGGGGCGCCCGGGCGGGCGAAATTCCGGCATCACCCGCCCGGCGCGCCCGAATGCAAAAAAGCCTTCTCCTCGAGGAGAAGGCTTGAAAAGCCCCCCTCGGGCTCCCCTGTGGGGCAGGGGCTTTGGGTACCGCCCGCTCAGTAGCTGTACACGCCGCCGCCGATGAACTCGCGCAGCATGCTCTCGGGCGCGAGCAGGGCGGGGTCGATCGTCTCGAAGCGCTCGAGCGCCGGCAGGATGCTGCGGATCTCCGCATAGCGCTCCGCACCCTCGGGCACGGCCGCGAGCAGGGGCGCGGCGTAGTTTTTCAGGATGGACACCTCGCACGGGAACGACGAGTCGAACATCAGGTTCGCGCGCTCCTTGAACGGGGAGATGAACCGCTTCTCGCCGCGGCGGACGTTGGCCCACATGTCCAGCGTCGCGGCGGCGGGGGTGCCGCGGAAGTTGCTGTCGCGCACGAGGCGGCGCAGCAGGCGCATCCACGTGCCCTTGAACACCTCGCGCCCGTCGCTGTCCACGACGATGGAGCGCGCGCTGATATACAGCCGGAACGCGTCCGGGCAGTAGGCGGCGATGTCGTCATTGAGCGCGTGGATGCCCTCGCACACGGCGACCTCGTCCTTGCCGAGGCGCATGGGCCGGCCGATGGGGCCGGACTGCACGCGCGTGACGAAATTATAGCGCGGCAGGTGAATCTCCTCGCCGCGGGCGAGCGCGTTGAGGTGCTCGCCGAGCAGGTCCATGTCCAGGCACGCGGGGGACTCAAAGTCAATGTCGCCCTCCGGCGTGCGCGGCGCGGTGCGGGGGTTCACGGTGCGGAAATAGTCGTCCATGGCGAGGCTCTGGCTGCCGATGCCCATCTTGCGCAGGGCCTCGGCGATCTTCATGGCCGTGGTGGTCTTGCCGCTGCCGGACGGGCCGGACAGCAGCACGATCGGGCACGTGTGCACGTTCTCGGCGATGGCGCGGGCCGCGCGCTCGATCTTTTCGGCATAGGCCGCGTCGCACGCGTCGACGAATTCCTTGGGGTCGGCCTGAATGCGGCGGTTGATCTCCTGAATGTGATAGCTCATTGGAAAAACGCCTCCAGTTCCGCCTTGGCCGCGCAGATGCGGTCGATATTGGCGATGTATTCCGTGGGATACTTGGGGTCGATGTGCCGCTCGAGCTTGCCGCCGTTGGGGCGCACGAGCTTCGTCGAGGCGCCGCCGCCCATGGCAAGTATGCTGCACAGCTCCTCCATGATGCAGATGTTGTAGAGATTCTCCTGCCCCGGCCGTGTCCAGCCGACGTTTTCAAATCCGCCGGACATGAACTTCTGCCGGTAGAGGTAATACGGCGCGTAGCCGGCCGCGTCGAGCGCGCTGCCCGCAAAGTCGAGCATCTCGCCGACGGCCGCCCCGTCGGGGATGGGGGCGTCCTGCGTCATGAGGTCGGCCCCGCGCTTGCGCGACAGCGTGTGCACGGTCACGTTTTCGGGCGCGAGCGCGAGCACCTGCTCGAGCGTGGCGCGGAAGCCGTCCGGCGTGTCGCCGGGCAGGCCGGCGATCAGGTCCATGTTCACGGCGAAGCCGCCGGTCGCGCGCACGAGGCGCAACGCGTCGTAAATGTCCTGCGCGGTGTGGCGGCGGCCGATCGTTTCGAGTACGCGGTCATCGAGCGTCTGGGGATTGACGCTGATGCGGTCGACCCGGTGCGCGCGCAGCACGTGCAGCTTGTCGGCCGTGATGGTGTCGGGCCGGCCGGCCTCGACGGTGAACTCGCGCAGGGCGCTGAGATCGAACGCCGCCTCGAGCTGCGTGCACAGCGCGTCGAGCTGGCGCGCCGAGAGCGTGGTCGGCGTGCCGCCGCCGATGTAGAGCGACACGATGCGCAGACCGGCGCGCTGCACGGCCTCTGCCGTCGCGGCGATCTCGCGCGCGAGCGCCTGCAGAAACTCCGGCACGAGCGCCATGCTCTTTTCCACCGACTGGCTCACAAAGCTGCAGTAGGCGCAGCGCGTCGGGCAAAACGGGATGCCCACGTACAGGCACACGTCCTTGTCGCCGAGCGCGTCCATGGCGCGCAGCGTGGCGTGGGCAGTGCGCACGACGAGCGCGGCGCGCGCGGGCGCGACGTCATAGTGCCGCTCAAAGTAGCGCGTGGCCTGCGTGTCGTCCATGCCCTGCGCAAGCAGGGGGGTCATGAGCTTGCCGGGGCGCACGCCCGTGAGCATCCCCCACGGCCTGTGCGGCAGGCCGATGCCCATGGCCGCGCGGTAAAACGCGCGCTTGACCGCGCCCTGCAGCCGCCGGTCTTTTTCGGCCGGGTCTGCCAGCTCGCTGTTGGGCACACTTGTGCGGCCGTTGGCCGTCCGGCCCTGATAGACGAGCACGCACGTTGCGGTCGTCACCTTTGCACCGGACATGAGCCGAAGCTCCACGCGGTCGCCGGTCGGCCGTCCGTCCGGATACACCGGGCGTTCGTCCGGAAACAGCGTCAGGAGCATCTGCTCCACCGCATAGCGGTAATCATGTCCGATCAGATAGAGATTCATGGTATTCTTTTTCTCCTCTTCCCGTGTCAGGTCAGGAGCGGTCCTTGGCCTTGTTTTTCAGTTCTCTGGCCTTTGCCTTCAGGGCTTTGGCCAGCTGCTTGCGGCGCTGGGCGTGCTCATGCACGCGCGTGAAGGCCGGGCCGTTGGTCTTGCCCTCGCGCAGCGCCGGGAACGCCTGCGCGATACGCTCGTGCACGATGTTGCGCTGGCTGAGCAGCTCCTCGCGGCGCTGCAGCAGTTCGCTGCGGCGGGCCAGCAGCTCGCTGCGGCGCATGACGGAGCTCTCGGCGCGCTTTTCGGCGATTTCGGCGCCTTTTTCGGCAATCTCGGCGCCCTTTTCCTTCACGCCGGAGTAAACCTCCATGCCGCGGTCCTTCGCGTCAGAGGCGCGAATATAGATCTCCTCGCCAATCTCGTCGGAGATGGCTGTGAGCGAATCCTCGATGGCCTGCAGGGCGCGCAGCTTCTTCGGCAGCTTGCGGATCTCCATGGCGGTGATGATGTTGTCCGCGATCCACAGGGCACTGAACGTGCCGAGCAGCACCCAGCCGAGCTTTTTCGGGATGAGGTCGACGACCTTGGCCACGAGCGGCTGGAACACATCGACCACGAACACGCACGCGATGCCCCACAGCACCGAGAACTCCAGGCACACATAGCCCTTGATGTTCAGCGGACGCTTGGAGTAGTCCCACCACTTGTCGTGGAACACCTTTTCGAGCACCCAGCCGGTGAGGTATTCGATGGCGCTCGTGAACAGCACGCTGCCGCCGAACAGCAGCCAGAAGCTGCTCTTGAGCGGCCCGAGCACGAGCAGCACGCTCATCACACCGAAGCCGTAGATGGAGCAGATGGGGCCGTTGACGAAGCCGCGGTTGACGAACTTGCCGTGCGCGATGGCGGCGAAGGCCACCTCGGAGCACCAGCCGAGAAATCCGTAGATGTAGAAGTACCAGAGGATCTGGAACCAGGAATAGGGCACAAGCACGAAAAAAACTCCTCTCAGATCTGGGTGCCTGCGGTGATACTAACCCAGTCTAATCATAATCATTCAAATATTATAACATAATGGTCCGGGCATTTCCAGCCTTTCCGTCCCGGATGGGACAAAAGCGGCAAAATGGACAAAAAGCGGAGGGGGGGTTCCAGCCTTCCCAAGGGGAAGGCTTGAAAAACTGCCATCTGCCTTTGTTTTTTCGCGCGCAAAAGCGGAGCGCAGGATCCTGCGCTCCGCCTGGAAAACCGGGGATTTACTTGATCGTCAGCAGCAGCTCGCCGGCCTTGACCGACTGGCCGCCCTTGACAAAGACTTCGTCGATCGTGCCGTCCATGCGGGCGACGACGCTCGTCTCCATCTTCATGGCCTCGATCACGGCGAGCACGTCGTTGACCTTGACCTGATCGCCGGGCTTGACGTTGACCTTGGACACCATGCCCGGGATGGACGCGCCGGCCTGGCTCTTGTCGTTCGGGTCGGCCATGACGACGGTCTTGGCCGTGTCGGTCGCGGTCGGGTCGGGCACGGCGACCTCGCGGCGCATACCGTTGAGCTCAAACTGCACGTTGCGCGTGCCGTCATCGTTGCGGTCGCCGAGGCCGATGTACTTGATCATGAGGGTCTTGCCGTCTTCGATGTTGATCTTGTTCATCTCGCCGACGGCCATGCCGTTGAAGAAAACATGGCTGCCCATGCGCATGATGTAGCCGTACTCCTTGCGGTGGCTGATGAACTCCTCATAGACCTTCGGGTACATGGCGTAGGAGATGAGGGAGCGCGGCTCCTCGTAGTTCGGGTAGAACTTGACGATCTCGCGGCGCAGCTGATCCCAGTCGACGGGCGGCAGCAGATCGCCGGGGCGGCCGGTGATGGGTTTCTCGCCCTTGAGCACGACGCGCTGCAGATCCTTCGGGAAGCCGCAGGGCGGCTGGCCCATCATGCCCTTGAAGTAGCTCACGACGCTGTCGGGGAAGGCGAGGTGCTCGCCCTTTTCGACGATGTTCTCGGGCGTGAGGTCGTTTTGCACCATGAAGATCGCGAGGTCGCCGACCATCTTGGACGACGGTGTGACCTTGATGATGTCGCCGAGCATGAGGTTGACGGTGCGGTACATCTCCTTGACCTCCGCGAAGCGGTGGCCGAGGCCGAGCGACTCGACCTGCGGCTGCAGGTTCGTGTACTGGCCGCCGGGGATCTCGTAGCGGTAGATATCGGTGACGGGGACCTTGAGGCCCTTGTCGAAGCTCTCATAGCGCAGGCGCACGTCGGCCCAGTAATCGGCCAGCTCCTGCAGGCGCTGCGGGTCAAAGCCGGTGTCGCGCTCCTGACCGCGCAGGGACTCGACAACGGCGTTCATCGACGGCTGGCTCGTGAGGTTCGCGAGCGGGCCGATGGCGGTATCGACCACGTCCACGCCGGCCTCGGCCGCCATGAGATAGGTCGCGATCTGGTTGTCGGTGGTGTTGTGCGTGTGCAGGTGGATGGGGATGCCGATCTCCTGCTTAAGGGTGCTCACGAGCTTCTTGGCCGCGTAGGGCTTGAGCAGGCCGGACATATCCTTGATGGCCAGCATATGTGCGCCGCGGCGCTCGAGCTCCTTGGCGAAGTTGACGTAGTACTCAAGCGTGTAGCGGTCGCGCGTCGGGTCGAGGATGTCGCCGGTGTAGCACACGGTGCCCTCGAGGAACTTGCCCTGGCGCAGGACCTCGTCCATGGCGGTCTCCATGTTCGGCATCCAGTTGAGCGAGTCGAACACGCGGAACACGTCGATGCCTTCGCGGGCGGACTCGGCGATGAAGGCGCGCACGAGGTTGTCCGGATAGCTCGCGTAGCCGACGAGGTTCGAGCCGCGCAGCAGCATCTGGAACGGGATGTTCGGGATCTTCTCGCGCAGCATCTCCAGGCGCTCCCACGGGGACTCGTGCAGGAAGCGGTAGGCGGTGTCGAACGTCGCGCCGCCCCACATCTCGAGCGAGAAGCAGTCGGCGAGGATGTCGGCCGTACCGTCGGCGCCCTTGAGCATGTCGCGGGTGCGCAGACGGGTGCTCAGCAGGGACTGGTGCGCGTCGCGCATCGTCGTGTCGGTGATGAGCAGCTTCTTCTGGCCGAGAACCCAGTCCTTGACGGCCTCGGGGCCGTCGGTGTCGAGCAGGAGCTTGAGCCCGTCCTGCTTCGAGATCTCGCGCTGCGCCTTCGGGAAGCGCGGCGTGTCGTACTGGTGGCGCTCGGCGTCGGGATTGTTGACCTGGATGTTGGCGATGTATTTGAGCACGCGGGTCGCGCGGTCGCGCGATTCGGTGAACTCGAACAGCTCCGGCGTCTCGTCGATGAACTTCGTGTGGCACTTGCCGGCGACGAAGGTCGGGTGCGTGAGGATGTTCGTCACGAACGGGATGTTCGTCTTCACGCCGCGCACGTGCTCTTCATTGATGGCGCGGGTGGCCTTGCGGCAGACGGCGGGGAAGGTGCAGTCCCAGCTCGTGACCTTGACGAGCAGGGAGTCGTAGTACGGGGAGATGACCGAGCCCGTGCCGACGTTGCCGCCGTCGAGACGCACGCCGAAGCCGCCGCCGGAGCGGTAGGCCTCGATCTTGCCGTTGTCGGGCGCGAAGTTGTTGGCCGGGTCCTCGGTGGTCACGCGGCACTGGATGGCGTAGCCGTTGACCTTGAGGTCGTCCTGGTTGCCGAGACCGATCTCCGGGTGGCTGATTGGCTGACCCTCGGCGATGAGGATCTGCGCGCGCACGAGGTCGATGTTCGTGACCATCTCGGTGACGGTGTGCTCGACCTGGATGCGGGGGTTCATCTCGATGAAGTAGTGGTTGCCGTCGCGGTCGACGAGGAACTCCACCGTGCCGGCGTTGACATAGCCGACGGCCTCGGCGATCTTCACGGCGTCGGCGTGCAGCTGCTCGCGGATGCTCTCGGGAACGCTCCACGCGGGCGCGAACTCGACGACCTTCTGGTAGCGGCGCTGCAGCGAGCAGTCGCGCTCGCCAAGGTGGCGCACGTTGCCGTACTGGTCGGCGAGGATCTGCACCTCGATGTGCTTGGGCTGCACGAGGTACTTCTCGATGAAGATGTCGTCATTGCCGAAGGCCTTGCGCGCCTCGCTCTTGACGAGCTCGAACGCGGGGATGACGTCCTCGGGCATCTCGCACAGGCGCATACCGCGGCCGCCGCCGCCGGCCGCCGCCTTGAGGATGACGGGGAAGCCGAAGCTGATGGCCTTCTCAAGCGCTTCCTGCCCGTCGCGCAGGGGCTCGGAGCAGCCGGGGATGACCGGCACGCCGCACTCCATGGCGATCTGCTTGGCCGAGAGCTTGTCGCCCATCTTGCCGAGCACGTCGCTCGGGGGGCCGATGAACGTGATGCCGGCCGCTTCACAGGCGCGGGCGAAGTCCGCATTTTCGGACAGGAAGCCGTAGCCCGGGTGGATGGCATCGACGCCGCGGCGCTTGGCCAGGTCGATGATCTCGGGAATGTCGAGATACGCGCCCAGGGGGCTCTTGTTCTCGCCGACGAGGTAGGCCTCATCGGCACGGGTGCGGAACATGCTCAGTTCGTCTTCCTTGGAGTACATGGCCACGGTGTGGATGCCGAGGTCGTAGCACGCGCGGAAGATACGCACCGCGATCTCGCCGCGGTTGGCGGCAAGGACCTTGTTGAAAACTCTTTCTGACACGGTCGTGTCTCCTTTCTGACTGCGGCGGGGCCGCAGAGATGGGGGCGGCAGCGGCGCGCGGGGGGAAATCCGGCACGCTGCCAACGTCGGAATTATATCATATATCAGTAACAATAGAAATAAAATTTTTAAATTTTGGCGAGTTTAAAATCTAACAAATGCGCCCGGCGCGTAATTTACACGCAATTCTTTTCTCGGGACGCGAAATGTGGTACAATAGCGGGCGAAAATTCAGGAAAGCTGGAATGAATTTGGAAAATACCTGTTATATCGTCGGCGCGGCCAGTCTCGACGGCGTGCGCCTGAGCCCCGGATCCGGGGACTATGTGATCGCGGCCGACGGCGGTTACCGCTCGCTGAAAGCGCGCGGCATCGAGCCGGACTTCGTCATGGGCGACTTTGACTCGCTCGGCTACCGGCCGGACCACCCGAACGTGGAGACACACCCGGTCATGAAGGACGACACCGACCTCGGTCTCGCCGTGCGCTGGGCGCTGGCGCACGGGTACCGGCGGCTCGTGATGGCGGGCGCGCTCGGCGGCCGCCTCGACCAGACGATCGCGAGCCTGCAGACGCTGCGCGGGCTCACGGACGCGGGCGCGCAGGGCTGGCTCATCGGCTGCGGCTGGGTGGTCACGGCGGTGCAAAACGGCACACTGACCTTTCCCGCCGGTATGGAGGGCACGGTGTCCGTGTTCAGCAGCGGCGATGCCGCGCGCGGCGTCACGCTGCGCGGCCTGCTCTATGAGATCACGGATGCGGAGCTGCGCTGCGCCATGCCGCTCGGCGTGAGCAATTCCTTCACCGGCGCGGCGGCCACGGTGCGCGTCACGGACGGCACGGTCTATGTCCTCTGGCAGGGCGACGCGCTGCCGGACGGGCTGGAGGTGCGCCATGGAGCGGATTGACCTGCACACGCACACGCTCGCGTCCG
>ERZ772897.3523-NODE-3523-length-11537-cov-5.553040_pt1 | contig 11537 bp, 15 predicted proteins | sample MGYA00512125_ERZ772897 | MGnify/ENA primary metagenome ERZ772897 (study PRJEB29015, sample SAMEA2737660) | human gut metagenome | biome: human gut; feature: human-associated habitat; material: faeces | place: China | collected 2012 ... | reverse complement strand
AGCGCACGCGGAGGCCATTCAAAACCGCTGTATATAAAAAACGAGGGAAGCCCCGCAGGCTTTCCCTCGTTGTAAGCTCTTACTTTACTTCCAGAATGCGCGGTGCAAACAGGCTCCACATCTTGCCCCACCAGTACCAGTCGTGGGAGACGTCACCGCCCCAGATCTCCAGATGTGCGGGCATTCCCTGATCCTTCAGCAGATCAGCCAGTGCCTGCGTGTCATCCAGTGCATCGCCCTCGTAGGCACCCTGACCGGCGCAGAGGATCAGGCTGTTCTCCTCAGCCTTGGCCAGCGCAGGCTTGTTGGCAATGCCGTTCTCCTGCAAATAGGCAAGGGGAGCGCAGCGCAGCACCATGTCGTCGCTGTCGGTGCCCCAGAAGCGGGTCAGGTCGTAGATGCCGCCCATGCCCACAGCACCTGCAAACAGGGTGGGACGGCGCAGACGGCAGTGGACGGCGTGGTAAGCGCCCAAGTCTACACCGGCAGTCCAGATCCGGGTGCCCTTTTTGGCGTTGTTCAGGGTCAGAATACGGGGAGCAAGCTCAGCGGTCAGGTAGACGAAATACTTCTCCTGCAGCTCGGCGCGGCGGCGCTGGGGCAGATCACCGTTCAAAAGGCCTTCGCCGTCCATGGCATCTGCGCAGAACAGCTGCACCTTACCCTCGTTCAGCAGCTGGGCAATGGCATCGGGCATCCCATTATTCTCCCAGTCATAAAAACGGCCGCCGCGGGCGGGCAGTGCCAGCACCGGCACACCGGCATGGCCGTACACCTTAAACTCCATCTCACGGCCCAGAACCGTGCTCCACTCTTTGTAATAGGTACCCTGGATCATAAATCAAGCACTCCTTATTTTATCATTCACCGGCCCGGGCACAGTCGTTGCGCACCGGTGCCGGATTTGGAAGCTATAATCAGACAAACTGGTTGCGCTGCGGGTCGTAATCGTAGCCCACAGCGTGCAGCTTTGCGCACAGACCGGCCTTGTCGGCCTCCAGATCTTCGCACAGCGCATCGAGATCCTTATACTGATCCCGCAGTTTCAGGTTCACCACGCTCAGCAGCATGATGGGATCAACAGGCAAAGACATTTTATTCCTCTCCTTGCGGCAAATAAAAAAGCCGGCCACTCGACAAAGTGACCGGCCACATACACCAAATTAGACAGCGCGGGTAACTTTGCCAGCGCGCAGGCAACGGGAGCATGCGTAGACATACTTGGGAGAGCCCTCCACGACCGCCTTGACACGACGGACATTCGGCTTCCAGGTACGGTTGGAACGGCGATGAGAGTGAGAGACCTTGATACCAAAGGTAACACCCTTGCCGCAGCATTCACACTTAGCCATGGTAATTGCACCTCCTACAGTGAAGTATGGAATCAAAATAATCAGCTTGACTATTTTACCAGAGATACAAAGAAAAAGCAAGTCTTTTTTTAAATTTTCTGTAGCTTTTTGCATTCCCGGTGCTGTGGGGCTTGTGCAGGGCACAAAAAAATAGTATTATAAAAGAAGAAATTCGTTTTGACAGGAGATTTACATGACCACACAGGCAACCTATTATATCATCCGCGCACTGGTGGCGCTGGTGGCCATTCCGTTCCACGAGGCTGGCCATGCGCTGGCAGCATGGCTGCTGGGCGATGCCACCGCCAAACGCGAGGGGCGTCTTTCACTGAATCCCTTTGCGCACTTTGACCTGCTGGGCACCCTGTGCATGGTGTTTGCAGGCGTGGGCTGGGCAAAGCCTGTATCCACCAACCCCCGCAACTTCAAAAACCCCAAGTGGGGCATGGCGCTTACGGCACTGGCAGGCCCTGTGGCAAACCTTGTGCTGGCTTACCTTGGCATGGTGGCATGGAAGGTAATGTACTACTGGGCGCCGGTCAATAACGCTACCATTTACATTGCCATGTTCCTGCGCTATCTGGTGCTGATGAACGTCAGCCTTGCGGTGTTCAACCTGATTCCGGTGCCGCCGCTGGACGGCAGCCGCATTCTGCTGGTGGTGCTGCCGCAGCGCATCTACTTTGGCCTGATGCGGTACGAAAAATATATTATGATCGTCATGCTGGCAGCGGTGTGGGGCGGCTTTCTGGATACGCCGCTCTACTACCTGAACAACGTAGTGTGGTCGCTTTTGGGCGCAGGCACCGGGTATATTGATAAGATCGCCTACGCCGTTTATGCCAGCAGCCTTGGGGCGGTGATCTGAGTGGCAGAGGAATTAACCTTCCATCTGGAAGATTTTGACGGCCCGCTGGAATTATTGCTGGCTCTGGTGGCCAAACATAAAATGGACTTGCATAATATCCCCATCCTGCAGCTGATCGACCAGTACACCCGCACCGTGGAGCAGGCTGACCCTGACCCCGAGACCGCCAGCGCCTTCATTGAGATGGCGGCGCATCTGGTGGAAATGAAAAGCTTTCTGTTGCTGCCCCGCAGCGAAGAGGGCGAGCGCATGAAGCAGGAACTCACCGGTCAGCTCATCGAGTACGACCAGTGCCGCCGCATGGCGGCTCTGCTGCGCGCAAAAGGAGAGGCTGCCCCGGTATTCGTGCGCCGTCCCATGGAAGTGGAGTGGGATAACACCTACGCATTGCACCATGCCCCGCAGATCTTGGCGGACTACTGGCAGGCGTTGGCAGGCCGCACCAAGACCCGCCGCGTACCCACTCAGCAGCAGTTTGAGCCGCTGGTCACCGCGCCCATGGTATCGGTCACCAGCCGGGTGGTGTACATCCTGCGCCGGATGCTGGGCGGCACCGTGGCAAAAATGGAGCAGCTGTTTTCCCGCAGCCAGAGCCGCAGCACCAACGTAGCTACCTTTCTGGCACTGCTGGAACTGGTGCGCGGCGGACGCATCGCGCTGGACGACCGGGGAGCGCTGACCATGCGCCGCACCCGCCCGGAACGCAATAAGGAGAACCCATGAACCAGAAACAAACCCTTGCCGCCGTGGAGGCTATGCTTTTTGCCTGCGGCGACCCCATAGGCGCCGATAAGCTGGCACAGGCAGTGCAGCTGCCCCAGTCCAGCGTGGATGCCGCACTGGAGACCCTGCACACCCGCTATCAGCGGGAGGACAGCGGCCTGTGTCTGCTGCATCTGAATACCCGGTGGCAGCTGGCTACCAAGACCCAGTGGGCAGACTGTGTGCGCCGCGTGCTGGACAGCCGCCGCGCCGTACCGCTTGGCCCTGCGGCTATGGAGACCCTGACCGTCATCGCCTACAACCAGCCGGTGTCCCGCGCCTTTATTGAGCAGGTGCGCGGCGTGGATTCCTCCTCCAGCGTGTCCGGTCTGCTGGAAAAGGTGCTCATCGAGGAAGCCGGACGTCTGGATCTGCCGGGTCGCCCGGTCAGCTTCCGCACCACCGATACCTTTTTGCGTGTGTTCGGCCTGTCCAGTCTGGCAGACCTGCCGCCGGTGCATAGCGACGCACCGGCAGATGATCCGACCGAAAGTGAGGGCTGATCCATGGGCATGGTTCTTTCCGCAGTGGGCGCTTGTCTGCTGTTCATCCTCAAGGTGGTGGGCATCCTGCTGCTGATTTTGTTGGTGCTGGCGGCGCTGTTGCTGCTGTGCCCCTTCTGCGCGGATGTCTGCTGGCAAAACGATACGCTTACCGTAAAGGCCGGGGCACTGGGCATCACTTTTCCGGTGTTCCAATACCCAAAGCCGGAACCTCCCGCCCAGCCGGAGGAGCCCAAGGGCTTTACCGGCAGACTGAAAGCAAAATTCCGCGCATGGCGCGCGGAGCGTAAGCGCAAAAAAGCTGAAAAAAAGGCTGCGCAGCCCGCAAAGCCCAAAGCTGAAAAGCCGCCCCGCCAAAAGGCAAAGATCACGCTGGATGTGATCTGCACCATGCTGCGGGGCGTGGGTACGCTGCTGCGGGCAGTGTTTGGCGCGCTCCGCTTTACAAGGATTTCGGTCTGCCTTGGTGTGCGCGGGGACGACCCCGCCGCAGCTGCCCGCAATTACGGCAAGCTGCAAGCGTGGCTGTACCCGACCCTTGGCGTGCTGGACCATTTCTTCTTTCTGGAATTTGACCAGCTGCGCGTTCTGCCGGACTTCGGCAGCGCCCAGCCTACTGTGCAGGACAAGGTGTCCTTCCGGGTCAGCGCACAGGCGCTGTTCATCGTCATTGCCGCTGTGCGGGTGCTGTACGAGTTCTGGCGTAAAAAAGTATTGGACATTTTTATTTGAAGATGATACACTAAATCTATCTCAGAATGCTTTCCGGCGGCCTGCTGCCTGCACGGATGAATAAAGGAGAGTTGTTTTATGGCAGAGCATCCTATTCAGGGCCTGATGAACGTTACGATGGAGAAAATTCACCAGATGGTGGACTCCAACACCATTATCGGCAAGCCCATCACCACCGAGGATGGCATCACCATCCTGCCGGTGTCCAAGGTGAGCTTCGGCTTCGCTTCCGGCGGTACCGATTTTAACGGCAAGAACGCTGCCAACAAGGATCTGTTCGGCGGCGGCTCCGGTGCCGGTGTCAACATTCAGCCGGTGGCATTTCTGGTCATCAAGGATGGCTGCGTGCGCACCATCCAGCTGTCGGATAGCTCCAACAGCATCGACCGTGCCCTGACCATGCTGCCTGAGCTGGTGGAAAAGCTTACCACTCTGGTCAAAAAGGACGCCAAGGCACCCGCAGAGGAGCCCAAGGCAGAGTAACCTTTTATACAAATCAAGCCGCAGCCGCAGATCTTTTGGTCTGCGGTCTATATAGCCGCGCACCGTGCCCCGCAAAAGCAGGGGAGCGGTGCGCATTTTGAGCGCCGTGAGGCGCACAAGGAGTAATATTATGGCAGAAGAACGTATTCAGAAGATCATGGCCGAGCAGGGTCTGTGCTCCCGCCGCGCCGCCGAGCAGATAGCTGCGCGTGACGCGCTCCTCGTCCGAGTACGGCCGCAGGGCGTACACGCCCGGCAGGTCCACGAGCGTGATCTCCGGCCGCGCGCGGCACACGCCCTCACTGCGTGTGACGGTCACGCCCGGGAAGTTGCCCGTGCGCGCGTTCGCCCCTGTCAGGGCGTTGAAAAGCGTCGTTTTGCCGCAGTTGGGGTTGCCGGCAAGGGCGAGGATCATGGCCGAGCCTCCTTTTTTCGGATAACACAGCCTATGCGCAGACAAAAAGCGGTAGACTTGTACACGCGCGGGATGGTAAAATAAAGCCGCGGCAAATGAAAACGCCGCCCGTGATTGGGCGGCGTGCGTTTTGCTGAGATGATGCGATTCCGGGCAGGATGACAGAGCAGCGGGGGCGCTCGAGGGGGCGAAGGGCCCGCCTCGAATGCAATCTGATTGCTGCCTGTGCGCGGATCTATCCGGGCACAGACAGCAAAACGCCGCCCTTTCGGGCGGCATGATTCGGTTTTCGCTTCAGCGGAAGGTGGCGGCGCAGTCGCAGATGTGCACGTCGATGCCTTTGCCGGCGGCGTACTCGTTGAGCTTTTGCATGAGCTTCTCGCGGTTGGCGTTGACGATCTTCGTGGCCAGACGCTGCTTCTGGTCCTGCGACATGGTGCGCAGGATGCCCTTGACGATGCGCGACGAGGCCTCGGGCGTGTTGCAGGCGAGCTTGAGCACGGGGTTGATATTGCCGCTCTGGCTCAGCGCCTCAAGCACGAGCGGGAGCTGGGAATCCAGCTTGTCGGTATAATCCAGGCTTTCGATCCGGAACGTGACTTCGATCATGATGAAAAACTCCTTTGCTAGTACATAACGTGAATGGGAAGCATTATAGCAGAAACTTTTTGCGATTTCCACCGTTCGCGGCAGAAAAATGCTGACAATCTTTCAACGATCCACGTGAGAGGAGACCTTATGTCTGAAAACGATCACATCGACGCGCAATGGCTGCGCGCAGCACAGTCTCCGCCGCCTCCGCCGCGCCGCCGCGGTTTTGGCTGCGCCCTGAGTCTGCTGGTGCTCATTCTCGTTCTGGCGGGCGTGCTGTTTTACCCGCGTGTGCAGGCACTGCTCACGCCGGTGCCTACCGTGCAGATCCAGATGGAGTCATCCGTCCTGCCGGACACTGCGCCGAACTGCGCCGCCAATCCGCGCGTGGCCGCCGTGCTGCACGCGGCGATGTGCGGCCAGACGGACGCCGTGGTCTATGACTGCGACGCCGGCACGCTCGAGGCCTGTATGGCCGAGCTGCTCGACGACCCGGAGCTCTGGGTGCGCTCCTACCGGTACACGGTCCACGGCGGGCTGAACGCGCACATCACCGTCACGTTCGACTGGGTCTATCCCGACGACGGCCCGGCGCGCCACGCCGAGCTTGCCCGGACGGCGGACGGCCTGCTCGCCGCCGCCCCGGCGGAGGACTATCCCCGCGCGCTGTATCTCTATGACTGGCTGCTGGAGCACGTGCGCTACGTCCCGCGCGAGACGTATGACCAGACGGCTTACGCCGCCGTCTGCGAGGGGGAGGCTGTCTGCGGCGGCATCGCCGATGCCTACGTCTACCTGCTCGAGCGCGGCGGCATCCCGGCGCGCGTCGTCACGGGCACGTCCCTGTCCGCCGACGGCACGGCAGACAGCCACGCCTGGGTCGCGGCGGAGCTCGACGGCGCGGTCTATTACTTCGACCCCACCTGGGACCTGCAGGACGACGAGAGCGAGGCGGCGCTGCCGGATTATCTCAGCCACACGTGGTTCGCCCTCACGGCCGAGCGCATGGCCGTTCGCCACACGGCAGAGGACCCCACCCTCTGGCCGGACAGCCGCGCCAACGCCGATAATTACTACGTCCGCAATGGCTACACGGCGGTGGAGGCTTCCGTCGCCGCCGCGGCGTCCGCCGTGCGCAGCCAGTGGGACGACGGGCGCGCCGTGCTGGAATTTCGCTGCGAGACGCCGGAGGTCTACGCCGGGATGCAGTCCCTGCTTTTCGACCGCGACCGGCTCTGGGACGTCTACCGTGCGCTTGGCAGCTACGTGCCCTCGTCTGCCTATCAGTGCGTGGACGATCAGCAGATCATCCGCCTGATTCCAACGCGATAGGGTAAAAAACAGCGCCGCAGCCAAACAGGCTGCGGCGCTTGAGCTGCCCCAAACAAATACGCAAGCGCAAAAGAAACAGAGCAGCGGGGGAGCTCGAGGGGGTAAGACCCGCTTCGAATCGGATCAGCTGCCGTAGAAAGTCTTGATTTTCAAGACTTTCTCGAAAAGCGGCAGCGCCGCAGCCAAACAGGCTGCGGCGCTTTGCGTCTATTGTTATTTGCTCTCCTTGTCGGCGTTCATGCTCAGGTAGGCGTTGATGAAGCCGTCGATGTCGCCGTCCATGACGGCCTGGATGTTGCCGTTTTCATAGCCGGTGCGGTGGTCCTTGGCCAGCGTGTACGGCATGAACACGTAGGAGCGGATCTGACTGCCCCACTCGATCTTGAGCTGGACGCCCTTGATGTCGGAGATCTTCTCAAGGTGCTCGCGCTCCTTGATCTCGGCCAGACGCGCGCGGAGCATGTTCTTGCAGTTTTCGAGGTTCTGGAAGTGGCTGCGCTCAACCTGGCTGGACACGACGATGCCGGTCGGAATATGCGTCAGACGCACGGCGGACGAGGTCTTGTTGACCTTCTGGCCGCCCGCGCCGGACGAGCGGTACACGTCCATCTTGATGTCCTCGTCGCGCAGCTCGATCTCGCTGTCCTCGGTGATCTCGGGCATGACCTCCACGGCGGCGAACGACGTGTGGCGGCGGCCGGAGGCGTCAAACGGGCTGATGCGCACGAGGCGGTGGATGCCGTTTTCGCTCTTGAGGAAGCCGTAGGCGTTCTCGCCCTCGATCATGATCGTCGCGCTCTTGATGCCAGCCTCGTCGCCGTCGAGATAGTCCATGAGCTTGACGGTGTAGCCGTGGCGCTCGGCCCACATGTTGTACATGCGGTAGAGCATGCTCGTCCAGTCCTGCGCCTCGGTGCCGCCCGCGCCGGCGTGGAAGGTGAGGATGGCGTTGTTCGCGTCATACTCGCCGGTCAGCAGCGTCTCGAGCCGCATGGATTCGAGCGTCTCCTCGAAGGTGTGAAATTCGCTCTCGAGGTCGGGCAGCATCGAGTCGTCGTCCTCCTCAACGGCCATCTCGCACATGGTCAGCATGTCCTCCCACGCGCCGGAGAGCTTTTCATAGCGCTCGAGCTTGTGCTTGAGCGTCTTGATGCGCTTTTGCACGCGCTGGCTGTTTTCGGTGTCGTTCCAGAAACCGTCCTGCGCGCTCTCCTCCTCGAGCTTTTCGACCTCGTTGCGCGCCTCGTCGAGATGCAGCGCGCCGCCCAGATCGTCCAGCGCCGGGCGGAGGTTGTTGAGCTTGTTTTTATACTCTTCAAATGCAATGGATGCCATACGTTGAATCCTGCCTTTTTTCAGTCTAACTTACTTATTATAATCAAAAATGCCGTGCTTGTAAAGCAAAACCGCGCTCATTCAGCCGCGGCCTTCGGCTGGATGGACTCGTCGTTGACGATCCAGTTCTGCACGTCGATGATCTCAATGCCGTCGTCACCGATGCGGTTGACGACGCGCGTGATGCCGGAGTTGATGATCATGCGGCGGCACATGGCGCACGAGGTCGTGTCGTGCAGAAGCGCGCCGGTGGCGGCGTCGCGCCCGACGAGGTAGAGCGTGCCGCCGATCATGTCGCGCCGGGCGGCGGAGATGATGGCGTTGGCCTCGGCGTGCACGCTGCGGCACAGCTCATAGCGCTGGCCGCTGGGGATGTTGAGCTGCTCGCGGTTGCAGTAGCCGAGCTCGGAGCAATTGACGCGCCCGCGCGGCGCGCCATTGTAGCCCGTGGAGAGGATCTCGTCGTTCTTGACGATGATCGCGCCGTATTTGCGCCGCAGGCAGGTCGAGCGGTCGAGCACCGCGTCGGCGATGTTGAGATAATATTTGTCCTTGCTCATGCGCTGGTCCATGACGGACGCGCCTCCTTCGCATAATTTCCTACTCTATATCATATCGGAAAAGCCACGCCGCGTCAAGGCCCGCACTGGTATTCTGCGCGTGGGTGTGCTATACTGTCCGGCAGGTGACGCTTATGAAAGAAAACTATCAAAAGCAGCTCGACGCGCTGCTCGCATCTCTCCCGCCGGAAAGCAAACCGCGCCTGCTGCTGCAGAGCTGCTGCGGTCCGTGCAGCAGCTATGTGCTTGAGTACCTCACGCGGTATTTTCGCGTGACTGTGCTGTATTATAACCCGAACATCCAGCCGCGCAGCGAGTATGACCGCCGCCTCTACTGGCAGCGGGAGCTGATTCGTCAGCTCCCGACGCCGGAGCCGGTGGAGCTGCTCGCGTGCGACTATGACGGGCAGCGCTATATCGATGCCGTCCGCGGTCTCGAGCGCGAGCCGGAGGGCGGTGCGCGCTGCACGGTGTGCTTCCGTCTGCGCCTGGAGGAGACGGCGCGGCAGGCGCGCGCGCACGGATTCGACTTTTTCGGCACGACGCTCACCGTCTCGCCGCACAAGGACGCGCAGCGGCTCAACGCCATCGGCGCGGAGCTGGCGCAGCAGTACGGCGTGCGCTGGCTGCCATCGGACTTCAAAAAGCGCGAGGGCTATAAGCGCAGCATTGAACTCTCGAAGCAGTACGGCCTCTACCGGCAGGAATATTGCGGCTGTCTGTACAGCAAACCGGTTGACAACGCGGCGGCGGTGGAGTAGAATAACCGCCGTCACAATTTATCATGCGCAGGTGCCATACCCCTGCGCGCACAACGTGTGCAACGAAAAAAATGGGAGGAATTGAATCATGCACATCACCACGAGAAAGCTGGCCGCCGCGGCGGTCACGGGCGCGGCCTATGCCGCATTGACGATGCTTCTGGCGCCGATCAGTTACGGAGCGATCCAGTGCCGGGTCTCGGAGGTGCTGTGCATTTTGCCGTTTTTTATCCCCTGCACGGCATGGGGCCTGTTCGCAGGCTGCGCGATCGCGAATCTGCTGAGCGCGGCGGGCATTTTTGACGTGGTTTTCGGCTCGCTCGCAACGCTGCTGGCCGCGCTGTGCACGGCGTGGCTCGGCCGCGGCCGCGGCGCGCAGTCATGGGTGCGGTGCATCCTCGCTGCGCTCATGCCGGTCGTGTTCAATTTCGTGTTTGTCGGCGCGGTGCTCACGTGGTCGCTCACGGACGCCGTGTTCCCGCACCTGAATGCATCGTTCTGGGTCTTCGGCGGCCAGGTCGCGCTCGGCGAGATCGCCGTGCTCGGCGTGCTGGGTCTGCCGCTCATGCGCCTGCTGCCGCGCAATCCGAAGTTCCGCGAGATCATCCGCAGCTATCAAAAGGAGTGACGGAGCATGGATCGTTCCAGCGGTATCCTGCTGCCGGTGTCGGCCCTGCCGGGGCCGTGCGGCATCGGCGACCTGGGCGCAGCCGCCCGGGATTTTATTGACTTTCTCGCTGCCGCCGGGCAGCGCTATTGGCAGATCCTGCCCCTGAACCCGCCGGACGGTGCGCACTCGCCGTACCTGTCGGCCTCGACGTTTGCCGGCAGTACCGACCTGCTCTCGCCCGAGCCGTTCGTGGCGCGCGGCGCGCTCACGCTCGACGAGGTGCGCGCCATCGACTGGGGCAGTGATCCCATGCGCGTGGACTATGATCGCGTGCACGCGGGCAAGCGCGCGCTCTGGGCCACGGCGTTCGCGCGCGAACGGGACGCTGTTGTGCCCGCGCTGCGCGCCGCGCTCGCGGCCGAGCCGTGGCTGTGCGACTACTGCCTGTACATGGCTCTGAAGGAAGAGCAGGGCGGCGCGCCGTGGTATGCCTGGCCGCAGCTCCTGCGCGAACGGGACGCTGCCGCGCGCGCGGAGGCGCTCGCGCGGCTCGACGACCGCGTGCTCCTGCACGCCTACCTCCAGACGGAGTTCACCCGCCAGTGGGACGCGGTGCGCGCCTACGCCCACGCGCACGGTGTGCGCATCATCGGCGACCTGCCCATGTACGTCGCGCCTGACAGCGCGGACGTTTGGGCGCAGCCGGCGCAGTTCTGTCTCGACCCGGACGGGCAGCCGAGCGCTGCCGCCGGTGTCCCGCCGGACTATTTCAGCGCCGACGGACAGCTCTGGGGCAACCCGCTCTACGATTGGGATGCCATGCGCGCGGACGGCTTCCGGTGGTGGAAGGAGCGCATCCGCGGCGCAGCAAAGCGCTACGATGTGGTGCGTATCGACCATTTTCGCGCCATTTCGAGCTACTGGGTGGTGCCGCGCGGCGAACTGACCGCCCGCGGCGGCCACTGGGCGCCCGGCCCCGGCCCGGCGCTGCTGCAGGCACTACACACGGCCGCGCCGGAGCTGGAGCTGATCGCCGAGGACCTCGGCACGATCGACGACGACGTGCGCCGGCTCGTCGCGCGCTCCGGCTGCCCGGGTATGCGCGTGCTGCTCTTCGGCTTCGACCCCAGCGGCACGTCCGAGCACCGGCCAGACCGCGTGCGCGCGCACAGCGTCTGCTATGTCGGCACGCACGACAACGCAGACGCTGTGCGCGCGCACGCGGACAGCGTC
>ERZ772897.3519-NODE-3519-length-11552-cov-3.115421_pt1 | contig 11552 bp, 20 predicted proteins | sample MGYA00512125_ERZ772897 | MGnify/ENA primary metagenome ERZ772897 (study PRJEB29015, sample SAMEA2737660) | human gut metagenome | biome: human gut; feature: human-associated habitat; material: faeces | place: China | collected 2012 ... | reverse complement strand
AATATAAATTATTTTATCAGGATCAACATTTTTCAAAAGATATTCTGACATTATTTCAAATCCGTCCATAAGAGTTTCAACAGCAAAATGCTCAGAGTTCACATAAATTAAAATTTTTTCATTAACCCCTAATCTAGTATCATTAATTATCCATTTTATCTTTGTTATTTCTGAAACATCCACACTATATTTGGATCCCAAAATCTTCCTAACGGTTATTTTGCTGCCACTTACTACAATTTTTAATTTTCTTATCCACAATAATGAAATAGCTATTGGAATAAAAATGAATAATATTGTTGAAATATACATAGGAAAATGCGGAGGATTACCAAAAATCGTATACATTACGTTTAAAACAATGAAAAAAGCAGTTATAAAAACTTCACCTTTATAAATCTCTGACGGTATCTTCACAGTAAATTTCGATTTTGATTTCATTGATCAGACCTCCTTCATTTCTTATTAATTTTGTGACAACTCTCTCCATTCGTCATAACATTCCTTAATCCCATCAAAAAAACACTTGCTATATTTTCCAATGCACCTCCAGAAAATCCTGAAATTACACCATTTCTAATTGTTTTATAATGAAATTTTTTAATACTCCCCTGTTTTAATTTTGTTATTACCATTTTAAATGAAGCATCATAGCTATTTATGCCTGAAAGTCTTTTGAACACCGGAATTTTTTTCGAAAGAGTTTTTGAAAGCTTTCCAGTAATTTTACTTAAAGCAACACTAAAAAAAGCCGCTGTTCCTGTGCTTAAACCAGTATCAAATAATATTTCAAAAGTCGATCGTTTTTGTCCCCCAGTGATATTTTCAAGATTTTCGCCAAAAAACGTTGATATTGCCGCCTCTGCTGAACAAGTAGCAATTGGATTAGTAAGCAATAATAAAACACCGCCAGCAAAACCGCCTATCGCTGATCCAATATATGATTGCCAGTTACCATCCCAATCGCCTGTTATCGCACATGAAATAGTATCACTAATTAATTGACCTGAAATGCCTACGATTGCTCCAACTACACCAACAGCAATTACTGGAATTGCCGTTCCAAATGTTGAAATACTTAATATAACAATACCGACAACAATGACAATAGTCACAAACACACTAACTATTGACTGCCAATTTTCCTTGCACCACTCACAAGCATTATCTACTTTTTCTTCCAACCAGCTTTTTTCAATATCCTGTTTCAGGTATTCATATTTATCATAAAAATCATTCTTGCTTTTATTGATAGCATCAGCCGTATTTTAGTCAATAGTCACAACATCGGAAATGTATTCACTAATATTTTCTTTCAATGACTCAAGTGATTTAATTTTGTCCTCTTGGGTCTGCGTTGATGATTTTATCGAGCTGATACCATCATCAACGTCGTATATGCTTTCATCTATGTAAAGCACTTTTGATTTCAGTGATTTCAAATCAGCATTATCATTAATAAATAAAGGGCGATAATATTTTACGGCATATTCAGGATCAATTTTTATTATTGACGTAATTTTATTTTTTATTGCTTTGCAGTAATCATTTCCCAATTTATAGTATATAGCATTGACAAGGTGCAAAACCATTTTCAATAGTGCCATATGTTTTCTAAGTTCAATTATCTGTTTGCTTTTTATGTGTTTAGTGGTTCGCATCTTCTCATAGTTTAAACCTCGATACAGTATTTCAAATAATAAATATTCCATCTCATCTCACCTTAATTGTTTTTTTTCAAAAATTCATCTGATACGCTCTAATTATATGGAAATGATAAATGAGAAACTTGTTTTACTCTACATCCTAATGCCGTTAGAGTGCGGAGTAATATCAACACGTTTTCTTTGTAATCCTTGCTACATTCAAACCAATAATCTGCCCCTTGATCCACAGAAGCAAAATAGGCTATTAATATTCCTTCTTTAATATATTTTTGAGGCTGACTAATGATAGATGTTGCTAAAAAATCCGTCCAATTAACCTTATTATCAAAATAATATATCATTGACTCGCACGCACAATCAAAATGATTTATATTTATTTTCGCATCGCTTAATCTCAAAAAAATATTAAATGGGTCATTAATGATTTCTGATTTTTCTAAGATTACCTTTGTATCAACTATTTGAGAAAGATGTTCTTCCGGCAATCTGTAACCATGAAAAAATATCTTTTTTCCTTTAGAAAAATCATATAAAAACTCGTTTAATACCTTGGCAGCAGAAATATTTTCATTAATGTCCGAAGTCCAAAAAACAATTGAATCTTTATCTATTCTATATTTTACAAATACTTCATTATTGTATCTCATAAACCACTCCTTTACCCGGTAAAAAACCAGCATATATTATTTATATTCGTTTCCATCATCATTTACAAACTCAATTTTGAATGAACTATTCTTATTTTGCTTTCGCACCGCTTTAATAAGTTCAGTCAATTCATTCTTCTCGATATATCCTTGATGTTTTATCCAAGATATACTATTTACTGTTGCATAAAAACCATCTACGCACATTTCCCCACCAAATCTTGCGATATTCTCTTTGTACTCAATATCGACATACCATTTCGTACCTGTAATTTTAATTTCTTTCATTTTTTTATTCCAATCATTTAATAATATTCCCGTTTGAGAAGTTCCTATAAACAAACTCCTTATTAGTGAACCAACCTGAGTAGTATGCGTAATCACATTAACCGCAGTAGGCGTATATATTGTGATATTTCCTACATTAGGATTTATTCTTAAAATAGTACGTTCAAAGACATTCCATACACTGGTTGGTCGAACAGTATTTCCGAGTAACGCTTCCACATTCCCTGAAGAATGCATTGCGTAGGAGGAAGAAGCACTATTCCATGTGCTTATTGTAGAAGGATTGGAAACATCCCAATTTGGAAGTTCAATACCCTTCGATGAAAGAGTTGTTTCCAAAGTAGATCTTCCCATTTTATCCGCACAATTTGCCGCTATTTGATCTCCGTTACATATACCCTCATCTCCAATTCCAGACCAGAAAGTTGACGAATCAGATTTAAGTGTGAAATTATATTCACTTGCACCGCTTATGGCTGAACGAAATTGAGGATTAGTTGTCCATTGCTTTCCATAATTTCTTAAATCAGCATTTGAAATTCCTTTAACACTACTATAAATAGAACCAATGGAATAAAAACAATTTGATATTGTACTTGTCCAATTTAATATATTTTGAAATGTATTAAAAACTGAATTATCAATATTTCACCATGTATCAATTATATTTAATGTACTTGATTCAAGAGTTGAAAGTATCGATATTGCAGCAACTGTATAGCTTGTCACAGTTGCGATAGTTAAGGCTGTACCTGCTGATATTCCAAAAGTAGTCAAAGTTGTAGTTAACAGAGGAACTAAAGCTAAACCACCAGAAGCAACAACAGCAACTATAGCTAATACTGCTCCTATTACAATTGTTACTGTGATGAGAATCTCTTTCCAATGCTCCTTGCACCACTCACAAGCACTATCCCATTTCTCTTCCAACCAGCTTTTTTCACAGTCTGGTTTTAAGTATTCATATTTTTCATAAAAGTCATTCTTGCTTTTATTGATAGCATCAGCCGCATTTTGGTCAATAATCACAACATCGGAAACAAACTCATTTACATCTTTTTTGAGATTATCAAAAGCGTCGATCTTATTTTCCTGAGTCTGTGTAGACGCTTTTATAGAACTAATTACATCGTCAACATTGCAAACGCTGATTACAATTTTTAAGATCTAGTTTTTGTAATCCAATTAACCTTATATTCTATTATTTGGTCATCAACATTTTCTGTTATGAAATTCAAGAATTTATCATAATTTTTCATTTTGCTGTCTACGTAAAACTTTCGTATACCCGCATATACTTTTATTCGTGTAACAATATTGGTTTTTTGATCAACTGTATCCGGTTTTATAATAGTAACTTTTTTTATCTCATCAGTTGTTATTTTTATTCGGATACCGCAGGTTTTAACAACCATTATTTCATCTTTTCGTACTTTAATTTTCAGAGTAGTGAATAATACAGGAAAAGAAAGCAAAACACAAAAAACAAGTAATCCTATATACATAAACCAATTTGCTTTAAAAGAGTGTTCAACAAAATCAATTATTTCAAGTATAATTACAAAAGAAAAAAGTACGGCTACTAAAAACAGTAAGACATATCCATTATGTCTAATCTCAAAATAATTGTTTTTAGTTCTCAATCAACAGTTCACTCCTTTAATCTTTTATTGCATCAATTCCGCCTTGACCAATATTCTCAAAAAAACCTTCTATATATCCACCCACAAGACCATTGCGAAGAGTTTTGAAATATCTGCTAAAAATATCAAATTTAATCTTTCATCCAAGCTTCATCATAATTTGGATGTTCATTTAAGCATTTCAAATCAATTCCATGAGTATCATGCCCTAAATATGAGAACTCTTCTAATTTTGGTAAGTTTAACACAAAGCTTATGTCTGTAATATTACAATAAGAAACATCTAAAGCTTTTAGATTATAAAGTTTATTTATAATTTCTTTATCAATTGAGTGTATATTCGTAGAATTTATATTTAGGGATACAATATTCTCCCAATTAACACTTTCATCATACAGCTTGGTAAAATCAGCTCCTGAAATTGAAAGTGATTTCAATTCCGTTAATTCGGATAAATCCGGTAAGGTTTCAATTTGAACATCGTATAATTCCAACGATTTTAAATTCTTGAAGCTTCCCTCTGTTCCGAGCAAGTTAATATCGTCAATTTTAAAACGAGCACCCCCATAAGGATTTGATCTAATGCATAAGCTTGATAGATTTCTGATATCTGCCAGCTTTCTTATTGAACCAATAGGTGAATCTACAATATTAACAGAAGTTAATTTTTTTAGTTTAGTTAACTCTTCAAAAAAGTTCTGTGCATCTGAAGCGTCACTGATTCCGACAATAGTAATTGTTTCAAGATTCGTTAATTTGCTGAGCAAATCATAATCATGTCCCAAAAGTGCAACATCAGAACCCGGATCACAAACCAACTCACGTATCTCATCATAATTCTGACTTGTTTGATTAATACAGTCGTTAATGGTTTTTCGTTTCCACTGTAAATCAGCTTCTGTTTCATTATCACTGTTTAAGAACCATATTCCGAAACCTATTACAATAGCCAAAAATATTATAAGAATACAAGTAATAATTATCATCGTAGAAAATATGGTTTTATGTTTCATTATAAACAAATCCCTCATTAAGTTAATCTTGCAAAAATGTTATAAAGACATCAATATGCTGTTTATATTTATCTGCTCTCTTCTTTTTTTCTCCTACAAGTTCACCATCAATATAAGCACCCAAAGTAGATTTAACATCGTAATTTATATTATTGCGAATTTGATCAATACACCATTATTTAATATGAACTCCGATTTAGGATCGATTCAGCCATCCATTACAGCCTTATTATATTCTTGTTGAACTTTCAGAAAATTACTGTTACTGTTCTCAAATTTATACTGTATATTATTCGGATCAATATCAGATAAAAAATCCTGATCGTCATACCTTGTCGAAATAATATCTCCACTATAGGATATCATTCTATCAGTACTTCCATTAGCAAAATCCACAATGTCTAAATTATCGTTAAATTCAACATACTGTAATGCCTCATGAACAAAATCTTTCATAACCTCCGAACCCAATTCATTTGCTCTCCTTTTAAACTCTTCAACAGTTGGATGATTTTCCCCATTAAAAAGATTTCCCTCTTCTCGTGAGAATCCAAAATGTAATTCAATATTCTCATAATTAGAACCATGTTGCACATTTAGAGCAATTGCAAAATCAATAGCATCAGCCACATTTTAGTCAATAGTCACAACATCGGAAATGTATTCATTAATGTTATTCAAAAGATTCAACTTTTCTTAATGAATTTGTGGTAAAAATTAAATTTATATAATTGTTTCAAATTAACGTTTTAATTTTTTCAAACGTTTCTATACCCTTAAAATTATCAAAATGAAAATATAATCTATTTTCATTTGTTACCCATGTACAGATCATATAACATAGACCTTTTATAATAGCTGATTTTTGAGGATTGTTTGAGTACGGTTCACAATTATAAAGAAATTGTTGAAACGTAATATTTTCAAAAGGAAAATATATAACTATAGTTTCACATAAGCTTTTAAACAATAAATTGACAGATATATTAAAAAAGTCATTATTTGCTACAATAACAATATCGGTATTTTCGTTTTTAGTTATCAATGATGCATATGTTTGCTTAGAATTAGTAATAATTTTTGTTAATTCATCATTCTTGCAAATATCGCAAATTTCAAGAAAGAAAAAAGATGGTGCTAGCTTAATTATTTTTGTTAATAACTTTGTAGAAACATCACCATCTATAAATGCTTGTTTCACTTTTTTCTTTTGATCATTCTTTCTGCGTAACACCTATTACTCCTCCTAATATTGAAGTCAATCTAACATGTACATCACGTTTAGCGGGATCAAATATCCATTTCATGGATTTCATGAAATTAGGCATACTATTGTATAAATTATATGTAATATGCGTATGAAAAAGTTGTTTTCCAGCCTCAAAATCCAATCTGAAAGTTTTTCCAATTTTAAATAATGTTCCACCAGAATTAAGGTTATTAAGTCCGTTTGGAGACCATTTTTTTATTTTACCCAAAGTTTTACCTGAGAAATTATTTGGCTTGAATAATTGCAGTTGTTCACCGCCAAATATCAATGTACCGCTTCTAGAAAATTTTAATATTGCAGATATTGTCTGCGCACCACCAGCAAAAATTCCACCCCACATAAATCCACTAGCGAAACCATCTACAAATGATCTTAACACTTTTCCCAAAATCGTTTTAAAACTATCTCCACTGAAAATCGAAACTATCAGTGAACTCATCACACTAATCCCACCAGATATAAACCCTGCCATTGCAGCTGCCTTAAATCCTATACCAAGTGCTGCTAAAAATGAGCCACCTGTCAATACGGTTAAAACAGCACCAATAACAATACATATAGCGCCTATAACCAACTCTTTCCAATGCTCCTTACACCACTCGCCGACTTTTTTGCAGCCGTCTTCGAATTTCTCCCAACGGCTTTTTTCACATTCGGGCTTCATGTAGTAGTACTCGTCGTAAAAATCGTCTTTGCTCTCAATAATAGTCAGAGTTTATACAGTTGTATTTTACTACAACTCCTAATAGTATAATTATAATGTGCAGACAATTACATTGTAATTTTTGTCCCAAAGACATATACGCATCTCCTGCACATTGATAAGCGTCAGGATTTTTTGGAGCAAGCCTAATTGCCTCGTTTGCTAAATGAAGAGATTCGTTGTTTTGGCTGTTTATGAACGCAAAATGTGAATCTGCTAAAAGCTGTGAAACTTTTTCTTGGTTGCTTGGCAATTTTACACCTCCGTAAGTATATTGGTTAAAGATTCATTAATGGCATCATTATTTCCCAATATACTTCCATATCGGATACTTCAAGATTTTCTATGTCATCTTCCCCATTGAGGAATAGTGGTACTTTGTAACCCACACATTTATTGTGAGGCAAAACAAAATTGCCATTTGCCTCAAACCATTCATTGAAGAACTCAGACGCCAAGCAAGCGTCATGATATTGTGGTATCTCACTATCATGAAAATTCACAAAGTTTTCTTCTGTATTAAGTATCTCTCCTGTACCTGGTTCAAATATCAAAACTACATCTCTTTGCGTATCAAGAGCAAAAATTCTTCCCAACCAGTCATACCCAAAGACACTTATTTGATTTTTGTATTTTGGAAATGATTTTTTAACTATATCATTCCATTTCGGTATACTTTTTTCATCAAAAATTCGATACATACCATTTAGGAAAGATTTTCCCCCATCGTTTTTAAAAATTGTTCACTACTCTCAAAATCATATTGTTTTTCCTCTTTTACAAAATCCAAAAATTTTCTAAACATATTTTTCTCCTTATTTCATACTGAAATCATCATTAAGATATTTGTTAAGTATCGATAACCCACTTTCAAAAATCTCCCAGCATTTATGTTTTTCATCAACATTGAAACTAGGATGATATTCTTCATTTTTCAAAAGTTCCAAATTACTTCCATAGAACAACTTGTTATAAATATCGATGATTTCTTCATCATTATAGTCTCCTATAAATTCTTCATTTAGCGATTTTGATAAATCACTAAAAAAATGCCATATATCTATCAAAATTCGACAATTTTGCGATATTTCCACATTATTTATTAACTCGATAATTTCAGATAGATCAAAAACTGTTATTCCCTTTTCAAAAATAATATGTTCTTTATCCGCAAATGTATTTGCTTCTTCGACACTAAAAAAAACTAACAGTTGTTGATCAAAAAGTAAGAACCCATCTTCATCATTGCTATACCATATCAAAAAATAAGTTAATCCATTATAAATGATTTTTGTCAAATAATATTTTGCCATAACTTTGCTCCTATTTTTTGGGATTAGTAAAGGCTCTGTCGCCATATTTTTTCAACCTATTATAATCAGATTTAGGACCAGTATCATAATTGCCTTTACCAAATGCTTCATCACATAAACGTTTTGCAAAATCTTTTCCAGATTCATTTATACAAGGACGTTCACCTTTAAATCGGCTAGGAATGTCTGTTGCTTTCTCTTTCCCTGTCCCAGATTTAGGAATTTTATATTCTTTCCCAGCATTATGAACAAGAATATTGTTTTCTCCGACATAATAAGTATGGAAATCTTCTACCTGAAAATTATACACCTTAACAGAATCATCTGTCAACTCAACATCAAAATTTTCAACTAAAAGAACATTTCCGTTTACATCAAGAAGTTCATCACCAACTATTAGTTCTCCTGCTTTGATAAAGCCTTGATTTTTTTACATAGAACGGGTGGTCAACTGATATATATTAAAATTATTATCTAATACCCGAAACAATCTCAGCCAGAAAATTCCACCATTTGTATAAATCATCAAATTCACGAATATAATAGTTTCCAAGGTATTTCGGATTACACATAACAATCAGTTTTTGAGCGGAAAGATCGGACAATTTATTTTCATTTTCATATTCTTCAAGTATACTGTATATTCTATCGGCATCTTTTATATAACCATTACTTAATAGATAGTCATGTAATTTAAGTAATTTATCTTTCATTTTAGATTTACCTCTCAATCGCACCATTGTATTTTCCACCGTCAGTAACAACTTGCCAACCGCCACCGCTCCTCGATATACCATCACCAGCAATAACTGCCCAATCAGGTTGTGCAGCTACCTTTCCCTCAAACAAAATCTGCGATCTTGTTAGTTGCACTGTGCTTTCAGCCATCGCAGTATTATTCAGCGGCAGTGCCAAGTTATTAATTCTTTCTGTAGGAGTTACACCTGCAGATTCTCTTGTAACAAATACTCCAGATGCTTCTCCGGCATTTGATTCCGTAATCGTAAATGTTTCCCCTTCGAAACCTTCTCTTTTATAAATAGGTCCATCAAACGAATCTATAAGATTCTGAGCTGCTCGCTCATCTAATCCTCGTTCTTTTAATATATCCTTTACTTCCGATTGTGTAAGTTCAGTATACTTATCTGGTTCTAAGGAAGCGTAATTCTTTCACGCATTATGCACCAACACGCCCAATGTACAAACATGATAAGTATGGTAATCCTCTACTTGAAAATTATACACCATTGGAAACTTTGAGTTATCTGCGTAACTAATATCTAATCACTGTTACATAATTCCCACATATCCATAAACAAAGCATTTCCCACAGTCATTTGGTTAGTTTCTTCTCTGTCTTTAAACTTTTTTATACCTGGATATACTTCGTCCATATCATTAATATATAATCTTGAATAACCTTTTTCTGTGAGAAAATTGCAAATCGTTTCATCAACATCAAATTGCTTTTTACTATACGGCTCATTTCTGAATCCAGCAAGATATGAATCCATTCCATCAGGATCTGGACTGTCAATAGAAAATTCATCTTGAAGATAGAAGTACTTAACTATTTTGTTTATTTGCAGTAGCGAAACATATTTAATTTCACCTTCTGAAAAAGAACACCTATTTACAACAATTCTAATCTCCGAAGAAGGCTCGTTTGAATCAAAAAACTTCTCAACATTTTCAGATTTGGTCTTTATTTTTTCCAATAGTTCATCAAGAAAATCAACTGTGTCCCTGCACTTTGAAATAAATAATTCTGTATTTCCGTTTATGTATATATCTTCTATCGCTTTTTTTATATCATTTTGCATAAAATATTACCTCGTTATATCATTACTTTACTATTAAATCGTGTTGACCCGATGTATCAGCAGGTTTTGTATTATTAAAATCAAAATCTACCCCTCTTAAAGTCCTTAGCAGGAGAATATTTTCTACCAAAATTATGTACCAGCACACAAAAGAAGTCAACACGGTAGGTGTGAAATATTTTAATCAGACGTCTTTACTGTAATATTTTTTTGCATCACTTAGGCTGACCTTTTTGATATAACGTAACTGTCAATCCTTCCTCGCCCATAATTTCTTCGCCAATTTCTACTACGATATCTCTGCTTGGGAAAAGCGAATTAACTCTGAGTTGCCAAAAATACTGAATTGCCTTTGCAAACTCCTCAATATAGTCACCTGAACTATTTATAACGTCACATTCTTTGACTAAACTTTGCAATGACCAACTATTGACGAACATCTCAATATCTTTAGTATTTTTATAAAGTTTCCTTAATTTCATGATATTTCCATTATAGAACTCAGAAATAAATATACAATCATCAACTTCAATGATCTCTGGACAAAACAAACTAGCAAAACTAATTGCCGTTTCAATATCGTATGAATTAGCAACATGATTCATTAAGGACCTGCCCTGTATTTTAGAGAAATCATGTAGTATCCTCTCATCAACTATGCTTTTATATATTTTCATTTTAATCACCGATTTTCTAATAATTCTCTTGGAACAGGACCAATTAATTTCATATCACGTGGATATAAGTGCCCGTTCGGAGCAATATCATAGACTCTTGCTTTGACTCTATTTGTAGAAATATCCAAATTTAATCTACCATCCGCCCCATAAACCAATTTATGTCCTCTCTCTGTATTCACATAGGTATTCGGCCGGCCTTCAAGAGGTCTTGAACCTCCACTTCTTCCACCAGTTCTTATTGTTCCATCATATTTAGTTTCCTTGATTTTTTTGAATATCCAGATCAGATGTATTTTGTGTACGAGGATTTGCATAATCATTTGCATTATGCACCAACACTCCAAAACCACTAACATGATAAGTATGGAAATCTTCTACCCCAAAATTATAAACCTTAACAGGTTCGTCTGTCAACTCGACATCAAAATTTTCAACTAAAAGAATGTTTCCGTTTACATCAAGAAGTTTATCGCCAACTATTAGTTCTCCTGCTTTGATAAAGCCT
>ERZ772897.3516-NODE-3516-length-11562-cov-7.273312_pt1 | contig 11562 bp, 15 predicted proteins | sample MGYA00512125_ERZ772897 | MGnify/ENA primary metagenome ERZ772897 (study PRJEB29015, sample SAMEA2737660) | human gut metagenome | biome: human gut; feature: human-associated habitat; material: faeces | place: China | collected 2012 ... | reverse complement strand
GCTCTTTGTAGTCGTCACTCATCATGCCTTTTACAGTGTCTTTCAGTTCCATGTCCTCCTCCTTGAATCCTTTTCGTAAAAATGGGCATAAAAATACCACGGTGCAGAATTTGCTCCGTGGTTTCAACAATTTGTTGGTGTGCTGTTAAAATCTTGCATGTTTACCGGGGCATGGCAGGGGAGCTGCACCGTTACGGTTTTACCTCCACGCCGGGCAAAACGTCCGTGTGGAAATACAGCTTGTAGTGGTACGGGTCAGTATGCGTGCCGGTAATGTCCTCCACAACGTACATGGTGTATTGGTTCAGGTAGATGTAATTTACCTTGTACTGATCCGGCCCAATCTTTACCGTACACACCAGCTCATCGTTTGAATTGTTGCTTATGGACATGTAGCCCTCGGCTTCCATCACAATCGTGTCTGTTCGTGCGTTGTAAACGGTAATTTTGCGCTCGCTTTCAAAATAATCTGCCTGCTTGGCAATGTTATAACTGGCTTTTTCCGCTTCAGAGCAGCCGCACAGCATAACCAATGCGGTCAGCGCTGCCATCATCAAAGCAACAATCTTTTTCATCGTATCCTCCTAAAAATCTAAAAATGGGCATGAAAAAACCACGGTGCGTTTGCATCGTGGTTAAGGTTTTAGTTATTTAAGCGTCGGGCGTGGATTCATCCGGCGTGTAGGTTGAATGAACTTCCTGCATGTTGGCAAAAAGTTCCCGGTACTCTTCCAGTGTCAAATTGTCACCATCAAGCATATCATTCACTCCTTTCTACACCGTAATTATAACACTCCTTCAAAAAAATTTCAATGGCTCTGTCTTTGTTTCCAGAGCTTTTCGCAATCGCGCGGCTCATGGATTCTTTTGCAGCCGCAAAATCAAATTCTGCGGTTTTGCTTATGGTCCATACTTTGCCCTGGTTCGTTACAATCGACATAGTTCTAACGGCATCGTAGTGCATAAAGACAGAAATATCATTCATGGAAAAGTAACTCTGCCCAGGGTGATTATGGCACAGCATAACGCTGTTAGGGGGCCTTGTACGCAGCCAGTGATAAGATGCTGCATCCGCTTCAACATCGACAGAAACCTGGTCGCCTTTCACAAAATCCAGTTTTTCGCCGGTCGTCAGGTCCAGCAGGCAAGCTACCTCGTTGCTGTTGTTCTGCGTTTGGGCGAACCGCAGCAGCTCTTTGTGGGTTTCCTGTATAAAAAATGCCGTCTGGTGATCTGCTCCATTCGGAGCCACCAACGGCACTTTTTGTATTGCAATATCTGTGATGGAAACTTTCTTTCCGCGGTTCTTCTGTCGCAGTGCATACGCCGCCCTTTTCTTGGCGTTGATGCGCTCCTTGTTGGCGGCGTAGTTCACCCTGCGCATTTTGTTGATGTCTCCGCCTGCCGCATTGTACTGCGCAAGGTATTTTTCCGGATCATAGCCTGCCAAGGTGGTGCTGTGGTCAAACCGGATGGCAAACTCACAATCGCAGTTGGCGTGGATGTGGTTGGCGTGGCCGCCTTTCAGCACTTTGCTGCTGGCTTTCTGCCAGCCGTTGGACGCCAGCATAATGCAGAACGGGCAGGTATCCCCGTGGGGCACCCAGGCCCACTCCGCCCCATCGCGGACAGCGTTTTTCAGGGTGGTGTCGGCTCCGGCGCGCTTGACCAGGCGGCTGACGCCGTTGGGCAGGTTGGCAGGGTTCTGGTTCTTGGTGGCGTTCACCATGCGGGCAACCTCGCCGTAGTCTGCCGGTACGGCAGGCTCGGCGGCGGGCACCCCGGCGTTGGTCGCTTCGGCCAGGGCGTCATACATCTGGCAGGCCAGCTCGGCGCTGCCCTCGCCGTATTTCGTCACAAGTCCGTAAGCGTAGGCAATCAGGTCGTCCGTGCTTTCGGTGCCGTGGGTGTCTATGTACTGCCGCATCAGCTGCCCGGCTTTCCGGTTCAGGCGGGACAGCCGGGTGATGTACTCATTCCAGGCGTTGGCTGTTATCTGCATCGTCTTCCATCTCCATCAGCACCTGTTGGCCCCGCACCCGCTGTTCCTGCGCCTTAATGCGGCGGATATCGGCCTGGTCAAAGCCGATCATCTCCAAAAACGTGTCGGTGGCGGCAAACTCCTGCCGGGCGGAAGCAATCTTGATGGCCGCATCGGCGGTCACGGCTACACTGGGCATCGCCGGGTTCTTGAAGTGGGCCATCACGTCCCGCTCTTCCTCGGTCAGCTCATCCAGCGTTACTTTGCGGGCAATGGCCTGGGCCATCCGGGCAATGGTGCGTAGTGCATCCCCGTTGCCGGTGTTCAGCTGCTGGGCCATCAGCACCAGGGTCTGGCTCTGGGCCAGGATCGCATCGCTGCTGGTGGGGTTGGCATCGTTCACCACGCCAACATCGGTCACGGTCAGACCGGTGGCAGCGGCAAACTGGGTGGCCGTCATTCGCATCTTTTCAACGTGCGGCGAAAGGCTGCCCTGTGCCAGCTGGCCGAACGCGGGTTTTTCGCCGGTGTCGGGGTTGGTCGTGGCCGCGATGATCGCCCCGACATACTGCCGGAACTTGTCCGATACGATGGTATCGTACTGCTCATCCGTCACGCCAAGGATGTATTTCTGCGGCGTGGTGTCAAACTCCAGCGCAATGGCGGCGTTGGCCACAACCCGGACATAATCGTCAATCAGTGAGCGGATGGGCCGTTTCAGCCGGGAGCGGCCAAACGGCTTGCTGCTGGTGGCGTTCCAAATCAGTGGCTCCATCAGCGGCCGCCCCATCTTATTGGGATGCCGTTTTGCTGTCCAGATGTTCCCCTCACGGGTTAGTACGACCACGGCGGTGTCGGTATACAGGTTGACGATGGACGGGGCCCATTTCCCTTTGTCCTTTTCGTCCTTCATGGTGTCGATGATGGCAAGGCCGCAGTCGATCCGGCCTTTCTCGCCGCTCCACAGGGCAGCGGCCGCAGCAGGGGAGTGGAACCGGATCCGGCAGCCGATCGCATCGTCAGCCGAAAGCGTGGCAAACACGCAGCCGTATTTCAGCTCATCACGGCAGGCTTTGGCGTATTCGGCCACAAGGCGGTTATCCGCCACCAGCCGGGCAAGGCTGTCCAGACTGCCGCCGGTGCCCACAAAGCCGTCAAACATACTGCGGGCGGCAAGCACATCCACCGCTTTCTGACCCCAGCTGCAGCCGACCTCCAGCCCGCGCAGCCCCGTGGGCAGGGCAATGCCAAGGTTTACGTCCCGCAGGGTCACATGACCCTCATAATATTTGTCTTTGGTGGCGTTGCGGCTCTGGTGGTAGCTGTAGGCCTCGGCCAGGTCGCTGAGCTGCTGCTGTTCCGCGGCGGTCAGCCCGGCCACATGGCCAAAATTCAGGGTATTCATCATGGTTTTCCTCTCATCCGATGCGCATTTTGCGTGTCGGGTCGCGTTTGCTCGTCTTTGCGCCCCACAGTGCCAGGGCACAGGCTTCCAGCGGCAGGCTGTTGTCGCCGCCAAAGCCGTACCCGCCGCTGATGGGGCGCTTGGTGCTGGTAACGGCGCTTTCGGCAAGGGCCTGCTGCGGCTTGTACCAGGTCAGGCCGCGCTCGTTCACGGTGGTGGTAAACAGCCCTACCGATGCGATTACGTCCCTGGCAGAGGGGCGGAGCACGGCACTTTTGGCTTTCCAGGTGGGGCGGATGCGCTCCACCAGCACGTCCACCCCGTTGCGGCCATCAATCACCACACAGCTTGCGCGGTCATAGCGTTCGTTCAGCCAGTCCACCAGCCAGGCCAGGCCGCGGCCGGTGGGCTGCTGTTCAATCAGGGATACACGCGCCGGACCGTCTTTCGGGATCACCGCGCCGCACAGGCACACAGCAGAACCATCCGCGGCAAACTTGACACCGTAAGCGGTCTTGCCCTCCGGCTTTTCCGCCTCGCTGGCGCAGGCTTCCCAGGCCCGGGCATCCAGCGCCTTGTCGCTCTGCTCCGTCAGAACGGGGCTCCACCAGCCCAGGCGTTCTCTGGCAAAGCCATCGGCGCTCATGCTCCGGCACTCCTCCGCCGCAAACTCCTCGCTGAGCCGAATGCCCATGGCCGGGTTAGTCTGATACCAGACCGCGTGATCTTCTAGGTCGATCTTGTCAACCTGCTCTCCCTCCACTGACCATTCGTGCCAGGCATCGTGCGCGCCCGGTGCGCCAAGACAGGCTGTCCGGCGGCGGCGGAATACGTCGCCGGGACAGCCCGGATAAGGCGGGGTTCCGGTATAGATCAGCTGCCGGGTGCCGGTGGCCGATGCGGCCAGCGTGGCCATGATGGCCTCCACCTGGTCGTCCGTCAGTTCCTGTGCCTCGTCATAGACCACCAGCGAGATGCCGTCAAAGCCGCGGGCCGCCTGCCGGGATCGGGCCGAGAACTCAATGCTCCCGCCGTTCAGAAGCTCGATGCACTCCTCGCCGTTGGTGTAGCGGATGTTTTTCACCAGTTCCAGCACCTCTGGGTGCCGCTTGTCGGTAAACATCCGGGCCAGCCGGTTAAAGCTCTTTTTTGCCGTGCGCACCTGATGGGCGGTGTGCAGGATCTTCTCACCGTTGATGACCATTCCGAAAAACTCCCGCCCCTCCAGACACACGTTTTTCCCGTTCTGCCGGGGCACGGCCAGCCCTGCGGAGGTCACGGTGTACCGCCCGGATGCATCCCGACCCAGCCAGCAGTCCAGCACCAGCTGCTGCCATTCATCCAGCGCATTGCCGTAGGCGGCCATCAGCGCTGCGGCGTCCGCACCGTCGGTCGTAACGCGCTCCGGCTCGATGCGGTATCTTGGAATCTGTGCGCCGGTCATGCGTCCTGTTTTCTCCGATTCTGCACCAGAGTGAGTACGCTTGTCGGCTTAATGTCGGATATTTGCTCTTGCGGCACCTCAACAGGTAGGAGCTTAATCAGCATATCCAATCCAGACAGGTACGTTTTCCACAATGCCTCATAAGCCCGGAAGGCCGGGTTCTCTCTCACGCCCGACTGCCCACCGCCGTTGTCATATTCCACCGTGATGCCTTCCTCGCCGATGGCTTCCCTGGCATCGTCCAGCTTGGATTTCATCCACGAAACATTCAAAATCACCGGGTCAAGCGACTTGATTTTTTCGTCATTCAATCCGTTTTTGGCCAAAAATTTAGCCAGTTTTCTGCGCTCTGCGGCAGACCTTTTCGCGATCTCCGCGCGCGCGCGATTAGAAGTATCTGCTGCCACTTTTTGCTTCTCCTTCCTGTTTTGATACCACCCCCATCAAATTATTTTTTGCGGGGGTAAATCGGCGCTGGACGGCTTGGGGTCGCCCGCCGGCCGGGGCGGGGGACCCTCCCCACCCCTCACCAGCTGCCGTCTGCAGGAGGCCTTTGTGTGCGGGTGTGCTGCGCCGAATTGGGTTTTGCGGGCGAAAGCTTGCAGCCTTTCTGCGCGTTGCACCAGTAATGCGCAGCCTGTAAGTTGTCCCAATCTTCAGCCGCAGCCCGCGGGGATGCGTACCCGAACTCGCGCCAGCGGGCAACGGGGCGTATCTCATCCACCACAAAGCTGAGCGGGTGCGCGGCATCAGATGGTTCGTCGTAATGGATCGGGCCAAGGCGTCCGCCGCAGATTCCGCACGGCGCGCCCATGGCTTTCAGCCGCGCCCGGTGTTTCCTGCGCAGGGCTCCGTTGGCATACCGGGGGTTAGTCATAGGGGAGCCTTTCTCAGCGGTCGCTGATAGGTCCAGCATCCGCCGGGGCCGATTTTATGTTTGGGCCGCTCGCACTGCTGCGGGTTCACACAGTGCGGCAGGGAACAGATCACCCGTTCGTTGCCGCACATGCGCCAGATACAGCGGGCGCAGGGGTTGGTTGTTTTGTTGTTTTTATCTGCCATGGGTTACACTCCAAAACAAAAGAGGGCAGCCGGTGGGCTGTCCTCTCAATATTCTATGATATCAATTCTAGCACTAAAAAATCTTGCACAGTATCAACTTTTAGCCAATTCCTACGCGTTGCGCAACATTTTCCAAATATTTGCGGCGGCGGCGATAGAATTCTATCCGGCTAATTCCCGGCATTTCCAGGCGCTCGTATGTCCAGGTGCGGCAGTCCTTGCAGTTGAGTGCAATAGCCTTTTGCAGCGCGGCCCGTACCGTGGCGCTCTGGATGTCTGCCCCGATCTCGTCCGTGGCGGCATCAATGGCCCGCATGATCTGCACATCTCGCTGTGTCTCAAGCTGCTGGATCGCCTCGGCCTTGTCGGCGGTGATGTCGTTGGAATTCCCGCCGGCGCGCGGCAGGTACACACGCACGGGTGTGCCGCAGCGGGTTGTGGTATCTACAAAATTTGTGCCGCTGCGCAGGATGATCTCATCCACCTGGCGCTTATACTCGGCCTTGCGCCTGGCCTGGCCGCGCACCAGCTGCAGGGCTGCCAGTACGGTATCGTTCGGCAGGCGTTTGTTTTTACCCATGCGTATGCCCTCCCTTTGCTTACTCCCGGCGGTTGTTATGTTTCAGCGTTTCCGCAATCCATGCAATAAAAGCTATAATTCCCAGCCCGATGGTCAAGCCGCCAGCCAGGCTAACCCCCGCGCCCAGCAGGAAAATACCCAGCCGCACGCCCGCTGCAAATGCTTTCATCATTTTTGCACCCCATTCGCTTCATCTGCCAGGGCCAGCAAGGCTTTGTAGAGCGCTGCGCGGAACTTTCCGGCCTTTTCAGTCTCTCCGGTCTGCTGCACGGCGTCAGCCAGATCCAGCACCTTCCCAGCGGCGTCCTGCAGCTGGTCAAACAGCAGGCCAAAGCGCACCGTGGATTCATCTGCGGCCATGTTCAGCCTGGCTGCGGTTTCCTCGGCCTGGCGGCGGGTCTTGGCCAGTTCTTCAGCGTGTGCCTGCTCAGCCGCCGCAGCAGCGCGCTGTATTTCTTCCAGCTCTTCTTTGGCTTTCCGTGCGGCCTTTATGGCTTCATCGCGCTCTTTCTGGTTCAGCTCGGTCATTTTGGCGTCGGCCCGGCGCTGGCTTTCCATTTCAGCCTTCATTTCGGCGCGAATCTCCGCACGCAGGGCATCCATGTCCACTTCTTCGGCCTGTACCTCAGCCACCGGCGGCTGATTCTGCAGCAGGCTGAGCTGTTCGGCATACCCGGCATTTTTGGCCTGCAGCTCTTTGATCTGCGCTTTCAGCTCGGCCACTGTCGTTTCCGTCAGGTTGGTTTCCGCTGTAATCTGCTGCTGCTCCTGCCCACTCAATTGCGCCAGCAAGGCCAGCTTAGTAACGCCCGCGGCCGCGTTCTGCTCTATCAGCTGCGCGGGCAGTTTTTCGGCAATGGCAATGTAGTTATACGCCTGGCGCTGCTTCATGCCCATGGTGGTCAGTGTGTAGGCTTCCAGCGTGTCAAAGCCCAGGGCCTTGTATCCACCGGTATCCCGCATTAGTTTGATTTTGCGGGCCAGATCCAGCAGGCTGGCCGCCGCTGCCTGCGCTGCGGCCATGATCTCATAATGCAGGCGCAGAGCGGCAGATTCTTCCGCCGTAGCGGCGGCACCCACAAACGTCATCTGTTCGCTATCGTATTTCATTTTTTCGGTTCCTCCTCAACTTTTGGTGCCTCTTTTTCGCAATGTATCACAAAAACAACCTCGTTGGCATTGTATATATCAACCGCCTGGCTGCCGTTTGTTATGACTATTACAGCATTGGGAATGGCCTTCCATTCTGCCGTCGCGGGGTGCGGGTATATAATTTCTTCTCCTGATTTCAGGCGGACCACTATTTCGTCCATGCTTTCACCTTCCTATCATGCCACTGCCTGGGTGGCCTTGTTTTTCTTTTTCTTGGCTTTCTGCTCTGGTGGCAGCTGCCACTTAGCTAGCACTTCGCGCTCCCACAGATCCACAAATTCCCGGACCCGCCGGGGTATTTTTAGCTTTTTGCCGTGGGCAAATTCGTTTCCGTATCCATGTAGCTGGATTTCTCTCTTGCTGGTTACGTCAATGCTCAGGGTATACCAGCTGCGTTCTGGCCGTCGGGTATGCCTCACAAACAGGATAATTTTGCCCCGTGCATGGGCATCTGAGTATCTGCCAACGCAATGGTGCAGGGTGCTGCCCTCCCGGATCAGCTCAAGCGGCGTTTCCGCCGGGCGAATGCAAATCCCATCATGTTCCCATGTCAACCCGGCGCAGCGGGCCGTCATGGCGGCGAACGCTTGCTGGCATTTGCCACTTACCCGCTCGTACTGTATTGTTTCGCTCATCCGGTCATGGGCGGTGCGCAGGTCTTTGGGCCAGCGCACTGCGTCCTGGTTCAGGTCACAGCCGGCCACGGCAGCCATGCGCCAATAATCCTCAAGCTGCGTAAGATCCTGCTCTTGGCGCTCTATGTAATTTATGGTCCGCATCATCGGCAGTTTTTCGCGCAAAATCCGGCGCGTGTCGTATGCTCCGATGGCTTTCATCGCGGCGCAAAGGTCGTGGAAGCTTACGCCGCATGGCAGCGTATCCAGCTCTTGCCACGTTCTCAGACAGTCAACTCCCAGACCGTACTCTCTCCAAGTTCGCAATTCTTGCTTTGTCATACCTAGCATTTGGGCAGGGCGTTTTTCTTTCCAGTCCACCCACTCCAGCTTTGGAGCCGCTGTTTGCGGGGCAAGTCCGGTATAGTAGTGATATTTCATTTCATCGTTGATTCCGTCGCCCACCAAGTTTCCCAGCCCTGCGGTTACCAGGTTCTCAACATTGGGGTGCTTAAAATACAGCCGCAGGTATGCCACCGGGTAAAACGTTTTTGCTGCGTTTGATTGTTCCATGTACTCCCACAGTTTGGCATTCTCTGCGCCGGTACCGCCCAAATCTGGCAGGTTTGCGGCGTACATTTTCGGGCAGCCAATATCATCTACCAGTTTTGCGCGCTGTACCCACGTGCCCAGGTTCCGCCAGCTGCCAGCCATAGCGTTGTACTGGTAGTGCGCCAGCTTGATGATCCGCCGGCCATCAACCACAAAGGCGTTAATAGCGTTCCGCTCGGTGTGGCGGTAACCTTCGTACATGTGGCGCTCAATGCACCACTGCGTTAATACTAGGCAGTTTTCCGCAACGGTGGGCACCGCGATAAAGTCTTGGGCTGCCCGCCCGTACCGCAGCTCCTGCACGTTGCGCAGCTGCGTTTGAGCACCGCACAGTGGGCATACCATGGTTTCGCCGTTTCGCTTTTTGTCAATGGTGTCTTGCTCAACGTTCACGACCTGCACGCCGCTGTTGTTCTGGTATGTCAGGTTTGGGCTGCAGGGCACGCCATAGGCCGGGACGTATTCCGCCAGATACCAGCTTTCACACTCGCTGCACCACAGGGCGGCAGGGCGTATGGCGGCACTGGGGCGCAGATCAGCCCGGAAATCTTCGCAATCCAGGCGGGATTCGGCATCATCCCGTGATATGCACCGGTAGCTGGTTATAGCCAGCGGTTTTCTGCCCAGGGCGTCCAGATAGCGGTCAATGTCAGCGGGCGGCGCGGCCGGAATCATGGCCACGTATTCTTCCAGCGTTCTCATACTCTCGTCCCCTTACATGAAATCCATAATGTTCAGGCGTTGGCGTTTGGGACGCTCCTCCGGGGCGGGTGCGGTGCTCTGGCCGCTCTCCGGCAGGCCAAAATGCACGCGCAGGATACCCGGCACGGCCGGGCCGGGGCAGCAGGCAGAACTGCCGCTTTTGTGCTTGTTGGCATAGTCGTGGATCGCTTTCTCGCAGGTTTTCAGATCATGCGTTCCGGCTTCAAAATCCGTAACAACCACCCTTGCCTCGTCTTCGTTCATGCCATTGATGGTGTTTTTCAGGTCTTCGGCCACGCACCACAGCAGGCTGCCGCTTTCCTCTTTTTGCTGCATGGTTGCAACCATTTCCAGCGCTTTTTGCTTGTTTTCCATTTGCGTTTACTCCCTATCGTTTTATTTTATCCCGCCGGGGCGGGGGATAACATTGCATTACCTGCGCTTTCGGCGCAGCTTTATGTATAGCCGCCATTCTGCCCGTTCTTCGCAAAAGCTGGGCACGGCCCCCAGAAATCTATATCCTGGGTAGCGGCGCTCCCAGAATCCGGCATCATCCACCAGCGTGGTGCAGGCATCGGCCAGCTTCCGGGGCGTCCAGTGGGTGTCGTTTGGTCTGGGGTAGGCGGGGCGCTCCAGGCCGCGGCTGGCATGCCATCGTTTTTTCCGCCTGGGGCTTTTCAGCAGATACTTGGCAAGGCCCTCCAGGCTGTCGTGCTCCGGCTGCAGGCGGTCGGCGTTTACGGTGCCCAATGGTTCGCGGTAGCGGTTGGTGCCGGTGCTCCACAGGTTTTCCAGCGCATCACGCAGGGCGGCGCGCTGTTCCGGGGTCAAGCCATCCACCTGCAACACCATGTGGTGGTGATAGCGCACCTCTTTCAGCCCGTGGGCTGGGTCAGCTTCCTGATTCTCGGTCACGCATACCCACTTCAGCTTGCCGGCGTTCGGCCATTTCTGCTTTTTCAGCCATCGGCGTATGCGCTGTAGGTAGTTCTGCACGTCCAGCCATGCGGCATCGTCACCGCCGGGCAGATAGATGTCTTCATAGGTCAGGGTCAGGGAAAAACCCTGTTCATCGAAATTTGTGTTTAGCAGCTGCACCAGCGTCCGCCTGGCCCGCTCGGCGTTTCGGCCCTGCTGGGCCAGGCTGCTGGCAAAGCGCTTGCGGCCGCGTGTACCGGCTCGGTGTTCCTTTTCGCTGATCCAGCAGAAATCCACTTCCGCGTAATTCTTCCCGCAGATGGTTTTCTGTTCCCGGATGTATTGTTTCTTCGTTGGCGGTCGCACTTCGTTCCCTCCGTCCGGCCACGCCCGCCCTGGCCTTTTTCTTTCCAGGGTGGGAGTGATGCTAAAAATAACCCCTATACAAGCCGCCCCAGCGGCCCCTTTTCGGACCGTTAAAATGCCCGCTGCGCATTGACAGCGGCAGGGCGGTACTATATAATAAGGATAAACACTTGGTTCTGGTAAGGCCGCAGCCCTTTCGCACGGGGCTGCGGCCTTGTTTTATTGTGTAATATTTTCCCGCGGCCCGCCCATCAGGCGGTCATGCTTTCCGGCTTCCTTGTTGTTTAACCATACAAGCCAGCAAAAGGCGCGGGCCTGCAATTCTACTTCGCCATAGTTGGCACCCGCACGAATGGCACAGCCCAACAGCCTGCCCAGCAATTCCTTGTTGCTGACATTCACGTGCACTTGCTGTGCTGCCTCCCTCGAACGGGTGAACAGGTCTGCGGCTTCACGGTATCGGCTTTCTGCCACTGTGTTCATCAGAATTTTAATACACTTTTTTCTGGTCATGGTCGTTTCATCCTTTCAGTCATTGTTGGCCTCCGCACCGTTTAGGTGCCAGCGTCTTCTTCAGGTAGGTGGTGGTCTGCGGCATGCTGTCCAGATAGGCAAACTGCTTTTCATAGGCCCGGCGCTTGGCATCCTGGGCACAGTCGGCCTTGTAGCACTCGCAGTTGGCATGGCAGCCCACGCGGCGCTGTTGGCAGTTTTTACAGCTTCGTT
>ERZ772897.3511-NODE-3511-length-11573-cov-2.419778_pt1 | contig 11573 bp, 9 predicted proteins | sample MGYA00512125_ERZ772897 | MGnify/ENA primary metagenome ERZ772897 (study PRJEB29015, sample SAMEA2737660) | human gut metagenome | biome: human gut; feature: human-associated habitat; material: faeces | place: China | collected 2012 ... | reverse complement strand
CCCCGTGTGGGAGCGTGGATTGAAATCCTTATGAACTGACTAAGAGTATGTCGGCAAAGGGTCGCTCCCCGTGTGGGAGCGTGGATTGAAATACATGCCAGTACGACAAACCGCACTTCGACCCGTGTCGCTCCCCGTGTGGGAGCGTGGATTGAAATCATCGTAAATACAGCACAGGCAAGCCTTGGAACAGTCGCTCCCCGTGTGGGAGCGTGGATTGAAATTGCTCACGTTGCAGCGTATGTAGCTTTGCTAAAGTCGCTCCCCGTGTGGGAGCGTGGATTGAAATTGTGTAAAACTCTGCAAGTGGCAAGATTGCCTCGTCGCTCCCCGTGTGGGAGCGTGGATTGAAATTCCTTTACTGATTATAGCTCCTACGGTATCCGTCCGTCGCTCCCCGTGTGGGAGCGTGGATTGAAATAAATAAAAAGCGCCGTAATTATCAGGCGATCGTCGTCGCTCCCCGTGTGGGAGCGTGGATTGAAATAGCGTAAATTGGTAAATTCCTACTTTAGACAGCGGTCGCTCCCCGTGTGGGAGCGTGGATTGAAATCAAGTGACCAAGGAGCCTGCTCTCACTTCCGGCCGTCGCTCCCCGTGTGGGAGCGTGGATAGAAAAGAAATACTTGGAATAAACAAAATATCTGCCAACTAATGTACAAGCGATAAAAAAACAGAAAATTCTGAAAAAAGAGTGGTAATATGCCATCCACCTTGCTACAATAGCAGTAAGAGAAAACGAAGCGAGGAGGACATGTGACATGAAGGTTTTTACAACGGACAAAATTCGTAATGTGGTTGTTCTGGGGCACAGTGGGGCAGGCAAAACCAGTCTGGTGTCCGCGATGAAAGGTATTGCAACCGCATCCAAGCAACGCATGACAGAACCGGCGGCAACAAAGCAGATGCTTGTGTAGCCGCTTTTGTGGGACGATCACAAGATCAACATTCTGGATGTGCCGGGAGCATTCGATTTCGTGGGGGAGATTGAAGAAGCCGTAGGCGTTGCAGATGCTGCCATCATCGTTATTTCCGGTAAGAATGGTGTGGAGAACGGAACGCGCAAGGCATGGGCTATGTGCGAAAAATACCATTTACCGCGTATCGTTTATGTAAGCGACATGGATATTGATGATGTCTCTTTTAAAAATGTTGTACTGGGTTTACAGGAATTGTATGGCAAGTGTATTGCACCTTTTCATTTTCCACTGCGTGAAAATGAGGAATTTGTGGGTTATGTCAATGTGATCCAAGAGCGGGCAAAGCGTTGGCAATCCGATGGAACGGTTGTAAAGTCAGAAGTGCCGGAATATTCTATGGAAAATCTCTCTATCTATCGGGAAGCCCTGATGGAGGCGGTAGCAGAGACCAGTGAAGAATTTCTGGACCGCTATTTTGCAGGCGAGACTTTCTCGGAGAACGAGATCCGACAGGCACTCCGCGTCAATGTATCCGAGGGAACAATCGTACCGGTCATGATGGGATCCAATACCATGGAAAGAGGTATGTATACACTATTGGCAGACATCATCAAATATCTGCCGTCACCGGATCAGCGCAGTGCAACCGGTATGAATGTTCTGACCCAGGAACTTTTCGAGGCTAATTATAATTTTGCTAAGGCAAAGACAGCCTATGTATTTAAGACTATCATGGATCCTTTTATTGGAAAGTATTCCCTCTTTAAGGTCATGTCCGGTGTTATCAAGTCAGACGATAACCTATACGACCCAGTCAAAGGACAGGAGATCCGCATCAGTAAGTTGTATGTCATGAAGGGAAGCAAGGCAGAAGAAGTAGAGGAACTGCACGCGGGCGATGTGGGTGCCCTCAGCAAGGTGTCGGGCTTGCAGACCTCCACGACACTTTCGACCAAGGCAACGCCGGTTCTTTATCCGGCGACCGCAATTTCCACGCCATATTGTGCAATGCGCTATTTTGCGGCCGATGCCAAGGAGGATGACAAACTGACGCAGTCGCTTTTAAAACTGGCAGAAGAAGACCGGACACTTCGGGTGGAAAATGACAGTGAAAACCGTCAGACGCTTGTATATGGCATCAGTGAACAACATTTGCAGGCGGTCGCAGACCGACTAAGAGCCAAATATAACGTCGAGATGCAATTAGAAGCACCGAAAGTAGCATACCGTGAGACTATCCGGGGCAGTGCGGATGTCGAATACAAGCACAAGAAGCAATCCGGTGGACATGGACAGTATGGACATGTCAAAATTAAAGTATCTCCGTCAGAAGATCTGACCAGCGCATATGAATTTGAAGAGACTGTTGTTGGCGGAGCCATACCGAAGAATTTCTTTCCGGCAGTGGAAAAGGGTATTGCCGAGGGAACGCAGGCAGGACCGCTCGCAGGATATCCGGTGGTCGGCATCCATGTCAATCTTTACGACGGCTCATCTCATTCGGTGGATTCGTCAGAGGCAGCCTTTAAGACAGCAGCCACCATGGCTTTAAAGGATGCCCTCATGAAAGCCGATCCTGTCCTTTTGGAGCCAATCGCATCGCTTCAGGTGCGTGTACCGGAGGATAAAGTTGGCGATGTTATGGGAGAACTCAGCAAGCGCCGTGCCAGGATCATGGGCATGAATCCGGAGCAGGAGAATGGCAGGCAAAGGATTGAGGCAGAGATTCCCTATGCAACACTCTATGGTATCGGGACAACACTTCACTCTATTACAGGAGGGGAGGCAGAGTATTCCTACGAATTCCTGAAATATGAAGTTGAAAATAAGGGATAACTTAAGAAAGTCTTAAAGACTTCCCTACTTGGAAATTAAATGATGAACCGCTACAATATGTATATGATTAATCAATACATGTTGTGGCGGTTTTTGTGTGTCGGATGCATAATTTTGCAAGGCATCAGATATCATCTTAAAAAACACAACAAAATTCTCTGGAGGATAAAATGGTAAACGTACTGGTTTGTGATGATGAAAAAGATATTGTTTCTGCACTGCGGATTTATCTGGAAAGTGAGGGCTATCAGGTCTATACGGCATATGACGGTATAGAAGCGCTGGAAGTGCTGGAAACAAAAGAAATACATTTGGTGCTCCTGGATGTGATGATGCCACGGCTGGATGGGATCCAGACCATGGCAAAGATTCGCGAGACATCTAATGTTCCGATCATACTTTTGACAGCAAAGAGTGAGGATACGGATAAGGTTTTAGGACTCAATGTCGGCGCAGATGATTATGTGACAAAACCTTTCAATCCGGTAGAATTGCAGGCCAGGGTCAAATCACAGTTGCGCCGCTACATGCAACTGGGGGGAAACCATGCAAGCGCTTCCGGTGATGATGGCATCATCGCGATCGGTCCGATCGTATTAAATGATCGGGCGAAAGAAGTGACGTTAGATGGAGAACTGGTCAATCTGACAAGGACAGAATATGATATCCTGCATCTTTTGATGGAAAACCCGGGAAAAGTATTTTCCCCGGCACAAATCTATGAACAGGTCTGGAAGGAAGATGCCTTTGGCACAGAAAATACCGTTGCTGTCCATATCCGTCATCTGCGTGAAAAACTGGAGTATGATCCGGCAGAACCAAGGTATGTTAAGGTTGTGTGGGGAAGAGGGTACAAGGTTGAAGACAAATAGAGCCCGTCCGTACAAACTGCCACGATGAAATAAAACAGGAAGAAATGTGAGGAATTTGATATGAAAAAAAATTGGAAAGGACAAACGGCGTATAAGGCTTTTGCGCTTTTGATTGCTTGTATAACCGGAATAACTACCCTGCTTGCCGCTATCATGATGATCTTCAGTATCTGTTTACGTGCCGAATATGGGAATCAAAATGATACGATCGCAGAACTCATGCAGGAACATATGGTTTCCAACTATGCAGCCTATTTGAAGGAGAGTGCAACCGAAGAGGGCGGCTCCTGGGATGCTTTGGATGGCTCTTTGCTGACCTACGCAGTAGAGCAGATTGATTTTCAGGTAACAGGAGATGGCGACAAACTCAATGTTGTGCGGAACAACAATTTTGTCTATGGATCACCTTATCTGATCCAGTGGCTGCAGGATAAAAACCATCGGGAAATGGATGGCGTGTATGAAAATGTATTTTTCGATAAAAATGAATACCATTATAACACGGATACCTGGTTGGGAGCCATGCAGACCAATGTCTATGGATATGTTGGAAATGATGAAGTCTATCTGGATGAAAGCAAAAATGGAGATCGGTTGGAGTATTATGATTATGACGTAGACAGTGAAGATGCAGATAATATAGAAGAAAATCTGACAGATGAAGACAATATGTCGGATGATGTCGAAAATGAAGGGAATAATGCAGGAGACCTTCTTGCAGGAGAACTGCCGCCGGAAGGAACGTATACATTCTACCGTATTTATATGATTCCAAATCTGGAAGATGTATTTCTGGAGGCAAATGATACAGCGCAATTGACGGATGAACAGCAGGAAGTAGTCAAAGAGAATTACCGCGATGCGGCAATCACCATTATGGGATCTTTTTCTTATGGAAAAAGTGCTTTGGATCCAGGCAATTTCTTTGAAGTCATCAATCGTCTGCAAAAATATGAAGATGATCTGGTCTTTGCCAATGGCATGAGTGATTATCTGTGGATTCCGTATATACTTACTGCCATACTGACTATGCTGCAGAAGGTTTATCTGCCGATCCTTCTGGTATCGTTGCTCTTGTTTATCGTTTCCTTTGTTTTTCTGATGACCATGTCCGGACATCGCAAGGAAGATGATGCGATTTACCTACGATGGGCGGATCGCGTACCTTATGGTATTTACGGCATTGTAGTTGCAACAGGTGTATGCTTAGGCGTGATAGGGAATATAGGATTGTGGATGGCCTATTATAGTGGGGTTCTGGCATTGGCAGAGTTCGTTACTTTGTCCATTGTGCTTGCAATCCTTTGGACATTGCTTGCACTGGCATTTTGCATGAGTACGGCAACGCGTATCAAGTCAGGTCAATTCTGGAAACATACACTTTGGCATTATATTGCAGCCTTTTTTAGAAAATGGCTGATCAATCCTATCAGACGGCTGCATCGTGCAATACATGAAAATACAAAACTAAGCACGCGTTTAGGCCTAGGGCTTGCCATTTTAGCCTTGGTGGAACTGATGGCCTTACTGGCAACCGGTATTTATGGCGCAGGCGTTTTCCTTTTCTTTTTATATAAGATAGCCGAGACAGCCTTGATCTTCTATCTGGTCTTGATGGCAAAGAAATTAAAAGATGGTGGAAAGCGTGTCGCCAGTGGCAATTATAATGAGCCGATCGATACCACACATATGATTGCTCCTATGAGAGAACACGGCGAAGATATCAACCATGTGGGCGAGGGGATCGCTATTGCAGTGGCAGAACAGATGAAGAGTGAACGCTTCAAGACAGAACTCATCACGAATGTGTCGCATGATATCAAAACACCGCTGACCTCTATTATCAACTATGTAGATCTGATCAAAAAGGAGGGTATTTCTGAGGAAAAAGTAAGAGAGTATGTCGAGGTCTTGGATCGCCAGTCAGCTCGTTTGAAAAAACTTATTGAAGATCTCTTAGAAGCATCCAAGGCATCCACCGGTAATGTAGAGATGCATATGGAAGCCTGTGATGCCGCTGTGATGATCTCGCAGGTGGTCGGAGAGTATCAGGATAAACTGCAAGCACAGGATATTGAGATTGTGGTAAATGAAGCAAAGAATCCTGCCAACATCATGGCAGACGGCAGACATCTGTGGCGGGTATTTGATAATATCATGAGCAATATTTGCAAATATACACAGGACCATACCAGAGTCTATGTCAATGTGGAAGATGCAGGTGACCAGGTGCGCATGATCTTTAAGAATATTTCCAAGTATCCGCTCAACATCAGCAGTGACGAGTTGATGGAACGTTTTGTCAGAGGTGATGCATCGAGAAATACCGAAGGTCACGGCTTGGGACTTTCCATCGCATCCAGCCTGACCGCACTCATGGACGGACAACTGACCATCGATATTGACGGTGATCTCTTTAAGATCACGGTTGCGATGAAGAAGCAGGCTTAGAAAGGCTCTGCACATATGCGGATGGGGGCAGCCCGGTGCGCTTCTTAAAGACAGAAGAAAAATAAGACGGCGTGGAAAAATGTAATTTGGCACTCAGATCAGTCAGGGAAATGTTGTTATAGGTCAACATTTCCTTGGCTTTTTCTATGCGCAGATCTGTCATGTAATCGCCGATGGACTGCCCGGTCTGTTTTTTAAACTGGGAGGACAGGTAATAGGTGGAATAGCCTAGGGCTTCTGCCAGATCCTCCAGAGTGATCTTTTCATAGATGTTGCGGTGGATCAGTGCGATGCAGTCATTGACAAAAGGAGAGTATTCCTTTCCCTGTAACTGGATCTCATGCACGCGGTGGATAAAGGTATCATAGGCAAGAAAATGGATATCCATGATATTGTTGAGGTCTGTGCAGTCAGGGGATTCGATCTGCTGGATATAGTAGTCACTGAGAGAGTAGGCTTCGTCCGGATCCATACCGCCACGGATGGCGGCGCGGGTAATGAGTGCCACAAAGACAATGATCTCATCCTTTTCCTGTCTGACGATATCGCCCGGGCTCATAAGTCCTACCAGGTAGTTGTCTGCAGATAATTCCGTATTTTGCAGTTCGTCCTGATAATGGATGTTGCCGGTCTCGACATGTTTTAGCATAGCACATTCCATGGCATAACTACTGTGTTCGGTGATGGTAATATCGTGTGCTGTGCTGCCATTTTTCTTGGTTGGAGCCAAGGTATTTTTGGAACTGAGTGGATTGAGGGTGGGAAAAGAGGTGGTGGTCAGATTTCCCGGTGCTTTTCCATAAAGAGTGTAGTAGAGCATGCGCACGCTCTGCAAAAAGAGGCTATAGGGAATGACCGGAATCTCCTTCTGCACTTCCATCATGCGGTGCTGAGAGGATATGGACATATGCCAGTCGTCCAGCAGGCGCTTGAAATTGATCTCCGATACGGAGGAGTTTAAAAAGGGACCTAAGACGTAGAAAGAGTCTAAATTGTCATCTACAATATAAGGCTGGATCGCCCAGGTCAGGCAGAGGCGGTCCGGGTAGAGGATGGGCATGGTGGAGTTGGAAGCATAGGTCTTTAAGGCATCATCCTTGGAGTCAAAAAAGAAGTTGCGGACTTCGTTGATCCAGGGACAGTTGGTATCCAGGAGTTCCCAATCCTTTGTATAGTGCCAGAAGCAGATATTATTTACTGCATATAAAGAGTCGAATAAATAAGTAAGTTTTTGTGTCTGATACATGCTAAGTCCTTTCTTTCTCATCTTGTATTATCCATATCCTAGCACGCTTTTGTTAAATTTTCTATAATGTTTAATGAAATATTGTTAGAAATATCGAAATTTTAACAGGGTAAAACACAAGGAATTGGTATGATAAATAAAAGAAATGGTCATGTGAAAGCACATGATCTTACAAGGAGGGTATTACTTATGAAGAAAAAAGCAAATTGGCTGGATCCGAGTACAACAGCCGAAAATGAAGTCCTGCCGGGCTATCTGAAGTGGGCATGGACATCCAGAGGACTGTCTCTGGCACTCAATGTTATCTTGATCATGCAACTGACCTATTATTGTACCGACATGCTGGGCATGGGGGCAACACTGGTCGGAACCTTGCTTCTGGCATCCAAGATCTTTGACGGTGTGACAGATTTGTTTGTTGGTTTTATCATCGATGCGACGCATACCAAATGGGGCAAGGCAAGACCGTATGAGATCTTTATCGTCTTTGTATGGGGACTCACCGTACTTCTTTTCTCTGCACCGGAGATGAGTACGATCGGAAAAGCAATCTTTGTATTTGTACTTTATACACTGATCAATTCCGTCTGCGCTACTTTCTTAAATGGTGGCGATGCCGTATATCTGGCAAGAAGTATCCGAAGCGAGAAGAATCGTGTATCCGTTATGTCCTTTAATGGTGGTATCATCATGCTGTTTTCTATCGTAATTAGCATGCTTTTGCCACAGTTGATCGCAGGCATGGGATCTACCAAGGAAGGCTGGACGACCATGGCACTGATCTTTGCCATTCCGTGTGCTATTATCGGTATGTTCCGTTTCATCTTTGTCAAGGAAGTGGTAGATGACAATCAGCCATCCGACCAGCAGAAAGAGGAGGTACAGAAGTTCCCGCTCAAGCAGAGTTTAAAGTGTGTATTCTCTAACAAATACATCTTTATTCTGGCTGGTATGACCTTAGTCGTACAGTTGGCAACCAATATCGGTACAGCCGTAAATACATATTATTTCAAGTACATCATGGGTAATATCGGTCTGGCAACACTGGTTTCTATCGGTAGTATGCTGACACCGGTCATCCTGCTGATCTTCCCGGTACTTTCCAGAAAGTTCGGAACCGTTCCGATCCTGCGTGCAGGTGCTGTTTTAGGCGTTGTTGGTTATGGCATCCGTATTCTTGGTGGAACTAATCTGGTTACTCTGACACTTGGTTCTGTTATTGGTGGTGTTGCGATTTTACCGGTTACCATGATGATCTCTATTTATCTGATCGATACCATGGACTATGGCGAGTGGAAGACCGGAACCAGAGTAGAAGGTATGCTTGCTTCTGTCAACTCTTTTGCTTCTAAGTTGGGAAGTGGTATCGCATCTGGCATGGTAGGACTGATTATGGGACTTGCCGGATATGATGGAAGTCTTGCAACCCAGTCAGCATCCGCTCTGACCTCTATCCAGGTACTCTTTAACTATGTACCTATGGTTCTGATGGTTGTACTTTTGATCCTTGGTATTGCATACAAGTTGGATAAAGAACTTCCACAGATCAAGGCTGACCTTGCAAAAAAGCATGAGGCACAGTAAGAAGAAAGCGAATAATTTTAAAAAAAACGTAAAAATTTAATAAGTCAAAAGTGCAGTGTCTGTTAGAATGCATGTAACAAATAGCAGAGACTGTACTTTTTGAAATATAAAAAGCGCAGAGATAGGAGAGGTTTATGTCATTTACAGCAAAGATGTTTCGCATGGTATCCGGAAAGGCAGATGCCAAGCGTGACGCAAACTTAGTCGTACCGGAGGATGTAACCGCAGTCTATGATATCAATTACGCCGGGAATGCGGATGCTTATAACTTATTGGATGTGTATTATCCAAAGGACACCGATCATCTTTTGCCGGTCATCGTCAGCATCCATGGGGGCGGCTATGTCTATGGAACCAAAGAAATCTACAAATATTACGGTATGTATTTAGCCCAGCAGGGATTTACTTTTGTCAATTTCAATTACCATCTGGCACCGGAAGCCAAATTTCCGACCCAGTTGACGGAAACGAATATGGTGATGGAGTGGATGTGCGATCATGCTGATGAGTATCATCTGGATCTAAATAATGTCATTTTGGTGGGCGATTCTGCCGGATCCCAGATGACAAGCCAGTACGCAGCCATCGCGACCAATGCAGATTACGCAAAATCATTCCCCTTTACGGTGCCGGAGGAAATCAAGATACGTGCCCTTGGTCTGAATTGTGGTATGTACACCCTGACCATTCTGGGTAAGGATGGCAAGGTCAACAAGATGAACAAGGAATTATATGGCGATTATCTGGGCAAAGATTTTGATTTTTCCAATGAAAAAATAGATGTGCTGGGGCATATCACCGCCGATTATCCGCCGACTTATGTCATGACATCCTATTATGACTTTTTGAAGGAAAACGCCCAGCCTATGTATGAATTTTTAAAAGGCAAGGGCATCCCTTGTGCATGGAAATGCTATGGATCAGAGGATAAAAAATATATGGCGCATGTCTGCCATGTCAATATGAATCTGGAAGAGGCAAAAGAGATCAATCAGGATGAATGTGCATTCTTCCGAAAATATCTGGTGTAGAAAATTCAGACTGCAAGCAGCCTTGTATGAGAATAAAAGAAAAGGAGACAAGAAGATGGTGCATATTACAGATGCAAGTATGCAGAAATTTGAAAAAGAGCATATCGCAAAGGTGCGCGAGGTTGCACCGGAATGTGCGATACTCTTAAAGAGCAATGGAGATTTTCCTTTGGATGCAGCAGGCAAGATCGCGCTCTTTGGCAGTGGCGCCAGAAGGACGATCAAGGGCGGAACCGGATCCGGGGATGTCAATGTCAGAGCCTATACGACCGTAGAGCAGGGATTGGAGAATGCTGGCTTTGAGGTGGTGAGCAAGGCTTGGCTGGATGCTTACGAAGAACATATGACAAAGACAAGAAAAGAATGGATCACCGCCATGAAGGCAGAGGCGGCAGCCGCAGGCATCAATGGTGTTATGTATTGCATGGGAAAGGTCATGCCGGAAACTGCCTATGAATTTTCATTGGAAAGCGATGCGGACATCGCCATTTATGTACTGGCAAGAAATTCGGGTGAAGGCGCTGACCGTACCATGGTAGCGGGCGATATCAATCTGACCGAGACCGAGATCCGCGATATTCTGGCATTACAGAAGCAGTATGACAAGTTCCTTTTGGTATTAAATGTTGGTGGCATGGTAGATCTGACACCGGTAAATACCGTAGAAAATATCCTGCTCTTAGGACAGTTGGGAACACCGACCGGCGATGTTTTGGCAGACCTTGTCCTTGGCAAGTCTTACCCATCCGGTAAACTGGCTATGACATGGGCGCCGATCGCAGAATATCCATCAACCGAGGGCTTTGGCGATCCGGATGATACCTACTATCGTGAGGGCATCTATGTCGGCTATCGTTATTTTGATACTGTCGGAAAAGAAGTGACCTATCCGTTTGGTTACGGACTTAGTTATACGACTTTTAAATATAGTAATCTGGAAGTAACTGATGCGGGAAAAACGGTGAATGTATCATTCACGTTGAAAAATACAGGTAAGCGGGCTGGCGATGAAGTGGTGCAAGTTTATGTTAAGTTGCCGGAAGTTGCAGGTGGTACGCAAGCTATCAAACAGTTGAAAGGTTTCCAACGTGTTGCTTTGAAGGCAAGAGAAAGTAGGAAAGTGGAGATTACGGTTGATAAAGAGCAACTTCGGTATTGGGATGAAAAACAGACCTGTTTTGTTGTGCCGCAAGGTTCGTTTACTTTTATGGTAGGGGCTTCATCCAGTGATATTCGTTTGGAGAACACTACAAATTTGTAGTATCTGTCATTGTAAAGTCGTTTTCGTAATCATATAGTAAAAAGGGAGGGTATCTTGGATTTTTCCAAGATACCCTCCCTTTTAGGATTCTAATTTTCTATCTTATTTGTTTTTATCAGTTAGGCAGTTAATCATATTCACGACCAATTTGCCTGCTATCGGATCGGTTGTGGCCTTTTCCGTGCACATGGTAGAAATGATAGCTTCTCCTTTTCCATCATTAATCTGCAACATTGTTAATCCACGCATGGATTCGATCCGTTCAATCCGGTCTTCCGGTTTGCCACCGTCAATGTAAGCATGGATTTTCATCTGTCCCGCCAGTTCGATGATATTCTTGTGCCGGTGAGCTTTCAAGGTAGCATTACATGC
>ERZ772897.3510-NODE-3510-length-11575-cov-31.584201_pt1 | contig 11575 bp, 10 predicted proteins | sample MGYA00512125_ERZ772897 | MGnify/ENA primary metagenome ERZ772897 (study PRJEB29015, sample SAMEA2737660) | human gut metagenome | biome: human gut; feature: human-associated habitat; material: faeces | place: China | collected 2012 ... | reverse complement strand
TCTTTCTGTTGCTGAAAGGCTTCAGATAGGTTTCCGTCACCGTGATGGAGGAGTGCCCCATGGCTTCCGATATGATTCCGGGGTGTATCTCGCAATGGTAGGCCATTGTGGCCCAGGTGTGTCTGGCTGCATAACTACTGAGTGCCGACTGCATTCCTAGGCACTGCCTGAGCACTGCCAGACGTTGGTTGAATGCCCTGAGCGCCGCCTGGTATTCCCGGTATGCCGCTTCCGTGCCTTCCTCACTTTGTAATATGGGGAATAAATAAGGAGAGTCCTTGTCCTTGTTCGCTATCATTCTCACCATTTGCATAGCTTCCGGCGTCAATGACACGGTCAGTGCCCGTCCCGTCTTCCTGCGTCTATAAGACAAGGTGTTTCCTTGTAAATCCCTCTTATGCAAATAGGCCAGGTCCACAAAAGGAATCCCTCTTAGCATAAACATCAGTACAAAGAAAATTTTTGTTTTCTGTCGGGTGTTGGGAGATTGGCCGTCCTGCAGGCTCATCTCTGTCTCCCGTACCAAGCAGCCTATGTCGGAAGCTTCGAGCGCCTTTTTCCTATCTGTCCGTGTACCGGTATACACATGCTCAAACAGCCTGGGTACATATCGCACCATCTTTCTGTCCACTGCCCGGTTGTAAACCGAACGTATCGCTTTGATATAAGTGGACACCGTATTCCAACTACAATTCCTCTGTCTGAGGAAGTTTTCGAATCTCTTCAGTACGGTCGGGCTCAGCTTGCGCATGGGCATCGGTTGCCATTTGGTGAATGCCGAGAATGCATTCACCGCTGACTGGTAGATGTGTGCCGTCCCCCACCTGCCGCCTTCCCGGAGTTCCCCGATGACTGAGGAGAACATCTCTTGTAAGGTAATTTCATTTCTGCTCATTTCCAAATTATTTATAAAAAGGTTTATCCTGCAATTATAAATAAATTGAGAGCAAGTGCAAAGGCATCATTCTGAAATCTGCGAAACGGGAATGATGCCGTATCCGACAGCTTATTTGTTGGCTAACGTCTGTTTAGTGGCTGATATACGTATCCTGGAAGAACCGCTTGTTATCATTCAGGCTGCAAGTGGCATCCACTCCGGCTTGTTGCAGGCGTTCGGTAATCTCATTCAGTTTCTTCCTCGAAACCCTTCCGATATAGAACAGACGGTAGCGGTAATCGTTGTCCAGCAATTCCATGACGTGCGTGAAATTCTGTTCGCGGGCAAAGTCGAAGTTTACTTTTCTTAGGTTCTGGTACGGATAGCGGATGGTCCTGCCTACGCTGTGTATGATGAGGCCGTTATTGTCCAACGTCAGGTAGCAGAAGCGGGTCATCAGCATGCTGATGAAAAAAAGACTTAATGCAAACGAAATGATAGCTGGGATGAAGCCCCACCATACGTTGCCACTGATGGAATAATATCCCAATATAAGGAATATCAGGAATAAGACAAAGAACCAGAACATATAGAGTGACGGACGCTGGTATGTTTCTGTGGGAACCTCTGCGACTGTCCGTTCCCCCGGTGCGTAGTTGTCGAAGGGGATTTCTTGGGAGACCAGGTAGCGGATGACCGAGGAAGGGTGACGGAAAGGAGGCAAATAGATTACTTTTTCTTTTCCTTCCTTTAGATGTAAAGTCAGTATGCCCGGACCATATTTGTCTTTCGCAGCCAAGTTGCTTTTGCGGGGAACCTGGTGGTAACGCTTCATGAAACTGAAACTCTTGATTTGGTGCAGTCCGATGTGCTGGCTTTGCAGCAGTTGTTCGGCTCTTTTCTGTTCTTTACTGGTCACTTCCATAGTTCTTATTTTTTAAGTTCGGGATAACTGATGCGGGTATGGTATATAGTCTTCAGCTTCTCCTTGAATACGTTCTTCACGGTGGCAATATCCTTGAAGGTGATGGGGCATTCCTTGAAATAGCCTTCTGCCACTTGCGAATCGATAATCTTGTCTACCAGGTTGCTGATGCTCTCTTCCGTATATTCGGGCAGACTGCGTGAAGCGGCTTCCACCGAATCGGCCATCATCAGGATAGCCTGCTCTTTGGTGAACGGGTTGGGACCGGGGTAGGTGAATGCCTCCTCGTTAGGGTCTTCACCGGGGTGCTCGTTTTTCCAGGAGATATAGAAATACTTCGTTTTCCCACGGCCATGGTGAGTGGTGATGAAATCCTTGATTACTTTGGGGAGATTGTTCTTCTCGGCCAGCTTCAGCCCGTCCGTCACATGGCTGATGACGACTTGGGCACTTTGCTCATAGCCCAGATTCTTGTGCGGATTGACTCCACCCGACTGGTTCTCGGTGAAGAACACCGGATTCTCCATCTTGCCGATGTCATGATACAGCGCTCCGGTACGTACCAGCTGGCTTTTGGCTCCGATACGGTTGGCCGCTTCCGCCGCAAGGTTGGCAACCTGCATGGAATGCTGGAAGGTGCCGGGAACTGTCTCGGACATGCGGCGCAGCAGGCTGTTGTTGATGTTGGACAATTCGACCAGGGTGACATTGGAGGTAAAGCCAAACGTCTTTTCCACCAGGAAGAGCAGGGGATAGGTGAACAGCAGCAACACTCCGTTGATGACGAAATAGGTGTACATGCTTCCGTTGATTTTTGTCAAGTCGTTTTCTGTAATCAGCTCGAAAGCAAAGTAGACGGCAGCGTAGGTCAATATGACGAGGAAGGCTGTCCGGAACAGTTGCGACCGTTGTGAAAGTTCCCTCAGACTGAAGATGGCAACCAGCCCCGCCGAGAGTTGCAGAAGAATGAATTCATGCGGATAGCGCAGGCAGATGGAGCATATCAGTATGGTGGTGACTTGTGCGATGAAGGCCGTGCGTGAGTCGAGGAACACCCGGATGATGACCGGCAACATGGCATACGGGATGATATAGACATTGAATATGTTGTTGGCAACCATGATGGCCGTCACCACGCAATAGAACATGATGAGGGCGAAGAGCAGGGAGAGGCTGCCCTTGCGCTTGTAGTAATCTTTACGGAACAAATCGAGGTAGAGCATGAAACACAGCATGAAGATACTGACAAACAGTACCTGCCCCGCCAGCATCAACCGTTTTTGCCCGATGGACTCACTGCGTTTGATGGATTCTTTCCGTAGACTCTCAAGGATGTTGTATGTCTCCTGGCTGACAATCTCGCCGCGGTCGATGATTTTCTGTCCGCTCAGTACGATGCCGTTGGCCCATGAATAGTTGTCGAGCATCTCCTTCTTAGCGGTTTCGGTCCGCTGCTCGTCATAGGTCAGATTAGGGAACAGATATTCGTTCAGCGAGCATTGCCGTAGAATGTCCGGGCGGTAGTGGGCGGTATCGGCCGTGAGTATATAGTTATAGGCATCCTTCACCGAATATACCTTGTTGATGTCCTGCTGGTTGGCCAGTTTGTCGTTAATGACCATGATGGCGGTTGTGCTGTCCTTATGCAGTTGGTTCAGCTCTTCGGTAGAAACGATGCCGGCGTGATATACTTCAGAGAGTTTCCTTTCCAGAAAGCGGACGTAGTCGGTGGAGGGAAGCAGGCCGCGCAGGTGGGTCTGATAGTCTGCCTTCAACTTGGCGAGCACACTTTTCTCAATGCTTTTGTCCAGCTGGAAATACGGCTGGAAGGCGGCGAGGATACTGTCTTGCTCGCGTTTCACCACTTCATCGGCCTTATAGATGGGGAAGTCGAAGGTGGCCATGAGCTGTCCGTACTTCCAGGGCTTGTCAATGTCGAACTGGTAGTTGAATTTACCGTCACGTGGCAGAAAATAGACAATAATCCCCACAGTGCCGATGAATATCAGTGCTCTGTATAGCAAATCTCTGAGCGAGAACTCTTTTTTTGTATTGAAATAACTCATATCGGCTGAAATTTTTGCGAAAAGTACAAAAAAAAACATTAGTGTGGAAAAAAAGGTTTAATTTTGCCGTCTAAAATATTCATAAGTAAGGTAGATTATGACAGAAAGAAAGGTCAGAGTCCGTTTTGCCCCGAGTCCTACGGGGGCGTTGCACATCGGCGGTGTGCGTACAGCTTTATACAATTATCTCTTTGCGCGTCAGCATGGAGGAGATTTTATATTTCGTATTGAAGATACTGATTCCAACCGGTTTGTACCGGGTGCGGAAGAATATATCCTGGAGTCTTTCAAGTGGTTGGGCATCCCGTTTGACGAGGGCGTGAGTTTCGGTGGAGACCATGGCCCGTACCGTCAGTCGGAACGTCGGGAAATATACAAGAAGTATGTTCAGATTCTGCTGGAGGCCGGAAAAGCCTACATCGCTTTCGATACTCCTGAGGAGCTGGAAGCAAAGCGTGCGGAGATTGCGAATTTCCAGTACGATGCTTCTACCCGCATGCAGATGCGCAATTCACTGACCCTTCCTAAAGAAGAGGTAGACGCGCTGATTGCTGCCGGTAAGCAGTACGTGGTGCGTTTCAAGATAGAGCCGAACGAAGATGTGCATGTGAACGACCTGATTCGTGGGGAAGTAGTGATAAACTCTTCCATTCTTGATGACAAGGTTCTTTATAAATCGGCAGATGAACTTCCTACTTACCATCTGGCCAATATTGTGGACGACCATTTGATGGAAGTGTCCCATGTGATACGCGGTGAGGAATGGTTGCCTTCCGCGCCGTTGCATGTATTGCTCTACCGTGCCTTTGGGTGGGAGGATACCATGCCTGCCTTTGCGCATTTGCCCTTGTTGCTGAAGCCCGAGGGTAACGGCAAATTGAGTAAGCGTGACGGCGACCGTCTGGGCTTCCCGGTTTTCCCGTTGGAGTGGCATGACCCCAAGTCGGGAGATGTTTCTTCAGGCTACCGGGAATCTGGTTATCTGCCCGAAGCGGTCATTAATTTCCTGGCTCTGCTGGGCTGGAATCCGGGCAATGACCAGGAACTGATGTCTATGGATGAATTGGTGAAATTGTTTGATTTGAGCCATTGCAGCAAGTCGGGTGCCAAATTCGACTATAAGAAAGGTATCTGGTTCAACCATGAGTACATCATGATGAAACCGGATGCGGAGATAGCTTGTCTTTTCAGACCGGTGCTGGAGTCCAACGGCATAGACGCCTCCAACTATAGCGACGAGTTCCTTACGAAAGTGGTTTCACTGGTGAAGGGACGCGTCAACTTCGTAAAGGAACTGTGGGACCAGACCCGTTTTTTCTTCGTAGCCCCCACGGAATATGCGGCAAAGGATGTGAAGAAGCGTTGGTCGGAAGATACTCCCCGCATCATGACCGAATTGATGGATGTGTTGCGCGGCATCGGAGATTTCTCCTCCAAGCCTTCCGAAGATATTGTGATTGGTTGGATTACTGAGCGTGGCTATCACATGGGAAATGTGATGAATGCCTTCCGCTTGTCAGTGGTGGGCGAGTGTAAAGGCCCGCACATGTTCGACATTACCGAGCTGATTGGCAAGGAAGAGACGTTGGCCCGTATACAGCGTGCTGTTGATGCTTTAAAGTGAATAAATCTTCTTCATCCTTAATCCATATAGTATGCTATATGACTTGGCAATAGCCATCTACGATATTCTGGTGCATCTGGCTGCTCCATTTAGCCGTAAGCCCCGAAAAATGATGAAGGGACACTGGGTGGTCTATGAACTTCTCCGGCAGCAGTTGGAGAAGGACGTGCGCTATATATGGTTCCATGCCGCTTCTTTGGGGGAGTTCGAGCAGGGACGGCCGTTGATTGAGAAAATTCGTGCCAAATATCCGGATTACGGTATTCTGCTGACTTTCTTCTCGCCGTCGGGCTATGAGGTCCGCAAGAATTATAGGGGGGCAGACGTTGTCTGTTACTTGCCTTTCGACAAGTCCCGCAATGTGAAGAAGTTCCTGGATATCGTGAATCCCTGCATGGCATTCTTCATCAAGTACGAGTTCTGGAAGAACTATCTGGACGAACTGCACAAGCGCCGTATTCCGGTGTACAGCATTTCTTCCATTTTCCGCCGCGGACAAGTATTCTTCAAGTGGTATGGCGGTACGTACAGACATGTGCTGCGCGACTTCGACCATTTGTTTGTGCAGAATGAACGCTCCAAACGCTATCTGGCGAAGATAGGTATCAGCCGTGTCACGGTGGTGGGGGATACCCGTTTTGACCGTGTGCTGCAGATTCGTGAGGAGGCCAAACATCTGCCTTTGGTGGAGCTTTTCAAGAACAACACGATGACTTTCGTGGCAGGAAGCTCCTGGCAGCCGGACGAGGATTTGTTTATTGAATACTTTAACCAGCATCCAGAGGTGAAGTTGGTTATCGCTCCGCACGTTATCGACGAAAACCATCTGGTAGAGATTATCCGTAAACTGAAACGCCCCTACGTGCGCTATACCCGTGCCGACGAGAAGAATGTCCGTAAGGCCGACTGCCTGATTATCGACTGCTTCGGGTTGCTCTCTTCCATCTACCGCTATGGCGAGATTGCCTATATCGGAGGTGGTTTCGGAGTGGGAATCCACAATACTCTTGAGGCTGCAGTTTATGGCATTCCGGTGATTTTCGGACCGAAGTATCAGAAATTCCAGGAGGCCATCCAGTTGCTGGAGGCAAAAGGCGCTTTCTCGGTGAAGGATTATGAGGAACTGAAAACTTTGCTCGACCGTATGCTGACAGATGAAGTCTTTTTGCGCGAATCAGGCATGAATGCAAGCAATTATGTGACCGGCAACGCCGGTGCAACGGATAAGATAATGAGTATGATAAACTTTTAGAAAAGTAAAGAGTGATAAAAGCGATAGGGCGGTAAAGGTGATGGAATGGCATCCCTTTATCGCCCTGCCTTTTTGGGGCGCCTTGTCTCCCTTTATTTGTACCAGTCGGAATACATCAGATAGTTGTGTGCAATCTTCTGGTTCAGCTCCTTGGCCTGCTCCGGATCTACTTTCTTGATGAACTTGGCGGGGACTCCTCCCCAGATGCTTCCCGGCTCGATGACCGTATTGCTCAATACCAGGGAACCAGCGGCGACAATAGCCCCTTCGCCCACTACTGCGTGGTCAAGGATGGTGGAACCCATCCCTACCAAAGCATAGTTCTTGATAGTGGCTCCGTGGATGGTCACGTTGTGCCCCACGGATACGTGGTCTCCTATCTCTATGGTCGATTTCTCGTACAAGGTGTGGAGCACGCTTCCATCCTGGATGTTTACTCCGTTCCCTATGCGGATTGAGTTTACGTCACCCCGCAGCACGGTGCTGAACCAGATGCTGCAATCCCGTCCCGTCTTGACGTCGCCAATGACAACCGCATTGTCCGCCAAAAAACAATTCTCCCCGATTTCGGGAGTGAATCCTCTTACTGATTTTATTAATGCCATTTTTTTAGTGATTAGTGGTTAGGTTACTGCATGCTTCCTTCAGCCATTCCCGTTCTCCTTCGTTCAGGCTTGGCGAAAGTGCCTCGTATACATGCTGGTGATAGTTGTCCAGCCATGCCGTTTCCTCTGCCGTCAGCATCTCTTTGATGATACCTTTCTTGCAGATGGGGCAGAGGGTAATGGTTTCGAACTTCAGGTAATTTCCGAACATGCCTTCACCGTCCTTCACGGTCAGCACCAGGTTTTCCGTGCGTATTCCATGGCTTCCGGCTTTATAAACGCCCGGTTCGTTGGAAGTGACCATTCCCGGCCGTAGGGTTACCGGATTCTCATTCATGCGGATGCTTTGCGGACCTTCGTGCACATTGAGGAAATGGCCTACGCCGTGCCCGGTACCATGCAGGAAGTTCATGTGGTATTGCCATATCGGCATGCGGGCCAGTACATCCAGTTGCGCTCCTCGCGTACCTTCCGGGAAGACAGCCATGGCGAGGTCGATATGTCCTTTCAGTATCAGGGTGTAGTCCGTCTTCTCTTCTTCGGTCAGTTTCCCCAGTGCGATGGTGCGGGTGATGTCGGTAGTGCCGTCCAGGTATTGCGCACCCGAGTCCAGCAGCAGGAATCCCTCGGGTTTCAGTGGCACGTCCGTTGCCGGAGTGGCTTCGTAGTGTACGATGGCTCCATGTTCCTTGTACCCGGCAATGGTGTCGAAGCTTTCTCCCATGTAGAGTGGCTGTGCGGCACGGAATTCGTGCAGTTTCTTGTCTACGCTGATTTCTGTCTCGTTGCCTGCGGGAACGGCCTCCTCCAGCCATTTCAGGAACTTCACCAGTGCCACTCCGTCGCGTTGCATGGCTGCGTGGATGCCGGCTATTTCCCGGTCATTGCGGACCGCTTTCAGCAAGGCTATCGGTGAGCGCTCGTCAAGTACCCGGCAGGAAGGGGGGAGGGCGGAATAAACGGCATAATTCGTCTTTCCCATGTCGAGCATGATGCTGCCGTCCGGTATTCTTGTCACAAAGGATTCGGTGTCCCCATAAGCATGGATGGTGACGCCGGCTTCTTCCAGATAGGCTGAAAGCTCTTCCGTTACTTTCTCGGGCTGGATGAAAAAGTGTGTTTCTTGTTCGTTGATTATCAGGTAGCTTACTACTACGGGGTTGCAATGCACATCGTTGCCGCGTATGTTGAGTGTCCATGCTATCTCGTCCAATGCCGACACCAATAATACGTCCGCTTCACTCTTTTTCATCTCCCGGCGGATAGCAGCCAGTTTGTCCGGACAGCTTTTCCCGGCGTATTTCATCTCGTGGATAAAGGCGGGTGCTTCGGGCATGGGAGGGCGGTCTGTCCATATCTCATTCATCGGGTCGGCAATGCTCTTTACGGTGATGTCGTTTTTTGCCAGATCCTCTTGCAGGGCTATGGCTTGTGTGGTGGAAAATACCTTTCCGTCTATACCTACAACTGAATTTGCTGTAAGGTTCTCCCGCAGGAAATCGAGGATGCTGGGCGTTTCGGGTAGCATTTCCTTGTATAAGTCGATGCCGCTACCTTCCAGCTGCTGCTCGGCTTGGAGAAAATAGCGGGAATCTGTCCACAGTCCCGCCTTGTCGCTGGTGATCACCGCCGTGCCTGCCGAACCGGTGAAGCCTGATATCCATTCTCTTGATTTCCAGTACGGTGCTACGTACTCGCTTAGGTGCGGGTCGGTACTGGGGATAATGAAAGCGTCTATGCCTTCTCTTTTTAACAATGCCCGTAGAGCATCTATACGTTGATTGATTGTCTGAGCCATATTTTTATAAATGTAATTAAGTAGGCGTGTAAATGAGTTTATAATCTCTCCATTCTCTGCTTTCAAAGTTACACATTCTCTTTTAAAAATGTGCTATGCTTCACGGATTTTAGCGGATTGGCTCAATAAAAACATCTTTCCCTTTGCTCATTCGTTTGATAATTAGGAATCATGGGTAATTTTTTTGCAGAAAGTTTTGTGAATAAAGAAAGTATGTGTAATTTTGCCGCTCAATTTAATCGTGAGATTTTTAAACCATTAACATTTAATTAAAAGAAAATGATTGTAGTACCTGTAAAAGAAGGCGAAAACATTGAAAAAGCGCTGAAGAAATTTAAAAGAAAATTTGAAAAGACTGGTATCGTTAAAGAGTTGAGAAGCAGACAACAGTTTGATAAACCGTCTGTGACTAAAAGACTTAAGAAAGAACGTGCTGTTTACGTTCAACAACTTCAGCAAGTAGAAGATTAATAATTCGTAAATTCCTTTGAATTATTGAATTCTTTTTCATACATTCGTTGCATGATTTTAGATATGTAGCGATATGTTGTTGACAGATTCTTTTCTTGACTATCTTCTGCACGAGCGGAACTATTCCAAAGGTACGGTTGAGTACTATCGGGCAGATATTCTTGAACTGCAGAGGTTTGGAGAAGAAATGTTGGGAGACTTGACTCCATTGGATGTAGATGCGGAACTTGTTCGTGAATGGATTGCTTCCTTGATGGGCAAAGGACTTGCTTCTAATACGATAAACCGAAAGCTGAGTTCTGTCCGGACATACTATAAATTCCTTTTGAGGAGAGGCAAGGTCGCGGTAGATCCGTTGCGGAAAGTGACGGGGCCCAAGAAGAAAAAACCGCTTCCGGTATTTCTGAGAGAGGGTGAGATGAATAGGTTACTGGATGATATGGACTTTGGTGAAGGTTTTGAAGGGTGTCGCGACCATATGATTATTGAAATGTTTTATGCTACCGGCATGCGACTTTCAGAATTGATAGGGTTGGATGATAAGGATGTCGATTTTTCGGCTTCTCTCGTTAAAGTGACGGGAAAACGGAATAAACAACGTCTTATACCTTTCGATGAGGAGCTGGGACGCTCGATGCGAGAATATGTCAATGTGCGGAATGAAGCTGTCCCGGTTCGCTCGGATGCTTTTTTTGTCCGGAAGAATGGAAAGAGGCTTTACCGCGGTATCGTAGCATGCCTTGTGAAACGAAACCTTTCGAAGGTAGTGACTGTAAAAAAAAGAAGTCCCCACGTGCTGAGGCACACCTTTGCAACGGCTATGCTGAACAATGGTGCTGATTTAGGCTCGATAAAAGAACTCCTCGGACACGAGAGTCTGGCGACAACGGAAGTTTATACGCATACTACTTTTGAAGAGCTTAAAAAAGTGTATAATCAGGCTCATCCCCGAGCCTAAAGTAAAAAGGAGGTAAGTATGGAAGTAAGAATTCAATCGATTCACTTTGATGCGTCAGAGCAATTGCAGTCTTTCGTTCAAAAGAAAGTTGCTAAGTTGGAGAAATTTTACGACGATATAAAGAAAGTAGAGGTGTCATTAAAGGTAGTAAAACCAGAAACAGCCGAAAATAAAGAAGCCGGAGTGAAAGTATTGGTTCCCAATGGCGAGTTTTATGCAAACAAGGTTTGTGATACGTTTGAAGAAGCAGTGGATTTATGCCTGGAAGCTTTGGAAAAACAGCTGGTTAAATACAAGGAAAAACAACGGAACCTTACTGTTGCCGATGGCCCGCAGAAGTGAGGAAAACAGGTTATAAAAAATACAGGCAACGACTCCGCTGCAGATCAACATGCTGTAGGTATACGCATCGGCAAAAATATCCTCCGGTGTATTCATAAGGAGAAGCAGAGGCTTCATGGTGCTCAGACCGACCACGGTTATAAGGATTGCGACAAGAACAGAGAGCAGGATACCGTTTGCCACGCTGGCGCGGACGGCTTTTTCATCCTTTGCTCCATAACGCTGTGAGGTCAGGATCGTAAATCCGGCGGTAATGCCCTGTGCAAAACCGATGATCAGAAACATGACTGTGCCGGTGGAGCCCACGGCAGCCAGAGCGTTCGCGCCGACGAAGCGGCCGACGATGATCGTATCGGCCATGTTGTAAAACTGCTGGAATACATTACCTATAAATACAGGTATCGTAAAGTCAAGTATCATCTTCATTGGTTTCCCAACTGTCATGTCTGTCTGCATTCCAATAAACCCTCCCAATCCTTTTTTAATCCTCTTTATTTACTGTTTCCGACATCTGTTTTATCAGATATCAGAGCGATTATAGTTGAAAATTTTTTCCATTTCAAGATGTGTTTTTTAATTCCATGATTTTCTACATAATCACCAAAAACAGACAAAAAACCCTCTGATTTGTGTCAGAGGGTTTCGTCAATATCACGA
>ERZ772897.3500-NODE-3500-length-11610-cov-2.656772_pt1 | contig 11610 bp, 9 predicted proteins | sample MGYA00512125_ERZ772897 | MGnify/ENA primary metagenome ERZ772897 (study PRJEB29015, sample SAMEA2737660) | human gut metagenome | biome: human gut; feature: human-associated habitat; material: faeces | place: China | collected 2012 ... | reverse complement strand
GGCCCAGGAAGACCCCCATGGGTTCCCGGTAGAGGATGGTGTCGTAGCCGGACGAAACGTTCATGAGGCTTTCGCCCTTCATGAGCTGCGGCATGCCGCAGGCGAATTCGATGACTTCCCTGGCCTTCAGCACATCGCCCATGGATTCGTTCCAGGTCTTGCCCTCTTCGATGCAGAGCAGGCGCACCAGTTCGTCCAGGTGCTCGTCGATGAGCTGCTTCATCTTGAACAGCACCTGCACCCGCTTGTAGACGGGGGTGTCCGCCCACTTCCTGTAGGCCTTCTTGGCCGCGGCCACGGCGCTGTCGAGTTCCTCGATGCTGGAGGCCGGGACCTGGGCGATGATCTCACCCGTGGAGGGGTTGTAGGCATCGCGGTACACGCTGGTGGTGGAGGGCACCCATCTGCCGTCGATGAAATTGTGGAGACGGCGGAGTTCACCCAGGCCCTTGGGGTCCGCGCCCTGCTGGAGAACGGAATAGAATCTGTTTTCGGTGTTTTGGGACATGATCGTCTCTCCTTGGGTTCGGTGTGGAAGGATAGGGATTATATCATAATAACATATTATTATAATATATATCTTGAAGTGGTCGGGATCCCGGCCCTCACGGGCCGGGACTGTCAGATGCTTTCCTGTTCCGTCCGGGCGATGATGTCATCCTGCATGTCGGACGAAAGATCCACGAAGTAGGCGCTGTAACCGGCTACGCGGACGATGAGGTTCTTGTACTTTTCGGGCTCGGCCTTGGCATGCAGCAGGGTCTCGCGGTTGATGACGTTGAACTGCACGTGCCAGAGCTTGAGGTCCACGAAGGTCCTGAAAAGGGAGACCAGACGCTGCGTGCCCGCATCGCCCTCCACCACCTTGGGGGTGAACTTCATGTTGAGCATGCGTGCCGCCCGGCGGCAGGCCCCCATGTTCTTGCTGGCGGCGTTGGAGAGGAAGACCCCCGTGGGCCCCTGATGGTCCGCGCCCGGCGAAGGGGAGGTCCCGTCGGAGAGGGGCGTCCAGGCCAGGCGCCCGTTGGCCGAGGCCGCCACCACACGCCCGAAGGGCACATGGGCCGTCACAGGCACATAGCGGACGTCGACAGGCATCTCCAGGGCCGGGGAATGGGCCTCGCAATAGTCCAGGGCGGCCTTTTCCATGGCCTTGCCGATGGCGTCCGCGTAGGCGTCGTTGTTGCCGTAGCAGGGGGAGTTCTGCAGGAGCATCCGGGTGGATTCGCACCCCTGGAAGTTGTTCTTCAAGGCTTCCAGCAGTTCGCCCATGCTGATGGTGCGGTCCTCGTAGACCCGCTTCTTCACGGCGGACAGGGAGTCGATGACCGTGCCGAAGCCGATGAAGTCCACGAAGCCCAGTTCGAGCCCGCCGGGGATGTGTTCGGTATGCAGGTCCATGCCGTTTTGCATGCACAGCCGGTGCAGGGCGGAGCCCATGGGCTGGGCGAAGCAGCGGGGACGCAGCTTGTTGATGACATACTGGGCGGCAAAGGCCGTGCGCAGGCTGAAGCGCAGCTGTTCCAGGAAGGCTTCGAAGAACTGCGGCCAGGTCTGCATGGCGAAGGGATCACCGGTATCGGGGCCGATGCGCTGTTCGCCGGTCTTGAGCATCCTGCCGCGGAAAAAGACCATCTCCAGGCAGGCTGCCAGGTTGATGCGGCCACAGCTGGACGTGAGGGTGTCCCTGTTGGGCATCCTGACTTCGGTGCAGCCCGATGCCGCGTAATCGAGGGCTTCGTCCATGCGCGCGCCCTTGGCGATGAGCAGGGGGACGATCTCTTCGTCGTTGAGGAGCTTGGGGTGCCCCGTGCCGTATTTCACCGTGGTGGCCACATCCCAGAGGAAGCTTTCCGGGCTCCTGCTGTGCAGTCGGGCCGCCAGATCGGGATAATGCAGGGGGAATTCCCGCTTGGATCGCAGGATGAGGTGGCTCAGGTCATTGGTGGCGTCCTCGCCGTCCACGGTCTGGCCGCCGATGGTCACGGCTTCCCAGTGGGCATAGCCCTGGGTGAAGGCGTTCCCCTGGGGCATGATGTACATCTCCACGAACTGGGCCATGCCCGCCCACAGGCATTCCAGCAGTTCCACGGCCCTGTCGGGCGTGATGGCGCCCCGGTCGAGGTCGGCCTTGTACAGGGGCCAGAGATACTGGTCCATGCGCCCGTTGGAGATGGTCGTGCCCGTGCGCTGCTCAAGACGGGAGAAGAGCTGGACGAACCACTGGCACTGGACCGCTTCGTGGAAGGTACGGGCGGGATAGGCGGGAACGCGCCGGCACGTTTCCGCGATGAGGGCCAGCTCCTGCTTGCGCTGGGGATCCGTTGCTTCGGCGGCCATCTTTTCGGCCAGGTCGGCATGGCGGGCGGCCCAGAGCATGATGGCGTCACAGACGATGGTGATAGCTTCGTAGAACGGACGCAGCTCGTTGGTGTGCCGGGGGTTGTCGGGATCCAGAGCGGCCAGTTTGTCTTCCGCTTCCTTGCGGATGTCCACGAAACCGCGCCGGATGGCACAGCCGTAGTCATGCACCCATTGCAGGGACGAGCGGAACGAGGAGGACTCGTTGACGATATACCGGGGGGCGATGCCCGTCTCGTCAGCGAACAGGACGTCATGGACCTCCTTGGGAAGGGCCTTGTTGAACTGTTCGTGGTAGGTCTTCCCCGACCAGTAGGGGGCAATCTCCTTGATGGCGATCTCCAGATCCCGGGGAGGGATCCCCGCCTGGGAGGTCTCGCGGGAGGCAAGGTCCCCCAGGGCGGAGGCGTAAAAGTCCCCTTCGATCTCGGGATACATGATGCTGTAGCGCGGCGACCTGCCGATGCGGCCGGCCAGGAGCTGGTGGTCGTCGATGTGGACCTCGATATGCTCCGCCACATGGTACAGGGCCTTGGCCCAGCGCCAGACCAGGGGCTTGCCTTCCGTCAGCTTCATGGACTGGGTGAAGTAGAGGGCCCGCTGACTGTCGAGCATGGGCACGGCATCGGCGAAGGAATCGAGGATGGCTGCGATGCGCGGATGCTGCTGGTGGAAGCGCGCACGACTTTCGGGATCGAGCACGGCCTGTTCATGCGGAGAAAGGATCTCCTGGCCGCAACAGCTGTAATGACCCGTAGACATGATGTTCTCCTATTGCGGAAGGTCCGCGTTCCGGCGCTGGACGACTTCACGGATGCCGCGCCAGATGGTGAGCAGGATGGCGATGATGCCGGAGATCATGAAGAACGCGGCAAACGGACGGGAGAAGAAGATGGTCCAGTCATAGGTGGAAAGCTGCATGGACTTGGCCAGAGCCGATTCTCCCAGCGAGCCCAGGATGCTGCCCAGCACGATGCTCGCGGGCGAGTAGCCGCGGCGGCGCAGGAAAAAGCCCGCGATGCCGGCAGCCAGCATGATGACCACGTCGAAGGTGGAGTTGCGCAGGGCATAGGCACCGATGGTGGCCAGCACGAACACGATGGGCATGAGATAGTTGTTGGGGATGCGCAGCAGGTTGACCACGATGCGCATGGTCACATAGCCCAGGAAAAGGATGCAGCAGTTGGCCAGGAGCATGGACGTGAAGACCGACCAGACCATGCCTTCCTGTTCGACCATGATCAGCGGTCCGGGCTCAAGGCCGTGCAGCATGAACACGCTGAGCATCAGGGCCGTGGTGGAGCCGCCAGGCAGGCCCAGGGCCAGCATGGGGATCATGGCACCGCCGGTGGCCGCGTTGTTGCCGGTCTCGGAGGCCACCACACCGCTGATCTCGCCCTTGCCGAAATTCTCGGGGTTCTTGGACCAGCGGCGCGCTTCGCTGTAGCTCAGGAAGGCCGCCAGCGTCGCGCCCAGGCCGGGCAGCAGGCCGCAGAAGAAGCCCACGAACGAGGAGCGCAACACGTTGAAGCGCTGCTTCCAGAACAGGGAAAGGCTGGGGAACTCGATCTGCACCTTGGGGACTTCAGGCTTGAAGCAGACGGACTTGCCCGCGTTGGAAAGGACCTCGGTGATGGAGAAGAAGCCCAGCAGCAGCGGGATGAAGCTGATGCCGGAGGAAAGGCCCACGACACCGAAGGTATAGCGGGAGATGCCGCCCACGGGGTCCTGGCCCACGGTGGAGAGCAGCAGGCCGATGAACAGGGAGATCCATCCCTTGAGCGTGCTGGAGGCCCCCACGGTGGCGGCCACGGCACAACCGCAGAAGATGACGGCGAACATTTCCGGCGGCCCGAAGGAGCGGATGGCCCAGCGGGCGATGGCGTCCGTGCCGAGCATCATCCCCACACAGGAGAGGATGCCGCCGATGGCGGAACAGCTGCCCGCCGTACCGATGGCCAGGCCGGCCTTGCCCTTCTTGGTCAGGGGGTAGCCGTCAAAGGCCGTGGGGGCGTTCTCCGCCGCACCGGGGATGTTGAAAAGGATGGCCATGACGGCGCCGCCGAACGTACCCGAGCAGTACATGACGCCGTAGATCATCAGGGCCTGTGACGTATCAAGATAGGCGGTGAAGGGCAGGATGATGGCACCAAGAGTGACGACGCTGATGCCCGGAACGGCACCGAAGAAGAGACCGCCAAAAAGTGCCGCCAAAAAATACATTATATTTATGGGGTTGGAGAACAGCCCCTGTATCCCCTGGATGATGAGATCCATACTGAGCTCCTTTAATACAGCAAATTAACTATTTCAGAGTTTATAGTGTAGAATAACGGGATCGTACCCACAGGGAACGGTACGAACAGAAACTTGGTAAAGACAACGATGATGACACAGGCGACGGCAAGACATCTTAAAAGGACCTTCAGGAAGGACTTCATATGGATGATATAGGTGTACAGGGGAAGGAAGATGATCGTCGCAGAATAAAATCCTACATAGGGAAGCAGGATGACATAAAAAATGGGGAGTATGAAAACGCGAGCAAGAGTCTGAAGGTTGGTTCCGCCCTCTTCTTCTATGGAGCTGTCACCGTAAAAGAGCGTATGGACGAATATGATGACCGTGCAAAGGATCAGACCAAGGGACAGGATGGCAGGCCAGAGGTTGGCGCCGTAGCGGTACAGGGCGATCTCGTCGTCAAAAGTGAACGTCAGTAAGAACGCTGCTATGCCGACAGCAAGGAGCACTGAAAATTCTATGACAGAATCCCTATTGATATGCATGGTATCCTCCTCGATGGCGCGATGACCCTCGGGTGGCCATCGCGCCATCCACAATCACTTATTCGTAGCCAAGCTCCTTGTACATTCTCTTGTATGTTTCGATCATGCTGTTGAGCAGCTTGATGCATTCGTCAAAGTCCCTGTACTTCATGTCGGCAGGATACTTGTCGCTGATGTACTTCTGGAATTCGGGGCTTTCATAGGCCTGCTTGAACACGGCCAGCAGATAGTCCTGCTTGTCCTTGGACATCTTGGGATTCATGTAGAAGCCGCGCACCTTGTACAGGTTGCAGACGCTGGGATCCAGTTCCTTGATGCAGGGGATGTCCTTGAATTCCGCGGGGCGGGTATCGGAGAAGGAGACGATGGGCTTCATGTCGTTGGACTTGATGTAGGCCGCCACGTCGCCGGGCTGTTCCAGCAGGGCGTCCACATGGCCGCCCACGAGGGAGCTGTAGCGCTCGCTGGGCTTGTCGAAACTGATCTGGCGGAACTTGACGCCCGCGGCCTTTTCCAGCTGGACGGCCTGGACTTCTTCCAGGTTACCGCGCTGGGCGATGTTGCCCAGGGTGACCTTGCCGGGGTTGGCCTTGGCGTAGGCGACGAAGCTTTCCCAGTCATGGAAGCGGGGATCGTTGGGACGGATGTAGATCTGGCTGTAGACGATCATGCCGATGGCGATGGGCACATAATCCTTGGTGGGGTCCTGCTTGAGCAGGCCGCTGACCAGGTGGGTCACGCCGTCGTCATTGTATTGCAGGAGGGTATAGCCGTCGGGAGGGGCGATCCAGAAGTCGTTGAAGCCGAGGGTCGCGTTGCCGCCGGGCTTGTTGACCACGAGGACCGGGACCTTCATGATCTTGCTGACCTGCTGCAGCATGGCCCGGGCCATCTGGTCAGCCCCGCCACCGGCCCCGAAGGGGACGATGAAGGTCACGGGCCGTCGGGGATAATCCTTGGGTTTTTCTATGGCCTGTACGGAGACAGCACCAAGAAGCAGTGTGCATAAAAGGGCACAGAGGAAGCGGGGGAGATGAAGACGTTGCAGCATGGGGACCTCCTATGGGTTGATGCTCCTGCTATGAGCATTCTTCTTCGTGACCTTTGTTTTTATATAAAATCCGTCAGAAAAAAATGTCAATAAAATATTATAATATTTTATTATTTTTTAATATAACATGCTGTTTTTATTATTGAAAATGTCATGGCTGCATGGTGATTGACTCAAAAGAGCAAAACGGAGGGAGGAGGCCGGACTTACAGGGGAAGGACGGGATGGTATGGCGCCCCATGGGGGCCGGAAGAAGGGAAGGAGGGCGGAAACAGCCTGCCGTTCCCCAAGGGCGGCGGGCGCATCGTGAGCGTGTTCTCCGGCGGGGAGCGTCAGGAAGGAAGGTGGGGACGGGACAGGGGGAGCGGGCCCCTTGCGCCGCAGCCGGAGACCGGAAGGCGGGAGCCTTGCGGCATCGGCGGCAGTCCTGCGGGCCCGTTCCCCAGAGATCGGATGCCGTTAATGCGTGTGGTCCAGCACGGGCACGCTGTCGCCCAGTTTCTTGCGGATGGCGGCGAGCATGGTCTCGTGGTGCGGGCAGGGGAAGCTGATGGGGTTGCCCTTGCAGATGCAGGAGGCCAGGGCCACGGCTTCGGCGCCGCGATCCACCAGCATCTTGGCGCGGGCCACGGCCCGCTTGCCGGGACAGCCGCCGCAGGAGACGAAGCCGATGACCTCGCAGGGGCCCAGTTCCTCGAATGCGCCCTTGCCCTGGGCGGCAAAGGAAAAGTCCGTGGTGCCGGGGCAGATGTCCTCGGTCTGCATGCAGCGGATGATGCCGATCTTCTTCATGGGAGCCTCCTTGGTTTGCTTATTGGGCCTGGGGCGTCTCCTCGCTGTCTTCGGGGATGACGAAGCCCAGCAGGTCGTCACGCACGATGGCGTCCAGTTCCGCCCGGTCATGGGCCGGGGTCTCGGTGAACAGGAAGCCGAAGTGGGAATAGCGGTCGTAGAAGCCGCGGCGCAGGTGCAGGACCTTGTGGAAGCGGGCGCAGAGGGCGTCGTAGTCGAAGCGTCGCACCGGCGGGCAGGCGGCGGGCTTGTTGAGCACGATGAGGGTGTAGAGCTTGTCCTCGTGGCCGGGCAGGATGCTGTCCCAGTCTGGGCGCCGGTCGTCCAGATAGCAGCCGTAGGTGGGGAAGCCCCAGGCGAAGAGGCTGATATCCGTGCAGCACCAGCCCGCGAAGCGCAGCGGATTGAACTCGATGGGCACCATATGGCCGTCGGCGTCGCGGCGCAGTTCCACATGCACGGGATAATCGCGCAGGCCCAGACGCTCGTTGAGCTGATCGAACCAGTCTTCCAGCGGTCCGGCCATGCGGCGGATGATGTCCGCGCTGGTGTAGTACAGGCGGTCGCTCACGTCTTCGGAAGAGGCGAAATCGTGCTGGAGGATGTTGCAGATGACGGCCTTGCCGCGGCTGTCGAAGTAGACGTCCACGGCGTACTCCGTGCCCTGGATGAGGGACTCCAGCAGCCATACCTGGTTGTCCAGTACGGCGGCGGGATATTCCTTGCGCCAGCGCACGGCGCTGGCCGCGATGTCGTCACGGGCGGCGCGCCACTGCTGGGCATTCTCGATGCTGTAGACGCCCAGGCTGAAGAAGCCCACGGCGGGCTTGAGCACGCAGGGGCCGGGCAGGCTGTCGAAATGGGTCTCCATGACGTCCCGCAGGGTCAGCTCGCGGAAATGGAAATCCGGAAAGAGCGGGGCCAGGCGCTGGCGGAACAGCAGCTTGTTCTTGAGCAGCTCGGTGGCGCGCACCAGCCCGGCATTGCCCGAACGGCTGTAGAGCCAGTCCAGGGCGTTTTCCGAATTGCTGTACAGGCGCTGCCCCCGGCAGCACAAACGGCCGAAATCGCGGCTGGAGACGAGGTTGAGGTGCAGCCCGTAATCCAGCCCGGCCTGCCGGGCCGCGGGCGTATCCAGGACGGGTTCCTGCCGGTCGGCGGCAAAGGTGGCCAGCTCCGGCGAGACATACGGATCTTCCAGAATGATCATGGGCCCCTCGTGCAGCATGGCTGCGTAAAAAGCGCAGGGCCGGGATGGTCCCTGACCCTGCGCGGTATGGTTGCTGGAGAAGCTCCCGGGACCCGTCCTCCACAAGGACATGGCCCGGCAGTGCGGGAGATGTCTCACGATGGCGCGGTCTTTCCCGCGAAGCCGGTCGCCACCTTTTTGATAACGCGCGCTGGGGAAGGAGGGGCGTTTGGGGAGAGGGATCCCCCTCCCCCAACGGTCCATATCTTCTAGTCCAGCACGCGGAAGTACACGGCAGGCTGGCGCAGCATGCCGGTATCCAGAGTGCGCTGCAGGGCAGTGCTCATGGCTTCCTCGGTGGTCTCATGGGTCATGAAGACCAGCGGCACGCCCTTGCCTTCGTCGGTACGCTGGATGACCTGGGCCATGCTCACGCCCTGGTCGGCCATGCAGCCGGCCAGATCGCGCAGCACGCCGGGCTCGTCCTCGACCATGACGCGCACGTAGTAGCGCGAACGCCATTCCGCGGGCGGCACGATGCTGGCGCGGGGCAGGTCGTCACAGGCGTAGCCGGTGTTGTGCGGGTTCTCGTCACGGGCCACGGCCATGAGGTCGGCCAGCACGGCACCGGCGGTGGGCAGGTCGCCCGCGCCGCGGCCGTGGAAGAAGAGCGAGCCGCAGGCATTGCCGCTGACGCGCACGGCGTTGTACACGCCGCCCACGCGGGCCAGCAGCACGGTATAGGGCACCAGGGCCGGGAACACGCCCGCCTCCAGCCGTACCTTGCCGTCGTCCTGGCCGGGCTCGCGACGTTCGCGCACCTGGGCGATGAGCTTGATGCGGTAGCCGAACTCGCGGGCCAGGGCGATGTCCAGGCTGGACATGCCGCGGATGCCGCGCACGGGCATGGCCGTGTAGGGGTAGTTGACCCCGTAGGCCAGGCGGATGAGCAGGGTCAGCTTGTGGGCCGCATCGTGACCATCGATGTCCAGGGTGGGATCGGCTTCGGCATAGCCCAGCTGCTGGGCCTGTTTGAGGGCCACATCGAAGTCCAGACCGTTGGAGGTCATCTCGGACAGGATGTAGTTGCTGGTGCCGTTGAGGATGCCCATCAGGGACGAGATGCGGTTGCCGGCCAGGCTGGTGCGCAGGGCCTCCACCACGGGCACGGCGCCGGCAACACTGGCCTCATAGCGCAGGATGCGGCCCTTGCTGGCGGCCTTCTGGAACAGGGCGAGCCCTTCCTCGGCCAGCAGGGCCTTGTTGGCGGTGACGATGTGCTTGCCGGCGTCCAGGGCGCGGTCGATGATGGCGCGCGGGGCGTCGATGCCGCCCATGAGCTCCACGACGACATCGATCTCCGGATCCTCGAGGATATCCTCGATCTTGTCTGTGAGATGCAGATGCCCGAGCTGCGGGCGCGGCTTCTTGACATCGCGCACGAGCACCGTCTTGATCTCGATCGGTGTGCCGACGCGTTCCGTAATCTGCGGCCGATTCATCTCGAGCACCTGGATAACACCAGAGCCCACCGTACCGGACCCGAGCAAACCGATTTTAATGACTTTTTCCATCCGACACACCTTCTTTCCTTACGACTGTCCGAGGACTTCGAGGCGCTTGACGCCATCGACCATGCGGAGCTTATCAAGCAGAGCTTCGAGATCGACCGAGAGGTTGGCCGTCTCAATGGAGACTGTGGCATTGGCGACACCCTGCAGCGGGATGCCCTGGTTGATCGTCATGACACTGCCCGAGTCTGCCGAGATCGTGTTGAGCACGCTCGAGAGGACGCCCTTCTTGTGCTCAAGGAGCAGCGTCAGCGTGACGATCTTGTTGCGACTCGCCTCGTAGAACGGGAAAACATAGTCCTTGTACTTGTAGTAGGCACTGCGCGAGAGTTCCATCTTCTCGACGGCCTCGTTGATCGTGCGCGCATCGCCACGCTTGAGCATCTCTTTGACACGGATGGTCTTCTTGATTGCCTCTGGCAGGATCTCCTCGCGGACGAGGAAGAATCCGCTTTTCTCCTTGTTCATATATTACGCCTCCAATGGATACTATTCTTTTGACAAAGGATAGTATACCATAAGATGTGCACAAATGCCAATGAAATTTCCGGATTTGTCCAAATCATATGGATGGATTTCACAAAATGTTAACTTTCTCACCATTTTGTGCAAAAAAACAGCCTGCATGCGCAGGCTGTAAACATCTGTAGCAAAACTAGATACGGTCACATGACACTTTTCAGGTCAGTCGCGGTGACCGGCGTGGATCTTGTTCTCGGTGCCATTCATCAAGCGGACGATATTGGCCTTGTGGCGGATGATGATGAAGGCCGCTGCGAGCACGCCGAAGGCCGTGTAGACACCCGGATAGCCCCAGGCATACGAGAGGATCGGCACGAGTGCCGCCGCGATGCACGAGCCGAGCGAGACGTACTTCGTGACCATGACGATGGCGAGCCAGACGAGGAAGACGATGAGGCTCGGCAGCGGCATGAGCATCGCGATGACGCCGAGGCCCGTCGCCACGCCCTTGCCGCCCTTGAAGTGCAGGAAGAGCGAGCACGAGTGGCCGACGATGGCCAGGATGCCTGCGATGACCATGACGAGCGGCAGAGGCGCAAACACTTCCGCTATTCCGACGCTAAGGGCGCCCTTGAGGAAGTCGAGCAGGAAGATCAGGAAGCCCGGCCCCTTGCCGAGCGTGCGCCAGGCATTCGTCGCCCCGATGTTGTGGCTGCCGTGCTCGCGCAGGTCGACGTGCCAGATGAGCTTGCCGAAGACGAGGCCGTTCGGGATGGAGCCCAAAAGGTAGCTCGCGAGGCAGACGAGGAGGACCGATGCCATCAGTAATCCTCCTCCTCTTTGCGCGCGCGCACGATGAGGCGCAGCGGCGTACCCTCAAAGCCGAACTGCTCGCGCAGACGGTTCTCGATGAAGCGCAGATACGAGAAGTGCATGAGCTCCGGATCGTTGACGAAGATAATGAACTTCGGGGGGCAGATGTCCGTCTGCGTCATGAAGAGAATCTTGAGCTGGCGGCCGCGGTGCATCGGCGGCGGGTTGATGGAAACGGCATCGCGGATGAGCTCGTTGAGGACGCTCGTCTTGATGCGCATCGCCTGCTGCTCGGCCACGTAGCGCACGAGGTCCGTCACGCGCGCGACGCGCTGGCCCGTCAGAGCCGAGGTATAGAGCACCGGCGCGTACTGCAGGAAGCCGAGCTTGTCGCGCAGTTCCTCGGTGAAGCGCAGCGTCGACTTATCGTCCTTATCCGGGTAGATATCCCACTTGTTGACGACGATGACGACGCCCTTGCCCGACTCGTGTGCATAGCCCGCGATCTTCTTGTCCTGCTCCGTGATGCCCTCGAAGGCGTTGATCATCATGAGCACGACGTCGGCGCGGTCGATGGCGCGCAGC
>ERZ772897.3497-NODE-3497-length-11623-cov-3.480550_pt1 | contig 11623 bp, 5 predicted proteins | sample MGYA00512125_ERZ772897 | MGnify/ENA primary metagenome ERZ772897 (study PRJEB29015, sample SAMEA2737660) | human gut metagenome | biome: human gut; feature: human-associated habitat; material: faeces | place: China | collected 2012 ... | reverse complement strand
AAGCTCGGCAGCACGCTGCGCGTGCGCGACACATTTGACCGGCTGCTCATCGCAGCGGCCAGGCGGCGCGGCCTGCCCATCCTCGGGATCTGCCGCGGGCTCCAGAGCCTCAACGTCGTCCTGGGCGGCACCCTGTACCAGGACATGAGCGAGGTGGAGGGCAGCTTCGTCCGCCACTTCCAGGGCGGCCATCCGGCACAGGCCACGCACACGGTCACGGTGGAGCCGGGCTCCACGCTTCACCGCCTGCTCGGCCCGTCGCTGACAGTCAATTCCTTCCATCACATGGCGGCCCGCCGCATTGCACCGGGGCTGCGCGTGACGGCCCGAGCGGCCGACGGGACGGTCGAGGGACTGGAGGGCATCTCTGAGCCGATCCTTGCCGTGCAGTGGCATCCCGAGATGATGCACCGCGAGCGCAGCGACATGCAGCGCCTCTTTCAATGGCTGCTCGCACCGGCTGACGCCTGATGTATGAAGATATTGGACCCATCAAGAAAGAGAGAGAATTCATGCAGAAAAACAAATTCGGTTTCTGGAGCATTGTGCTGCTCGGCATCAATGCCATCATCGGCTCAGGCATCTTCCTGCTGCCGAACAAGGCGTACGCACTCGCGGGCTCGTTCTCGCTGGTCGTTATCCTCTTCGACGCGCTGCTGGCGATGTCTCTGGCACTCTGCTTCGCCGAGGCCAGCGGCCGCTTCCAGCGCAACGGCGGCCCGTACATCTACGCGCGTGCCGCCTTCGGCAACTTCGTCGGCTTTGAAGTCGGCTTCATGAAGGCCGCCATCAGCATCATCGCCTGGGCGGCCATGGCCAATGGCTTTGCGACGGCGCTGACAGCTGTCGTGCCAGCCATGAAAGATCCGTTCTACAAGGACCTCGTCATCATCGCCCTGATGGGCTCGCTCGGGCTCATCAACATCTTGGGCGTCCAGCTCTCGAAGGTCATCAACAACATCGTGACGGTCGGCAAGCTGCTGCCGCTCGTGCTCTTCATCGCCATCGGCATCTTCTACATGAACGGCGCGAACTTCACGCCGCTGCTGCCGAGCGGAGAGGCGGCCGCCGAATTCTCGTTCGGCGCGGCCGCACTCCTGATCTTCTACGCCTTCACGGGCTTCGAGGCCATCGCCGAGGCAGCGGAGGATATGGACGACCCGAAGCGCAACATCCCGCGCGCCATCGTCGTCGTCATGCTGCTCGTCTCTGCCTTCTACTTCCTCATCATGATGGTTTCCATCGGCGTGCTCGGCCCGGACCTCGCGGAGACGAAGACGCCGATCGCGACGGCAGCCGCCGTCTTCCTCGGCACGGGCGGCGGCCTGCTCGTCACCGCCGGTACGCTCGTCTCCATCGGCGGCATCAACTTGGCCTCGTCCTTCCTGACGCCGCGCGTCATCGTCGCCATCGCCGACGACCACATGCTGCCGCAAGTCTTCTCGCGCTACAACCGCTTCCACACGCCGTACGTGGCCATCCTCTTCGCGACCATCGTCGGCATCCTCATCGCCCTGTCGGGCAGCTTCACGACACTGGCCGCCATCAGCGTCGTCTCGCGCTTCGCCCAGTACGTGCCGACCTGCCTGGCCATCCTCGTCCTGCGCAGGCGCGACCCCGAGCATCCGAGCACCCTGCCCGTGCCGTTTGGCCCCGTTATCCCCGTCATCGCCGTACTCGTCAGCCTCTGGCTCCTCGTCCAGGCCGACCTCCACAAGATCCTCTTCGGCCTCGGCGGCCTCCTGATCGCCGTGCCGTTCTACTTCCTCATGCGCAAGCAGTACCTGCAGCGCTGAGAACAATCCGCCTGATCGTCATTTTCGATGATGACCGTCAGGCGGATTTTTTGTTGCAGGAGATTGACGGGGATGGCAGGCAGGAGTTTTGCCAATCCCGTCGAATCTACTTAGTAAACATCAATCAAAGCCTCATTTCGCCCTAATTTGTACTGCAAAAGCCGCTTCAATCGGCGAAAATAAGGAATCCAGGTGATAGGGGGGAACTATCTTCCCCGTAAGGGGATGGAGACACCATTTTATAGATGGCCGGGAGCTCCCTGGTGGAAAGATTGAGATTTTATAGAACGACAAAAGGGGAAATACGGGGAGTTAAGCAAATGGAAACATTTAATAACACAACGAAAGTTGTGCGAGATGATCTGAGTAAGAAAATACATTCTGGCAGTAAACTTTCAATTGCTACTGCATGTTTTTCTATCTATGCTTATCAAGCTCTTAAAGAGGAACTGGAAAGCTGTGATGAACTCCGGTTTATTTTTACATCGCCCACATTTGTTGCAGAAAAGATACCCAGAGAACGCCGGGAATTTTATATCCCTCGTTTGCAGCGCGAGAAAAGTCTTTATGGGACAGAATTTGAAGTACGTCTGAGAAATGAACTGAAACAAAAGGCTGTTGCCAGAGAATGTGCTGCCTGGATGAAGAAAAAAGTTCGTTTAAAATCCAATACAACGAATGAGAGTATGAATAATTTTCTGCTGGTGCAGAATCCGAATCAGAGTTATACATACCTGCCTTTTAATGCATTTACCACCATTGAGCTTGGCTGTGAGCGGGGCAACAACCTTACAAATATGGTCACCCGATTTGAGAATCCTGCCAGCCAGGAATTTTTACAGATGTTCGATAGGGTCTGGAATGACGAAGGAAAACTCTCTGATGTGACAGAGGGGGTAATTGATATGATTTCCTCGGTATATCAGGAAAACCCTCCGGAACTCATCTATTTTATGACGCTCTATACCATCTTTAATGAATTCCTCGAAGATATTTCAGAAGATGTTCTGCCTAATGAAGCGACCGGATTCAAGAACAGCCAGATTTGGAATAAGCTCTACAACTTTCAAAAGGATGCGGTCCTGGGAATCATCAATAAGCTGGAACAATACAATGGCTGTATCCTGGCCGACAGCGTCGGCTTGGGCAAGACCTTTACCGCCTTGGCCGTCATCAAATATTACGAAGGTCGAAATAAGAATGTGCTGGTCCTTTGCCCCAAAAAACTTTCTGAAAACTGGATGACCTATCGGGGCAACCTGGTGAATAACCCTCTGGCAGAAGACCGTTTCCGGTATGATGTGCTATATCATACCGATCTTTCCCGGAACAGCGGGATGACCCCAATCGGTCTTCCTATTGAACGGATCAACTGGGGTAATTATGATCTTGTAGTGATTGATGAAAGTCATAACTTTCGAAACGGAAATGGCACCGATACCCATGGCGGCGAAAAAGAAAACCGGTATATGCGCCTCATGAACCGGATTATAAAACCCGGCGTCCGTACCAAAGTGCTGATGCTTTCTGCCACTCCTGTCAACAACCGTTTCTATGATTTGCGAAATCAGCTGGCCCTAGCCTATGAAGGAAATCCGGAAGAAATCAATGAAACGCTAGATACAAAATCAGATATTGACACAATTTTCCGTAGGGCCCAGAAAGTTTATAATGCCTGGTGCAAACTTCCGGAAACAGAGCGGACAACAAAAAATCTGCTTGTCCAGCTGGATTTTGACTTTTTTGAAGTGCTGGATGCCGTCACCATAGCCAGATCCCGGCATCATATCCAGAGATATTATGATTCAAAGGATATGGGGAACTTCCCAATCAGAAACAAACCGATTTCCCTGTATCCGAAACTGACGGACAAAAAGGATGCCATTAACTATAAAGAAGTTTATGAGTGCCTGTCAGAGTTACGGCTCACCATTTATACACCCACCCAATATATTCTCCCCAGTAAGATGAAACAATATCTGTCTGAGGAAGAAACAGAGAATTTCCGGAAGGGCCGTGAAGCAGGTATCCAGCGCCTCATGAGCATCAATCTTCTGAAACGCATGGAAAGCTCTGTACATTCCTTTTTGCTGACGGTACAGAAGATCTATCAGTATCTGAAAGATACGAATCAGGTCATCGATTCATTCATCAAAAATGGAGCAGGCAGCTTAAAAGAAATGACAGATCTGTCCGGAGCTGCCGGAGAATTTGATGAAGATGATCAGAACACCGATTTTTTCTCGGTTGGAAAAAAACTGCAGATTAACCTGAAAGATATGGATTATATTTCCTGGCAAAGGGATATAGAGGCGGATATGGAGACCCTTTCCCTTCTGATCAGCATGGTGAAGGACATCACGCCGGAATATGACTATAAACTGAACCAGCTTTTCAAAGTCATCCGCGAGAAAGAAGCTAATCCCATCAATCCGGGAAATCGGAAAATCTTAATTTTTACGGCCTTTGCCGATACGGCTGAATACCTCTATGAGAATCTGGCACCCAAAGCAAAGAAACTGGGTCTTCAAACAGCTCTTGTTACAGGCAGCATCGAAGGGCGGACAACCATACCGGATTTCAAGCCGAAAATGAATCATGTGCTGGCCTGTTTCTCTCCCATTTCCAAAGACAGAGATCTTCTTTATCCCCAGGATACAAATAACAACATTGATATCCTGATTGGTACTGACTGCATTTCTGAAGGACAGAACCTGCAGGACTGTGATTACTGCATCAATTATGACATCCATTGGAACCCTGTCCGGATTATCCAGCGGTTCGGGAGAATCGACCGGATTGGAAGCCGGAACAAGAAAATCCAGCTTGTAAACTTCTGGCCTGATCTGACTTTGGATGAATATATCAATCTGAAGGCGAGAGTCGAGACGAGGATGCGGATTTCCGTCATGACTTCCACCGGAGACGATGATTTAATCAATCAGGACGAAAAGGGAGATTTACAATACCGAAAAGAACAGCTGAAAAAGCTACAGGAAGAAGTGGTTGATCTGGAAGATATGACCAGCGGCATTTCCATTACAGACCTGGGGCTCAATGATTTTCGCATGGATCTTTTGGCCTATATGAAAGAGCATCCGGACATCGATCATATTCCTTTGGGCATTCATGCAGTAGCCAAGGGGGAAAAGTCGGGAGTCATCTTTGTACTGAAAAATGTAAATGCAGAAATAAACATAAAAAATCAAAACCGTCTGCATCCCTTTTATATGGTATACGTGGGAAACGATGGGGAAATCATCGCTAACCATTTGCAGCCAAAAGAGACATTGGATGAAATGCGGCATATTGCCAAGGGGAAAAGTACACCGGATCCGGTGCTGTGTCATCTGTTCAACAAAGAAACGAAAGACGGCAGGAATATGGCGAGGGTTTCCAAACTCCTTGAAGATGCCATCAGTTCAATGATTGAGGCCAAAGAAGAAGAAGATATCTCGAGCTTCTTTTCTGCCGGCGAGACAACCTTCCAGTCTGGCGGTTTCTCCGGCCTGGAAGATTTTGAGCTGATCTGTTTTATGGTGGTGATGTAAATGATAGACTTTCCTGGAAATACCCTGGTCAAGCGAAGACTTCCTAAGGAAGCGTTTTATAAGCACCTGCCCCTGTCCGCCGCACTGAAATCAAAATTCGTGTCAGATGTGGACTGCATCATTCTGGAAAACAGTCTGACCCGAAAGAATCTGAATCTCGCCAAGGATAGCGAGATAAAAGAAATCATGCTCTTATCCATTACCCTTAAGAAGCAGAACTTTGATGGAAAGATTGTAGAGGCCATTGCACGGCAAAATCCTCATCAACTGATTTTTCTTCTCATATATGGAGATGAATTCCAGCTGGCAGTCTGCCAGGGCAGGCTGTATAGGACCGACTGGATGAAAGAAAAGGATCTGTCGTTGACACTTTCCGGAAATACGCTGGATGAGATATGGGATAATCTGGTCAGGCAGACTGCCATCTCTTCTAAAACCGTGCTGAGCCGGGAAAACCAGACCATTCACGAACAATTAAAAATGCAGGATGAAATCAATCGGCTGCATATGGTCATTCAGAAAACAGAAAAAGCTGCCTGGAAGGAACAGCAGCCGAAAAAGCGGTTTGAATTATATACAAAACTGCAGGAATATAAAAAACAACTGGAGGAGATTACCCATGGAGAAGCTTAAAATGCATACACCGGATCTGGCTGAAGAGAACTACAAGAAGCTGGCCGCTCTCTTCCCGGATGCTGTAACCGAAACCATCGACGACAATGGCAATGTAGTCCGCGCCATCGACAAGGATGTCCTGATGCAGGAAATCAATGCGCAGGTGGTGGACGATGGGCAGGAACGCTATCAGTTCACATGGCCGGATAAGAGAAAGTCTGTTGTGCTGGCCAACGCACCGATTGCAAAGACACTGCGCTTTGAACAGGAGAAGTCTGTTGGCAGGGATGGCACACCTGGCGGAACGAATTCTGAGAACATCTATATCGAAGGCGATAATCTGGATGCGCTGAAGCTCCTTCAGGAAACATATCTTGGCAAGGTGAAGATGATATACATCGATCCGCCTTACAATACAGGAAATGATTTTATCTATGAGGATGATTTCTCCCAGAGTGCGGTTGATTATGCGGATAATAGCGGGCAAACGGATGAAGAAGGAAACCGGCTTGTGCAAAATAGCGAGAGCAATGGGAGATTTCATACGGATTGGCTGAATATGCTGTATCCGAGATTGAGAATTGCAAAGGATTTATTATCGTCTGATGGAGTTATTTTTATTTCCATTGATGATACAGAGTTGAACTCTCTGATAGCGATGTGTAACGAAGTGTTTGGAATGACTAATTTTCAGGGAACTTTTGTAATTAATTCTTCTCCAAGTGCAATTGATTATGGATGCATGGCAAAAATGCATGAATATGCTGTGATGTATTCAAAGAATGCGATAGAAGTGAAATCGTATAAGCTGTCCGAAGAAGAAAAGAAATTCGATTATAAAGATGAATATGGAGAGTTCAGTATTTACCCTCTGTATAATGGCAATGTTGCCTTTAATCCAGAAACAAGGCCTAATCTATATTATCCATTTTATGTTAATCCGGATAACAACATACAAGATGATTTTTACGAAATTGATATTACAAATCATCCAAATTGGATTGAAGTATTTCCTGTTGTCTCAAAAAAAGACGGAATCCAACATGTTTGGAGATGGGGTAAGGAGAAATCAAAAATAAATCTCAATAAAGAAATAATTGGTTATAAAAACAAGGATGGAGAATGGAGGATAGTTCAAAAATATAGATCTAATCTTAAAACAATAAGAAGCTTATTGTTAGATCAAAGTTTTTCAAGTAGAAGAGGTACTGCGGAAGTACAAGAATTATTTGGTCAGAAGGTGTTCAGCTTTCCAAAGCCAACAAATTTGATTAAACAATTTATTCAAACAGGAATGGCAGATGGAGATCTATTCATGGATTTCTTTTCTGGATCAGGAACAAGTTCTGACGCTGTTATGCAACTGAATGCGGCATCCAATGGAAGAAGAAAATATATTTGCGTACAATTGCCTGAAATGGTCGATGAGAGTAGTACAGCCGCTAAGGAAGGATATAAAACAATTTGCGACATCGGCGAAGAACGCATCCGTCGTGCTGGTAAGAAGATCAAAGAAGAAACCGGAGCAGACATCGACTACGGTTTCCGCTGCTTCAAGATCGATTCTTCTAACATGAAAGATGTTTATTATCGTCCTGCTGACATTGGCCAGATGAATCTGGATCAATTCACGGATAACATCAAGGAAGACCGCACTTCAGAGGATTTGCTTATTCAAGTGATGCTTGACCTTGGCGTTCTCCTTTCATCAAAGGTAGAACAGACTGAAATTGCCGGGAAGAAGGTTTTCTCTGTGGCCGATGACTATCTGATTGCCTGCTTTGACAGGGATGTGACCGATGATGTTGTGACGGCCATTGCCAGAAAGCATCCTTTCTATGCGGTCTTCCGGGACAGTTCTTTCAGCTCTGACAGTGTGGCTGCAAACTTCGAGCAGATTTTTGATACCTATAGTCCGCAAACGGTAAGGAAGGTGCTGTGATATGGCTACCATGAAATTTAAATTCACCATACAGGGTTATCAGACAGATGCTGTAAACAGCGTAGTCAAAGTGTTCTCCGGCCAGCCCTTTCAGGACAAGGTCAGCTACCGGCGGGATGCTGGCAGCCAGGATGATGATCGCACCCTGTTTAACTGGCAGCAATCTGATGAAGAACTATTCATGGGGTTTGCCAATGCACCGGTTTCACTGAGCGAGACACAGCTTCTTCATAACATCCGGGAAGTCCAAAAGGGCAGCAATATTAAGGAGTCTTCTTCTCTTGCCGGGCATATGGGGGCCTGTTCTCTTGATGTGGAAATGGAAACAGGTACAGGAAAGACCTATGTTTACATCAAGACCATGTTCGAGCTGAATAAGCAATATGGTTGGAGCAAGTTCATTGTAGTGGTCCCCTCCATTGCCATCCGGGAAGGTGTGCAGAAGAGTTTCCAGATGATGCAGGACCACTTCATGGAGCTCTACGGGAAAAAGGCAAGGTTCTTTGTTTATAACTCCAAGAATCTGACGGACATTGACCAATTCAGTTCCAGCGCAGATCTTTCTGTCATGATTATCAATGTGCAGGCCTTCAATGCCCGGGGTAAGGATGCCAGAAGAATTCGCATGGAGCTGGATGAATTTGGCAGCCGCAGGCCCATCGATGTGATCCAGGCCAACAGGCCCATTGTGATTCTGGATGAACCGCAGAAAATGGGCGGCAAAAAGACGCAGGAATCCCTGAAGGAATTCAATCCACTGTTTACGCTGAATTATTCCGCCACCCATAAAGAGCACCATGATCTGGTGTATGTTTTGGATGCGCTGGACGCCTACCAGATGAAGCTGGTCAAAAAGATCGAGGTCAAGGGCTTCGATATCAAGAACCTCCGAGGAACAGACGGCTACCTGTTTCTGGAGAATATTGTCATATCCCCGAAGAAACCGCCCATGGCGCGCCTGGAGTTTGAAATTCGCTATGAGAAGTCCATCAATCGGGAGACCAGAATCGTAGGTGTGGATGATGACCTTTATGCTCTTTCTAAAGAGATGGAGCAGTATCAGGGATATCACATCAATGATATTGACCCCATCAGGGGCGTTGTGACATTTACCAATGGCATTGAAATTCACACAGGCGAAGTTCTGGGCGATGTCAGTGAAACGGATATTCGCCGTGTACAGATCCGTGAGACCATTCGCTCCCATTTCGAAAAGGAAAAGGAACTGTATGATCGCGGCATCAAGACTCTTTCCCTGTTCTTTATCGATAAGGTGGAGAATTACCGGAAGTATGATGCTGACGGGAATGAAGTGAATTCGGAATATGGCCGGATTTTTGAAGAGGAATATACAGCGATTCTGAATGAGTATCTGACTCTGTTCAACACGCCTTATGAGCAGTATCTGCGCAGCATCGATGTGCATGCTACCCATGCCGGATATTTCAGCATCGACAAAAAAGGCCACAAGATTGACAGTAAAATTAAGCGTGGCTCTGATATCAGCGATGATGAGTCTGCCTATGAATTGATTCTAAAAGATAAGGAGAAACTGCTGTCTTTTGACAACCCGGTTCGTTTTATTTTCTCCCATTCCGCCTTGCGGGAAGGCTGGGATAATCCGAATGTCTTCCAGATCTGCACGCTGAAGCATGGCGGCGATTCGACAACAAACAAGCGGCAGGAAGTGGGCCGTGGCCTCCGAATCTGCGTGAATCAATCCGGCGACCGGATGGATGAGCACGTTCTTGGCTCAGAGGTACAGGAAGTCAATAAGCTTACTGTTATTGCAAGTGATGGCTATAAGGATTTTGTTTCTTCTCTGCAGAAGGAAATCAGGGATGACCTGTATGAGCGGCCGACTAAGGCAACACCGGAATACTTTGCGGGCAAGCGTCTCAGGGTCGGTGATGATACCATCACTGTTACCAGCGATAAGGCAAACGCAATTTATTTCTATCTGGTGAAGAATGATTACATTGACGAAGACGGTCATGTCACGGATCAGTATCGGGCAGATGCTGAGAATCATTCCCTGGCTCCGTTGCCGGACAAAGTGAAAAATATCGGGGATGGCGTGCATGCGCTGGTGCAGGGTATCTTTGATGAACATGCGCTTGACGGTATGATCGATGATGGCCATGTGACAAAGGTGCCGGAGAATGCTCTGAATGAAAATTTCTTCAAGAAAGAATTCCAGACGCTCTGGAAATACATTAATCACAAATGGAGTTATTCTGTGCATTTTGACAGCAATGAGCTGATCCGGAATGCAATCCGGCATATTGACGATAAACTTTTTGTCACAGAGCTTCAGTACACGGTGACCCAGGGAACCCAGGGGGAAGACTGGTCTGCGGAAAAAGTAAAGGAAGGGCGGGGTTTTATTGCTGAAAAGAGCCACACCTATAACCTTAAACGAGGAGAAACCAGCCAGGTCAAATATGATCTGATTGGTCAGATTGGGGCTAGGACCCATTTAACCAGGAGAACGACTGCGGCAATCCTGAAAGGAATTTCTCCTGTCAAGTTCGTCATGTATCGGTACAACCCTGAGGAGTTTATTGCCAAGGTTTCGCGACTGATCAATGAAGAAAAAGCTGCGATGATTGTCAGTGATATTACCTATAATCAGACCGATGGGGCCTACGATTCGACCATCTTTACAGCCGAAAAGAATAAGGACTTTTCCCAAGCCTATCTGGCGAAGAAGAATGTGCAAGATTATGTTTTCGCTGATGGAACGGCAGAAAAATCCGTGGAACGCAAATTTGCAGAAGACATGGATCTGGATGATAAGGTGGTGGTATATGCCAAGCTGCCGCGGGGCTTCCAGATTCCGACTCCTGTAGGCAACTATGCACCGGACTGGGCGATAGCCTTTCAGAAGGGAACCGTAAAGCATATCTACTTCGTGGCTGAAACAAAAGGCTCTATGGAAAGCCTGGATTTGCGTCCCATTGAACAGGCTAAGATTACGTGTGCCAAGAAACTTTTCAATGAAATTTCTAAAAATGATGTAGTATATGACCAGGTAGATTCCTATCAGAATCTGTTGAGCTTGATGAATGCAATCTAAAGCGCAAGCAGTACCTGCAACGCTGACCGGTACATGAAAAGAACCGCTTCGGTCCATTTGACGATGGACGGAAGCGGTTCTTTTTGTAGAAGGATGCGGGGCTTTATCGGCGGCCGGCTTCCCGTGCGGCGGGCAGGTAGGCGCACAGGGTGTAGACGACGGCCAGGCCCGCGATGGCGGCGCCGAAGAAGCCGATGTCACTGAGCGCGCCGGCCGATGTCAGATGGCCGCTGAGGAAGGTGCCGCCGCCGATGCCCACGTTGAAGATGCCGGAAAAAATCGACATGGCGACGGGGGCATCTGTCCGCGAGCAGCTGCGGATGAGCTCAGCCTGCATGGCGACGTTGGACAGCGTCGATATCGTGCCGAGCAGCATGCAGCAGGCCAGCATTGCGGGCGCAAAGGCCGCTGCGGGCAGGAAGAGAAGCAGGCCGGCGAACAGGCCGATGACGCCGGCGCGCAGTACGAGAAAGCGGTGCGTGCCGTAGAGGCGCGAAAACAGCATGCTGCCGAAGAAGCCGCAGAGGCCGAGCACCATGAGGGTCCAGGTGATCGACGAGGCGGAAAAGCCGGCGACCGTCGCGAGGAACGGCTCGATGAAGCTGTAGGTCATGAAGTAGGCCGTGGCGAAGAGGAGCGA
>ERZ772897.3494-NODE-3494-length-11629-cov-2.965353_pt1 | contig 11629 bp, 7 predicted proteins | sample MGYA00512125_ERZ772897 | MGnify/ENA primary metagenome ERZ772897 (study PRJEB29015, sample SAMEA2737660) | human gut metagenome | biome: human gut; feature: human-associated habitat; material: faeces | place: China | collected 2012 ... | reverse complement strand
CTGGGTAAAGCCTGGTATGACGGTCAGAAGGAGGGGGAAGAATTTAACCGCCAGTTGTCGCTGACGGGGCATTATGCCGGAGTCACTGCCGGGCAGCTGTGGACGCTCAGTCGTGCTATTTCCGGGAATGGTATCACGCAACATGCTGCAGCCGGTGCGCTGGCTCAGGTGGTGGGGAGTGGTGCATTTCGTGGAAACGATATCGGTATGGTGGCGAGAGCTGCCGCACAGATGGAGCGATCGGTTGGCCAGTCGGTCAGCGATACCATAAATCAGTTTAAGCGGCTGAAGGATGATCCTGTAAATGCCGCGAAGGCTCTGGACAATGAGCTGCATTTTCTTACTGCCACTCAGCTTGAGCAGATACGTGTCCTTGGGGATCAGGGACGGTCCAGTGATGCTGCACGGATAGCCATGTCTGCACTGGCAGAGGAAACCGGTCGGCGTACTGCGGATATTGATAATAACCTCAATGCGCTTGGCAGTACGCTGAAGTATCTGTCTGATTTGTGGAGTCGTTTCTGGGATGCGGCCATGAATATTGGTCGTGAAGACTCGCTGGATGAACAGATTGCCGCTTTACAGGAGAAAGTGTCGCGGGCGAAAAGACTCCCCTGGACGGCATCATCTTCTCAGGTTGAATACGATCAGCAGCGTCTTAACGATCTTCAGGAGAAAAAACGCCAGAAGGATTTGCAGGATGCAAAAGAGCAGGCAGAGCGGAATTATCAGGAGCAACAGAAACGACGTAATGCTGAAAATGCTGCACTGAACCGGATGAATGAAACGGAAGCAGCACGACATCAGCGTGAAATTGCGCGTATTAATTCCATGCAGTACGCCGATCAGGCTGTCAGGGATGCAGCGATACAACGTGAAAATGAACGTTACGAGAAAGCCCTGGCATCCGGTAAGAAAAAAACACGCGAAACCCGTAATGATGAGGCCACCCGGTTATTGCTGCAGTACAGTCAGCAACAGGCACAGGTGGAAGGACAGATTGCTGCTGCAAGACAGTCAGCAGGCATTGCCACTGAAAAGATGACAGAAGCGCATAAACAGCTTCTGGCTCTGCAGCAGCGCATCAGCGATCTGGACGGGAAAAAACTGACGGCAGATGAAAAGAGTGTGCTGGCCCGTAAAGATGAACTGATTCAGGCACTGACGCTGCTGGATGTAAAACAGCAGGAGCTTCAGAAACAGACGGCACTCAACGATCTGAAGAAAAAAACAATTCAGCTGACCAGTCAACTGGCTGAAGAAGAGCGCGCTCAGCGTCAGCAACATGACCTGGATATCGCCACGGTGGGTATGGGTGATCAGCAGCGGCAGCGATATCAGGTACAACTGAGTCTTCGCCAGAAATACCAGCAACAGCTGGAGCAGTTGAGGCGGGATAGTGAGCAGAAAGGGACATATAACACGGATGACTACAGAAAGGCCGAGCAGGCGCTGACGGAGAGCCTGAACCGACAACTGAATGAGAATCGCCGTTACTGGCAACAGCTTGAAGTTGTGCAGGGTAACTGGAAAAACGGAGTCCTGCGTGCATTTCAGGATTTTACCGTGGATGCAGATAATACGGCAGGAACAGCAGAACAGGTGTTCTCGTCAGCCTTCAGCAACATGGGAAATAGCCTGGCAACTTTTGTCACTACCGGCAAACTCAATTTCAAATCCTTCACCTCTTCTGTGCTGTCAGATATGGCGAAAATCCTGGCGCAGGCAACCATGATGAAATCGATAAAAGGGATTGGCAGTGTACTGGGATTTGATCTCAGCAGCCTTTCCCTGAATGCCAATGGGGTGATTTATCAGTCTGCTGATTTGAGTCGTTACAGTGGCACGGTGGTTAACCGTCCGACGTTTTTTGCTTTTGCAAAAGGCGCGGGTGTGATGGGTGAAGCGGGACCTGAAGCCATTCTGCCTCTGCGTCGTGGTGCTGACGGTAAGCTGGGGGTTGTGGCGGATATTGGTGGTTCAGGTATGGCGATGTTTGCCCCGCAGTACAACATCGAGATCAATAACGATGGCACGAACGGGCAGATAGGTCCGGCTGCCCTGAAGGTGGTTTATGACCTTGGGAAAAAAGCGGCAGCGGACTTTATGCAACAGCAGGCCCGTGATGGTGGTCGGTTAAGTGGAGCATATCGGTAATGGAGACGTTTCACTGGAAAGTGCGCCCGGATATGAATGTGGTATCAGAGCCGAAAGTGGTGACAGTGAAGCTGGGCGATGGTTATGAACAGCGTCGTGCGGCGGGACTGAATAACCAGTTGTCGACTTACAGCGTGACGATACGTGTTCGTAAATGTGAACACCCATCTTTAAAAGCCTTTCTGGAACGGCACGGTGGCGTCCGCGTATTTCAGTGGACGCCACCTTATGACTGGAAGCCGATCAGGGTGGTTTGTCGTAAATGGTCGGCAAGCGTAGGGGCGCTGTGGGTAACCATAACGGCAGATTTTGAACAGGTCGTGGCATAGGAGGCTCTGATGCAGGATATTCCACAGGAAACACATCATGAGACGACACGCCTCACTCAGTCAGCCCAGGTGGTGCTCTGGGAAATCGATCTGACAGAGGTCGGTGGTGAACGTTATTTTTTCTGTAATGAGCAGAACGAAAAAGGTGAGCCGGTCACCTGGCAGGGGTGGCAGTATCAGCCGTATCCCATTCAGGGGACGGGATTTGAACTGAACGGTAAGGGCAGTGCTGCCCGTCCGACACTGACGGTCTCTAACCTGCACGGCATGGTCACCGGGATGGCGGAAGACCTGCAGAGTCTGGTCGGCGGAACGGTGGTCAGGCGTAAGGTTTACGCCCGTTTTCTGGATGCGGTGAACTTCGTCAACGGAAACAGCGAAGCCGATCCGGAGCAGGAGGTGATCAGCCGCTGGCGCATTGAGCAGTGCAGCGAACTGAGCGCGGTGAGTGCCTCTTTTGTACTGTCCACGCCGACGGAAACGGATGGCGCTGTTTTTCCGGGACGTATCATGCTGGCCAACACCTGCACCTGGACCTATCGCGGCGATGAGTGCGGTTATCACGGTCCGGCGGTCGCGGATGAATATGACCAGCCAACGTCCGATATCACGAAGGATAAATGCAGCAAATGCCTGAGCGGCTGTAAGTTTCGCAATAACGTCGGCAACTTTGGCGGCTTCCTTTCCATTAACAAACTTTCGCAGTAAATCCCATGACACAGACAGAATCAGCAATTCTGGCGCACGCCCGGCGATGTGCGCCAGCGGAGTCGTGCGGCTTCGTGGTGAGAGCGCCGGAGGGGGAAAGATATTTTCCCTGCGTGAATATTTCCGGTGAGCCGGAGGATTATTTCCGGATGGCTCCGGAGGACTGGCTGCAGGCAGAGATGCAGGGTGAGATTGTGGCACTGGTCCACAGCCACCCCGGTGGTCTGCCCTGGCTGAGTGAGGCCGACCGGCGGCTGCAGGTGCAGAGTGATTTGCCGTGGTGGCTGGTCTGCCGGGGGGCGATTCACAAGTTCCGCTGTGTGCCACATCTTACCGGGCGGCGCTTTGAGCACGGGGTGACGGACTGTTACACGCTGTTCCGGGATGCTTACCATCTGGCGGGAATTGAGATGCCTGATTTTCATCGTGAGGATGACTGGTGGCGTCACGGTCAGAATCTCTATCTGGATAATCTGGAGGCCACAGGGCTGTATCAGGTGCCGTTGTCAGCGGCGCAGCCGGGCGATGTGCTGCTGTGCTGTTTTGGTTCATCGGTGCCGAATCATGCCGCCATTTACTGTGGTGACGGCGAGCTGCTGCACCATATTCCTGAACAACTGAGCAAACGAGAGAGGTATACAGACAAATGGCAGCGACGCACACACTCCCTCTGGCGTCACCGGGCATGGCACGCATCTGCCTTTACGGGGATTTACAACGATTTGGCCGCCGCATCGACCTTCGTGTGAAAACGGGGGCTGAAGCCATCCGGGCGCTGGCCACACAGCTTCCGTCGTTTCGCCAGAAACTGAATGAGGGCTGGTATCAGGTGCGCATTTCCGGGCGTGATGCAGGCGAAAATGAATTATCTGCCCGTCTTAATGAACCGCTGGCAAATGGTGCTGTGATCCATATCGTGCCGCGTCTGGCAGGAGCCAAAAGTGGCGGTGTGTTTCAGGCGGTGCTGGGTGCGGCGCTGATTGCGGTGGCATGGTGGAACCCTGTTGGCTGGCTGGGGGCCGCGGCTGTATCGGGTCTGTATGCAGCAGGGGCCAGTATGATCCTGGGTGGTGTGGCGCAGATGCTGGCACCGAAAGCCAGGACGCCCACGGCAGCCAGTACAGATAACGGCAAACAGAACACGTATTTCTCGTCACTGGATAACATGGTTGCCCAGGGCAATGTTCTGCCTGTTCTGTACGGTGAAATGCGTGTGGGGTCTCGTGTGGTTTCTCAGGAGATCAGCACGGCAGATGAAGGGGACGGTGGTCAGGTTGTGGTGATTGGCCGCTGATGCAAAATGTTTTATGTGAAACCGCCTGCGGGCGGTTTTGTCGTTTATGGAGCGTGACGAATGGGTAAAGGCAGCAGTAAGGGGCATACCCCGCGCGAAGCGAAGGACAACCTGAAGTCCACGCAGTTGCTGAGTGTGATCGATGCCATCAGCGAAGGGCCGGTTGAAGGTCCGGTGGATGGATTAAAAAGCGTGCTGCTGAACAGTACGCCGGTGCTGGACAGTGAGGGGAATACCATTATCTCCGGCGTCACGGTGGTGTTCCGGGCCGGTGAGCAGGAGCAGACACCGCCGGAGGGGTTTGAATCCTCCGGCTCCGAGACGGTGCTGGGTACGGAAGTGAAATATGACACGCCGATCACCCGCACCATTACGTCTGCAAACATCGACCGTCTGCGCTTTACCTTCGGCGTGCAGGCACTGGTGGAAACCACCTCAAAGGGGGACCGGAATCCGTCGGAAGTCCGCCTGCTGGTTCAGATCCAGCGTAATGGTGGCTGGGTGACGGAAAAAGACATCACCATTAAGGGCAAAACCACCTCGCAGTATCTGGCCTCGGTGGTGGTGGGTAACCTGCCGCCGCGCCCGTTCAATATACGGATGCGCAGGATGACGCCGGACAGCACCACAGACCAGCTGCAGAACAAAACGCTCTGGTCGTCATACACCGAAATCATCGATGTGAAACAGTGCTACCCGAACACGGCACTGGTCGGCGTGCAGGTGGATTCGGAGCAGTTCGGCAGCCAGCAGGTGAGCCGTAATTATCATCTGCGCGGGCGTATTCTGCAGGTGCCGTCGAACTATAACCCGCAGACGCGGCAATACAGCGGTATCTGGGACGGAACGTTTAAGCCAGCATACAGCAACAACATGGCCTGGTGTCTGTGGGATATGCTGACCCATCCGCGCTACGGCATGGGGAAACGTCTTGGTGCGGCGGATGTGGACAAATGGGCGCTGTATGTCATCGGCCAGTACTGCGACCAGTCGGTGCCGGACGGCTTTGGCAGCACGGAGCCGCGCATCACCTGTAATGCGTACCTGACCACACAGCGCAAGGCGTGGGATGTGCTCAGTGATTTCTGCTCTGCGATGCGCTGTATGCCGGTATGGAACGGGCAGACGCTGACGTTCGTGCAGGACCGACCGTCGGATAAGGTGTGGACCTATAACCGCAGTAATGTGGTGATGCCGGATGATGGCGCGCCGTTCCGCTACAGCTTCAGCGCCCTGAAGGACCGCCATAATGCCGTTGAGGTGAACTGGATTGACCCGAATAACGGCTGGGAGACGGCGACAGAGCTTGTGGAGGACACGCAGGCCATTGCCCGTTACGGTCGTAACGTCACGAAGATGGATGCTTTTGGCTGTACCAGCCGGGGGCAGGCACACCGCGCCGGGCTGTGGCTGATTAAAACAGAACTGCTGGAAACGCAGACCGTGGACTTCAGCGTGGGTGCCGAAGGGCTTCGCCATGTACCGGGCGATGTCATTGAAATCTGCGATGATGACTATGCCGGTATCAGCACCGGTGGTCGTGTGCTGGCGGTGAACAGCCTGACCCGGACGCTGACGCTTGACCGTGAAATCACGCTGCCATCTTCCGGCACCACGCTGATAAGCCTGGTTGACGGGCAGGGGAGTCCGGTCAGCGTGGAGGTTCAGTCCGTCACCGACGGCGTGAAGGTGAAAGTGAGCCGTGTTCCTGACGGCGTTGCTGAATACAGCGTATGGGGGCTGAAGCTGCCGAGGCTGCGCCAGCGACTGTTCCGCTGCGTGAGTATCCGTGAGAACGACGACGGCACGTATGCCATCACCGCCGTGCAGCATGTACCGGAAAAAGAGGCCATCGTGGATAACGGGGCGCACTTTGACGGCGACCAGAGCGGCACGGTAAATGGTGTCACGCCGCCAGCGGTGCAGCACCTGACCGCAGAAGTCACTGCAGACAGCGGGGAATACCAGGTGCTGGCCCGCTGGGACACGCCGAAGGTGGTGAAGGGCGTGAGCTTCCTGCTTCGCCTGACCGTGGCAGCGGATGACGGCAGTGAGCGGCTGGTCAGCACGGCCCGGACGGCGGAAACCACATACCGCTTCACGCAACTGGCGCTGGGACGGTACACGCTGACAGTCCGGGCGGTAAATGCGTGGGGACAGCAGGGCGATCCGGCGTCGGTATCGTTCCGGATTGCCGCACCGGCAGCGCCGTCGCGGATTGAGCTGACGCCGGGCTATTTTCAGATAACCGCCACGCCGCATCTTGCGGTTTATGACCCGACGGTACAGTTTGAGTTCTGGTTCTCGGAAACGCGGATTACCGATATCAGGCAGGTTGAAACCACAGCCCGCTACCTTGGCGCGGGGCTGTACTGGATAGCCGCCAGTATCAATATCAAACCGGGCCATGATTATTACTTTTATATCCGCAGTGTGAACACCGTTGGCAAATCGGCATTCGTGGAGGCCGTCGGTCGGGCGAGCGATGATGCGGAAGGTTACCTGGATTTTTTCAAAGGCAAGATAACCGAATCCCATCTCGGTAAAGAGCTGCTGGAAAAAGTTGATCTGACGGAGGATAACGCCAGCAGACTGGATGAGTTTTCGAAAGAGTGGAAGGACGCTAACGATAAATGGAATGCGATGTGGGGCGTCAAAATTGAGCAGACCAAAGACGGCAAACATTATGTCGCGGGTATTGGCCTCAGCATGGAGGACACGGAGGAAGGCAAGCTGAGCCAGTTTCTGGTTGCCGCTAACCGTATCGCGTTTATTGACCCGGCAAACGGGAATGAAACGCCGATGTTTGTGGCGCAGGGCAACCAGATATTCATGAATGACGTGTTCCTGAAACGCCTGACGGCTCCCACCATTACCAGCGGTGGAAATCCGCCGGCATTTTCCCTGACACCAGACGGAAAGCTGACCGCTAAAAATGCGGATATCAGCGGTAATGTGAATGCAAATTCAGGGACGCTCAACAATGTCACGATTAATGAAAACTGTCAGATTAAGGGGAAACTGTCAGCCAATCAGATTGAAGGCGATATTGTCAAAACGGTCAGCAAGTCTTTCCCCCGCACGAACAGTTATGCCAGTGGCACCATCACGGTAAGAATCAGTGATGATCAGAAATTTGACCGGCAGGTCATGATACCGCCAGTGTTATTCCGCGGTGGTAAGCATGAGAATTTCAACAGTAATAACCAACAGTCATACTGGTATTCAACCTGCCGGTTAAGAGTGACCCGCAATGGTCAGGAGATTTTTAATCAGTCCACGACGGATGCTCAGGGCGTATTTTCCTCAGTTATAGATATGCCTGCCGGACAGGGGACACTGACACTGACATTCACCGTATCTTCATCAGGAGCGAATAACTGGACACCAACAACCAGTATCAGCGATCTGCTGGTTGTGGTGATGAAAAAATCCACAGCAGGTATCAGTATCAGTTGAATTTTATAACCCAGAACGGGCGTCAGAAATGACGCCTTTTTTATTGCAGAAAAGCGAGAGGTAATTATGCGTAAACTTTATGCCGCCATTTTGTCCGCAGCCATTTGTCTGGCCGTATCCGGTGCGCCTGCATGGGCGTCTGAACATCAGTCCACGCTGAGCGCGGGGTATCTTCATGCCCGGACGAACGTTCCCGGCAGTGATGATCTGAACGGGATTAACGTGAAATACCGTTATGAGTTTACGGACACACTGGGGATGGTGACGTCGTTCAGCTATGCAGGAGACAAGAATCGCCAGATTACCCGTTACAGCGATACCCGCTGGCATGAAGATTCCGTTCGTAACCGCTGGTTCAGCGTGATGGCGGGGCCGTCTGTGCGCGTGAATGAATGGTTCAGCGCGTATGCGATGGCGGGTGTGGCTTACAGCCGTGTGTCGACTTTCTCCGGGGATTATCTCCGCGTAACTGACAACAAGGGGAAAAAGCACGATGTGCTGACCGGAAGTGATGACGGTCGCCACAGCAACACGTCTCTGGCGTGGGGGGCTGGCGTGCAGTTTAACCCGACCGAATCCGTGGCCATTGATGTCGCTTATGAAGGCTCCGGCAGTGGTGACTGGCGCACTGACGGGTTCATCGTGGGTGTTGGTTATAAATTCTGATTAGCCAGGTAACACAGTGTTATGACAGCCCGCCGGTTCAGGCGGGCTTTTTTGTGGGGTGAATATGGCAGTAAAAATTTCAGGTGTACTGAAAGACGGCACAGGAAAACCGGTACAGAACTGCACAATCCAGCTGAAAGCAAAACGTAACAGTACCACGGTGGTGGTGAACACGCTGGCATCTGAAAATCCGGATGAAGCCGGGCGTTACAGTATGGACGTTGAGTACGGTCAGTACAGCGTTATTCTGTTGGTGGAAGGATTCCCGCCGTCACATGCCGGGACCATCACCGTGTATGAAGATTCCCGACCCGGTACGCTGAATGATTTTCTCGGTGCCATGACGGAGGATGATGCCCGTCCGGAGGCACTGCGCCGTTTTGAGCTGATGGTGGAAGAGGTGGCGCGTAACGCGTCCGTGGTGGCACAGAACACGGCAGCCGCGAAGAAGTCAGCCAGTGATGCCAGCACATCAGCCCGTGAGGCGGCAACCCATGCGACTGATGCTGCAGGCTCAGCACGCGCAGCCAGCACGTCAGCCGGACAGGCCGCGTCGTCGGCTCAGTCAGCGACTTCCAGCGCAGGAACGGCATCAACAAAGGCCACTGAAGCATCAAAAAGTGCTGCCGCTGCAGAGTCCTCAAAAAGCGCGGCAGCTACCAGTGCCAGTGCCGCGAAAACGTCAGAAACGAATGCTGCAGCGTCACAACAATCAGCAGCCACTTCTGCATCCACCGCGACCACGAAAGCGTCAGAAGCTGCCACCTCAGCCCGGGATGCGGCGGCTTCAAAAGAGGCGGCAAAATCATCAGAAACGAACGCATCCTCGAGCGCCAGTAGCGCAGCTTCCTCGGCAACAGCGGCAGGAAATTCCGCGAAGGCTGCAAAAACGTCAGAGACGAACGCCAGGTCTTCTGAAACGGCAGCGGGACAGAGCGCCTCAGCTGCGGCAGGCTCAAAAACAGCGGCTGCATCATCTGCCAGCGCCGCGTCAACAAGTGCCGGGCAGGCCTCAGCCAGTGCCACCGCCGCCGGAAAATCGGCAGAAAGCGCCGCATCATCCGCTTCAACAGCCACAACGAAGGCTGGCGAAGCCACTGAACAGGCCAGCGCAGCAGCGAGGTCTGCTTCCGCAGCGAAGACATCCGAAACGAACGCGAAAGCGTCGGAAACCAGCGCAGAATCCTCAAAAACGGCTGCCGCATCGTCAGCCAGTTCGGCGTCGTCATCGGCATCATCGGCGTCTGCTTCAAAAGATGAGGCGACCAGACAGGCGTCAGCAGCGAAGGGCAGCGCCACGACAGCATCCACGAAGGCGACAGAGGCAGCTGGCAGTGCGACGGCAGCAGCTCAGAGCAAAAGTACGGCGGAATCTGCAGCAACGCGCGCTGAGACAGCGGCAAAACGGGCAGAGGATATTGCATCCGCCGTGGCGCTTGAGGATGCGAGCACGACGAAAAAGGGGATAGTACAGCTCAGCAGTGCGACCAACAGCACTTCCGAGTCACTGGCGGCAACGCCAAAAGCCGTTAAGGCCGCGTATGACCTGGCTAACGGGAAATACACCGCACAGGATGCAACGACAGCACAGAAAGGGATAATCCAGCTAAGCAGCGCGACCAACAGCACGTCTGAAACGCTGGCGGCAACGCCAAAGGCAGTAAAAGCAGCCAATGACAATGCTGAGAAACGTCTGCAGAAAGATCAGAACGGTGCGGATATCCCTGGCAAAGACACCTTTACGAAAAATATTGGTGCCTGCCGTGCCTTCGGTGGGTCAGTAAGCACAACAACAGGAAACTGGACGACTGCACAGTTTATCGAGTGGCTGGATTCTCAGGGAGCATTTAACCATCCATACTGGATGTGCAAGGGTTCCTGGTCTTATGGCAATAATAAAATCATTACTGATACTGGCTGCGGTAATATTCATCTCGCCGGAGCTGTCATTGAAGTAATGGGGATAAAGTCAGCGATGACGATCCGCATTACCACACCGACCACCTCCACTGGTGGTGGAACAACTAACGCCCAGTTTACCTATATTAATCACGGAACAGATTATTCACCTGGCTGGCGAAGGGACTATAACTCCAGAAATAAGCCAACGGCATCAGAGATCGGGGCGTTACCGTCAGGTGGAACAGCAGTATCATCAGTTAATCTGTCTTCAAAAGGTCGGGTAACCGCGCTGACAGACAATACGCAGGGGGCAACAGGTCTTGAGTTATACGAGGTGTATAACAACGGATATCCAACAGCGTATGGAAATATCATTCACCTGAAAGGGATGACAGCCGTTGGCGAAGGTGAGTTACTCATCGGCTGGAGTGGTACAAGCGGTGCTCATGCTCCGGCATTTATTCGTTCACGACGGGATACGACCGACGCAAACTGGTCGCCGTGGGCGCAGCTTTACACCTCGGCTCATCCTCCTGCAGAGTTTTATCCAGTCGGCGCACCAATCCCGTGGCCATCAGATACCGTTCCGTCTGGTTATGCCCTGATGCAGGGGCAGACTTTTGACAAATCTGCTTACCCGAAACTTGCAGTTGCTTATCCGTCAGGCGTGATCCCTGATATGCGTGGCTGGACGATTAAGGGCAAGCCCGCCAGTGGTCGGGCCGTATTGTCTCAGGAACAGGACGGCATTAAATCACACACCCACAGCGCCAGCGTATCCAGTACGGATTTGGGGACGAAAACCACATCGTCGTTTGATTACGGCACTAAATCCACGAATAACACTGGTGCGCATACCCATAGTGTTAGCGGTACGGCTGCTTCAGCCGGTGCACATACCCATTCGATGACATTTGTTTCAGGTGGTTCCAGTGGTGCTCCGGGAAGTGGATCACCTGATTATTCTAAATACAGTGTTAACACTTCTTCTGCAGGCGCTCATACGCACTCTGTATCGGGTACTGCTGCAAGCGCAGGTGCACACGCACATACTGTCGGTATTGGTGCTCATACGCACTCGGTTGCGATTGGCTCACATGGACACACCATCACC
>ERZ772897.3482-NODE-3482-length-11656-cov-5.211016_pt1 | contig 11656 bp, 7 predicted proteins | sample MGYA00512125_ERZ772897 | MGnify/ENA primary metagenome ERZ772897 (study PRJEB29015, sample SAMEA2737660) | human gut metagenome | biome: human gut; feature: human-associated habitat; material: faeces | place: China | collected 2012 ... | reverse complement strand
TGAGTACCTATCAGCCTTTTGTTTTGATGCATCTTTCATGCCATATAAAAGATATGCCATCATTTGTGTGACTTTACTTCCATCATCATCAATAATACCAACTTTTATTACTTTCATCAAAATTTTTCCTCCTACAACGGAATTCTTATTTCTAAACCAAAGCCATTTTGAATCTGTGTTAATTTATAATCTCCATTATATTCTCTCACAGTAGATGCAATAATATACATTCCCAATCCTGTTCCTATAACATTACCGAACTGATCATACTTACTTGTTGAACCAAGTGTGAAAATTTCATATGGATTCTTAAATTTATTATCTAATCCATCTCCGTTATCCAAATAATTTACGACTAAATTCTCATTGGTTTTTAACTCAATTCTTATTTTTCTATTCTTTGTAGATGATTTTGAAAAAGCTTCTATTGAGTTAATAATTAAATTATAAAATATGCTCTCAAAGTCCGATTCAAAAATTCTTCTTTCCGCATTTTGCTCATCTTTGATTAACTCTACCTGTACCTTTTTTTGTACAAGAATTGGCTGTAAAACATTTACTATCTTCTCAATCGTATCATAAATGTTTTTCTTTAATCGCTTACGCTTATCCTTCTTGCTTTGATTTGTAACTACTGTTATCCAGGATTTTAAAAATTGATCATTCTTGTACAAGTCATTTAAATTTCTCTCAATAAGCATTTTATTATCATTTTCGATAGCCATACGCATAGGCTCTACCCTATTAACAAGCAATGCGTTAATACTTTTTAAATCATGCACTATTGAAGTTGTGATCAATCCATTTGTTGCTAATGCTCTTAGCAATTTTAACTCAGTAATTAACTCCTCTCTTTCTTCTTCAAAATATTGAACGGTTTTCGCCAAACTTTCCATTTTTTCCTTCTGAGCTTTATAATTTTTATCTTTTTTTCCACTCAAAACACTTTTTGCAATTTGACTACCTTCTTGTTTTGTTTTTTCTTTATGATTTACCCTATCATCATATATTTTAAAACTCCTTGCAATATATGCTCTATCCTTCTCAAGAATGGAAATAATTCTTATGAGAGCATCCTTTAATAACTTAAAGCTTTCATTTTCGATTATTCCTTCTCTACTTGATTTGTCCAGGATTGAAGCATTATTTATACGCGAAATAAATACTGTACCTTGACCTTGAGCATTACGAACAGTCCATGCTTCCGTCTTACTTGATACAGCAACTGGATTTGCATTATTTCTAGCTTCTAAACCTAGCCAATCAAATGAATCCGACCCATTCTCACCATATGGTCTAACCCAAAAATTATCACGATATATTTTTATTCCGCCATGTTCTTCCAGCCATTCATTTCGTGTTTTCCCTATTTCTTTATAAAAAAACACTTCTTTTTTCTGATTCTGTAATTTCATAAAGATATACTCAAATGTAAAGCTGCCTATCTGCTTAATTCTTTCTATATATTCAGAATCACTTGTATTGAACAATTGACTTATTGAATATGTAAATTCTAAACATTTCGCTTTAAAATCTTCTTTTCTATATGGATACCTCATAAACCTTTCTTCACGAAAAACATTTTCTGGAATCTTATCAACATCAAATTCATTCCTATAAAGATTAATCATAAAATTCTCTCCGTCAAAAACTGATTTAATTTTATAATCAAACTCATCTGAAAAATTGTTTTCTATTAATTCATACCCAGAATCTATACTTTTTTGCTGACAAATATAAAACTCATCTTGCTCTTTGGGAGGAATAAGAAATTCCATTGATTTTTTAATCCTCTCTATTTGATTATTAGTCCATTCATCACGCAAATTACTAATTTTTATTATTGTTCCGGTAGAAAAGTCAATTTCCTTCTCTATCCTATGCTCTAATTGTATTATTTTGTTTTTGACAGTATCCGGTATAAGCTCATATAAAGATAAACTAACATATTCAAATTCTGCTTCAATATCCTCAAGTAGATTCCCCTCTTCTTCAAAGCTATTCCAATTTGTTTTCCATCGAATAGTTGCATGCTCCTCTTGGCTTTTTGTAAACAATTCACACACTCCACCTAATTGCATATTGCGAAGCTAAACGGCCGTCTTTGCGGAACAAAACGGCCGCATTCCGTTTCTGAACAGCCGAATTTCTACCAGTCTCTGCAATCCAATCCTTATAATGATAGTAGCCATCCCAGTGGTGGTGAATAGATCATTTTAAGGAGGATAATGTATGCAGTTAGATTACAAGGACATCATTATCAAACACTATGCGCTATCAATGTCTGGTAGCGAAATAGCACGTCAGACTGGTTTCAGCAAGTCTGGTGTCAATGACTTCTTGAGAGCATTCAAGAAGTGCGAAGATCTGAACTATCCATTACCAGCAGGTATTACCAACTATGGTATTGCCCTAAAAGTGTATGGGTCTGTACCAGGATCAGGAGGTCGAAATGAGAACATCGAGTTACCTGATTATGAAGAGGATGCCAAGCTTATGGCAACACGAAAAAACATGACACTCGTGTTTCTTTGGAATCGCTATAAGAAAAAGTGCGAAGAAGAAGGTGCCCGCTGTTATCAGTACAGTCAGTATTGTGAACTCTACAACAAGTGGTGCGAAGAGAATTACGAGACAGTCCACTTTGATGCCATTATCGCACAAAAAATGGAAGTTGACTTTGCTGGTCAGACCTTCTCAACGACAGATCCTCTTACCGGCGAGATCATGACCATCGTTGTATTTGTAGCCATCCTTCCTTATTCGCAGTATATCTATGCAGAAGGGATGCTCTCAACGAAGGAACCACAGTGGATCGAGGTCAACAATCACGCACTGGATTACTTTGGTGGAGTTCCTGCTTTAGTAGTCTGTGACAACTGTAAACAGGCCGTTATCGTTAATCAGGACTGGATCGAGCCGGAACTGAACAAGGATTATGCTGACTGGGCTGATCACTATGGCACTGTTATTCTTCCTGCGAAGGTCCGTAAGCCGAAATTCAAGAGTTCTGTAGAAAACGCAGTAGGCATTCTCGAGAAGGGCTTCTTCCACAAACTTGAAGAACGTCAGTATTTCTCACTGGAACAGTTTAATAAGGATCTCTGGAAGGAACTGGAGGCTCTGAATAAAGAGCCATTCAAGAAGAAGGAACACAACAGATACTACTATTGGGAAGAGGAACAAACTGAATTGATGCCGCTCCCCTCCATGCATTATGAGTACATGGAGAGAAAGACGGCAAAGGTATCAAGCGACTTCCACGTACGCTTTGACAATGCTTATTATAGCGTAGATAAAGCATTTCTGCACAAGAAAGTATCTATTAAGGCTTCTTCAACCGTAGTTCGTATTTATTCCCTTGCCGGAGAGTTTCTTTGTGAATGGCCCAGAGCTACCCGTAAGGGGCAGTGGTCAACCAATCCTGAACACCTGCCAGATCACTATAAAGGATTCACTCAGTGGAATGGTCCTTACTTTATTCAGAAAGCGCAACTCATTGGCAAGAATACAGAGACTGTTATCCGGACGATCCTCAAATCCAGACCATACGAAGTACAGACCTATCGTATGTGTCTGGGTATTCTGAACTTTACAAAGAAGTACAGCAATAAGACTCTGGAAGAGTGCTGTAAGCAGGCGGTTGCTCTGAATAAGCAGAAATATACCTTTATCAAGAATACGATAGCTGTTGTAGCAGATGATCTCGGAGAAGCAGGCTATCATCATCCCACATCGGCAAAGAAAGAACCGGTACGCGGAGGGTATGTAATGCCACCGGAATCTTCCAGTATCGACACTCTTTTATCACGCAGCAAGGCTCTTGCTGATCAGATACGAGAGGGGGCCGATGAATAATGCTTACAGGAACTGTACTGATAAATGAACTCGTTGATGAACTGAACGAACTTAAGCTTTCAACTATGGCAGCTACATTGGATGATCTGTATCACAAACCCGGATTTCTGGAAATGGATCGGCTTACGCTTATTGCAGAACTGATCGGACCACAGTTTCAGGAAAAGGTCAGCACGACATTAAAGAATCGCTTAACAGCGGCACATCTGAAGGGCTCACCTGAAGAATTGTCAGACTGTGTGGACTCTGACAAGCGGGAGTATCTGCCTGCCGGTATAACAGAGGTTCTTTCCTCTTTTGACTTTATTGAAAGAGGCTACAATCTCTGTATTCTTGGAGAATCAGATGCCGGAAAGTCTTACCTTGCAAAAGCTATCGGCATAAAGGCCTGCAACCGATATAACGTCGGTTACTTTCACAGCGAGGAACTTTTGGAAAGCATGGTAGCTCTTAAAGAGCAGGATTACGATAAATATGCTCGCAAGATGAAGAAGTATCTCAAATGGGAACTGATCATCCTGGATGACTTCCTGCTTCACACAATCACTGACGAAAGAGAGATTAAAATCCTCTTTGAACTTCTGGAGAAGCGGAACGAGCAGAGGAAAAGCACCATCGTATGCTCACAGCGTGATCCGGATAACTGGAAAGCGATGATCCTCAACGATGAGGTATCTGCCAATTCCATCATGAAGAGAGCTACAAAGCACTACACAGTTAAGATCAACACACGATAAGCGGTGGTCTTCTAACTAAAAAATAGGCGGCCGTTGACTTCGGAAAGCGGCCGTTCTAAAACAGAATGGCGACCGCTGAGCTCCGTAAAATGCACCTAATCTATCCAAGGCAAATCGCCCGATACCCTTTTCTCCTGATTTTATACGTTTTTTCTTGGAAATATACTCTTTTTTCTTATTATCAGTACCAATCATCATCCAATTGTCTTCGATAATTTTCTTTGTCATTCCTGAGCCATCATCAATCAAAAAAATACTATCATTTTCAACATCAAAAAGTATGTAACACATTGTTGCATCCGCATCATATGTATTCTTTATTAATTCTATCAAAGCACTTTCGACTTTAGAAACACTTTCTCTTCCCAATAAAATTGTAGCTCGTGATGAAATTTTGTATTTCATTTTTTCCATAATAAATTCCTCCGGAACTAAAACAGATAATTTTCAACATCCTTCGATGTTATTCTCACCGATTTACCACTTATAGGTATACCAACTTTAAAAACATACTCTTTAAATTCGCCACTTCTAAGTATTCTCATTGCATCTGTCAATTCATATTCATTATTATCTTCCTTTTCCACGATATACATTCCCGCATATGGTATACATTCCTGTTCTAATTCATATACGTCTACATCATTTGTCACAACTGTTGAAATCAGAAGTTTTTGTCTATTCAAGCCACTCAGTGCTTGTGAGCGACCATACTCATACCATTTTGCATTATTATCACTTTGCCTTTTATCTAAATCATCACGAAACTCATTAAGATACGCCGTAGCCCCAGGATATAATCTTTCAAACTCACCATCATCATAATGTACTAACTCATTTTCGTCATATGTATACGGAAAAATAATTTTTTCATGTTTAATATATCTAAGCGTTCGAGGTGTTTCAGTATTTCTTACTACTTCTCTTTCAATAGTATGATTACCACAAACATAGCCATTATCTACTTCGGTATATGCCCCATCTGACAGAACATATGCTTTATTTAGAAGTGTTGCCACAACATGTGACACCTTAAAATAATCCCCAAATCGATGTTGTCCCACTTCATTCTCATCTGCAAAAAACCACTTTTCATCTAGTTGAGCAATAGGTATATCTATCGCATTTTCCATACTCATGTCCTGATAATGCAAAATCTCCTGCTGACGTTGTTTGTCTAACACCATAATGGATGACTTAACTAATGCCTTATCAAATATTTTAACTTGTTTGTAATCCTTTATTTGGGCAATGTACGGACTCATAAAAATCCTCAGATTATGTCCAAATACAGTCTTATAAATACTACTTGGAATAAGATAAGACATTTTCCCGTTATCTGCTAATGAATTAATACTTTTCTCTATAAATGCATAGCAATAATCAAATTTTCCTTTGACACATGTAGAGAAATTACTCTTTACAAACAGCTGTTCCTCCTCTTTCAATTCACTGTATGTAATATAAGGAGGATTTCCAACAATATATTGAAATTTAATAGTAGTATTCCACTTCAAATAATCTGCATTTATCACTTTCCAATCAACTTTGTCAATATCGTTACGTTTTAATACTTCATCTAAATTATCAATACACTTTTTATACTGTTCTTCATCAATCTCGATTCCATATATGTCTTTTGCTAACCCATTCTTTATTCTTGTTCTAGACAAACCATTTTCCTTACAATCATCAATATACCTTTGAACTACCGCAACCAGGATGTTGCCATCACCACAGGAATTCTCTAGTATTTTTTTCCCATATAAATTATGGGTATAACCCACACTATCTAGTAATTCTCTTACATAATTTTCAGGCGTAAATACCTGGCACTTCTTGTTCATAGTTTTCTCTTCACTTTCTCTATTCTTCCTTACTCAATATCCATATCTGCTTGAGTGGTATTTCTGCCTTAATGGCAGAGCTTAAATTATCGTAATTATCAAATAGTTCTTTACTAGCATCGGTAGCGTCATATGTATAATCACCGACAATTTTACGCCACCTCTTTATACCTCATAAATACATACTCATAAATTTTCTGTCTATATGCAAATATTGCATTATCAGAATAACTCTCTGGTAATTCTTCCCAGAGAATCGTGCCTATAAGAGTATCAACTTCTGCCTTTGTTTCCTGCTTCTCTGTCCAATGGTCAAGTTCAGATATCTTTGCTTTTATCTTTTCCAGCAAGTCTATCGCAACTTTCTTTATCTTATTGATATCTTCTTTTGAAAGATTTTCATTGAAAAGCATATCATACAATGACAGTTCTTCATCACTTGTAAAGCCCTCTCTGACATAACGCTTTTCTTCCTGATTCATAGAATTAACCAGATTCATCAAGTCCATAAATGTCTTTTCAATGTTTGCCCTGTCCTGCTCATTATTATATTCATCAATGATTGTCTGATATCTTTCATAATAATCCACACGACTTGGATTTTCTTTGAGCATGCTGTCTAATCTTGTTTGAATTAGTTCATCCAAATCCGTAATAAGCAGATTCTTTTTCTTTGTCTTTGCAAACTCTCTTCGAAGCAAATCAAAATCTATTCTACTGATATCGAAACGCTTAGCTATGTCGTTATTATTAGATTCCTGTTCAATCATTATATATTCACCCAGAATTCCATTAATCTGAACCATCAAATCGACATTGTCAACATGCTTCTTCTTTTTCTTTAGTTCATCAGCTATTGCTATGAGTGCATCTTTTCTATCTCTATCCACATCTGATATATCATCTCTATCGAGATACTTCATCATTCGGTTGATTTCATTTGCATATGTCGTAAACTGCTTGCGTGATTCTCGGCTATCAGAAACAGCATTTGCTGCTGTCTGTAATAATGCTAATTTTGAAAAGTCTTTTGCCTTAATCAAATCCTCCAACTCAAAATTTCTGCTACATAAAAAATCTATAGCTGCTGATATAGTTTCCATCACGTGCTCTATAAGTTCTTCCTTATCTATTGTTGGATCAGTCTCTCTTCCTCCAACATTTGCTGTATAATCTGCAAGTGCTTTACGAAGTGCCTTTACTATGCCAATATAGTCAATAATAAGTCCGTTACTCTTGCCCTCTGCCACACGATTTGCTCTTGCTATTGTCTGCATGAGAGTATGCGCTTTCAAAGGCTTATCAAGATATAGGCATGACAAACATTTCACATCAAAACCAGTAAGCCACATTGCACAGACAAACACTACTCGAAGTGGATTGTCCTTATCCTTAAACTCTTTATTGAGTTCTCTTTTCTCCATCTTTTCACGATGCGGCTTTATATCAAGGTCCCATTTCTTAAATGTCTGAATCTCATTCTGCTCCTGAGAAATAACGACAGCCATTTCGGTTTCTTTCATCCATTTAATCTTGCGTTCCAGTTCCTGTACTTCCTGCTGTGATACTTTTGATTTTATGCCTTCTAATCGTTTAATTTCTTCTTCCCAATAATTCTGCACAAGGTTATACATCCGAACACAAGTCACTTTATTCAGGCATACGAACATAGCCTTACCACTTGTCCATAAATCCGAATAATGGGAAACAAAGTCTTTGGCTACAGATTTAAGCCTTTGTGGTGCTGTCATAATGTGAATCTCTTTCTTAAACTCACGCTCCAGCTTTTCTGTCTGATCTGGATCTAAATCTGCTGCCTCAATCGCATCCAATATCTTATCCGTAATATCCGGATTATCTAAATCCAAAATCTTCTCTCCACGATTCTCATAATACAACGGAACTGTTGCTTTATCCTCAACGGCTCTCTTAAAATCATAGATAGAGATATATCCACCAAATGTTCTCTCTGTAATATTGTCATTCGATAATAATGGCGTTCCAGTAAAACCAATACGTGCGGCTGTAGGCAGCAAATTCACCATATTATCTGCAAATATTCCATACTGACTCCTATGCGCTTCATCGGACATTATAATAATGTCATGATCTGGTATGATTGGCTGTACATTTTTCTTATTAAATTTCTGAATCAAAGTAAATATAAAGCTAGGATTTCCTTGCAATTTTGTTATAAGGTCATCACCACTCATAGCAATATACTTTGCAGCCTTTGTTTTTCCAAGTAATCCACAATTTTCAAAAGTATCGCTAATCTGTGTATTTAACTCATCCCTGTCTGTCAAAATCACAATCGTTGGAGAACCTGCAAATTTTCGCCTAATTTTCTGTGATAAAAGTACCATAGAATAACTTTTACCAGAACCTTGTGTATGCCAGAATACACCAAGTTTTCCATTATTCAATTTACGTGCTTCATACGCCTTAACAGCCTCATTTACACCCAAATACTGGTGATTTCGTGCTAGAATCTTTACTGTTTTTCCATCTGAATGGTCAAATAATATGAAATTTTCCAACAAATCAAGGAAGTTATCCTTTTTGCATATACCTCTAAGCATCGTTTCAAGTGCAACATTACCTTCTTCCTGCTCAGACAATCTTTTCCACTCATGAAAAAATTCATATTTGCTACCTAATGTTCCCACTTTAGCCTCTGTTCCATTGGACAACATAAGAAATGCATTATAATAAAACAGATGCGGTATTGTATCAAGATAGTCTGTATAGTTATCTGTGTATGCATTCTGCACATCTACAGAATTCTTCTTCAATTCTATAAAAAGAAGAGGTATTCCATTTACAAAACCCACAATATCTGTGCGTCTCCGATAAAGATCTCCATGTATTTTCATTTCCTTAATAGCAAGGAAATCATTATTCTCTGTATTTGTAAAATCAATTACAATTGCCTTCTTTTCCTCAATCTGACCATTCGGCTTTTTCACTTTCACTGGAATACCATCTCTTATATGCCTATACTTTTCCTCATTTATCTGCGTAAGAGAAGCTGATGACATATGACTTTCAAATGTTTTTATAGCATCTTCAAGTAATGCTGGAGTAAGCCATGGATTGAGTTTTAAAAGTGCCTCCTTGAGATATTTCACAAGAAGGATTTCCTTATATGATTTCCTGCCAAATGTGCCAGTTTCACCCAGAACTTCTGTGTTATAGGCAAGTTCTACACGCCAACCAAGTTCATCTTCAAGAAGGTGACCAGCACTTTCCTGTACTAATATATTTTCAGAATAATCATAACTCATGGCACATATCTCCTTTTCCAGCACTGTTATTTGCAACACCAAGAATCTGCAGCTTATCCATTCTTTCATTTACATTTTTAGGTGTGTTTGTGTTCTTAATAAAAAGTTTGGATTTGTTATCAGATTTTTTTATAAGCAACCATATGATTGAAAAATTATCGATTTGCTTATCATTTAATTCTCGTGCAATTGCCTGTATTTTTTCCAAAGAGTTTTCATCTAAAAACATAAAGAGTTTTCTAAGTAGCCCTGCTATCATATCCGAAATCTGAATATATATATTCTCGTGTGATTTCACAAATTTCCAATTATTAAGCAATTTTCCCTCTTCGTATAGTTGAATTTCAGATAGTTGTTTTTGTACGCTAGCTTCTTCATCAAAAATATGATTTGATTTACTGAAAATCTCACATCTTTCTAAATAGAACAAGTAGTATTCCTTGATTAACAAATATGGCTCATTGTCTTGAATAAAAACTATCTTATCTAGTTTTCCAGCTGTCTTTAGCATCTGTCGAAACAATTCCAAAAAGAAACCAGGATAATATTCAGCATCTTCATTATATGTTCTAATCAAATAACACAAGTCATTACAGAATGATGATGCATCTTTCACATCAGGGTATGTATGTCTTATAAAAATGTCAATAACCTCATCTTGATGTTCAATAACAAAATTGTACAATGCGCTCTTTATTTCCCAGATATACATAATGCATTGGGGATGTGTTTCCCATAAAGAATCGACAATATCTACAAGTGAATAAAACAAATTATTCAATGCACTATAATGAATATACAAACCACTCGAATACAACCATTTCAAAAAATTCGTTGCTCTTTTACTACAAATAAAATTCAAAAAGTCTGTCGAATTAAAATATAGATGCTTAAACTTAAGTTCTTTCTGCCCTTCTCTATAATCCAACGCTTTATATAGCGATGGCACATCAATCTCAAACGACTTGCCCTCATGTGCTACACCCGCTAATACAAAATCTCCCTTTATTGCATCAGAATCATTGAATCCTGTGTCTGTAAGATAAAACTTTCTGCAATTACCACTCTCATCATAATAAAAAGTCATTTCTTCTTCAAATGGTTCAATTTCATTTAATTCGAAAACTGTTTTCTTGTGTTCTTCAACATTCAGTATAATCATAATTACACCTCAATTTCTCCACTCATCAGCTTAGGAAGTAAGCCGTCACGAACTTGTGATAATTTATGAACACCTATACTTAACGCATAAATTTTCTCAAAAATCGGCTTGCAATAATCAAAGTAATCTTTTCTTAAATTGTTACCTGGATAAAGTACCTCAAGGTTACCAAATTTTGTTTTATTAACATTAGTCATTGTAGCGCCATTACTTCCAACTCCCTCAAGCAACGCTTTTAGACGTTTCATTGTAAAGTAGGTATAGTATAAATCTTGTTCATCATTCAAAACAATAGAATTAATCTGCTGATTCGTCTGGCATGTTTCAATGGCAATATTTACAAGACCAACCGTTGCAATACATGAAACCATAATTCCGTTCTTGGGGATAAATTTATTCTTCTGCGTATTAGCCCCTTCCGTAGTTAATGTAAATTCTGTAACAATTGGATATACGCAGTTGTGCATATCCGGTATTTTTACAAACGGAATGTTACCTCCATAGTATTGTTTCTTAGTAGTTGAAGGTGTTTTACCAGTTATTATCTCACCGAACTCAGATATTTTTTGTTTTTTCCATCCTTCTGGCACCCCGTCAATTATCTCTGTATTCTCATATCCCGGAAAGTGTAAATCTACAAACCATTCTCTGTACAGACGTTCCGCTGCTTCTTCCAATAATTTAATTTGCTTTTTGTTATTTTCGATGAGTATAATGGTATCGTAATTTAAGACACTTTGAGAGACATTTTTTAATGAATCTGGT
>ERZ772897.3475-NODE-3475-length-11682-cov-2.880537_pt1 | contig 11682 bp, 10 predicted proteins | sample MGYA00512125_ERZ772897 | MGnify/ENA primary metagenome ERZ772897 (study PRJEB29015, sample SAMEA2737660) | human gut metagenome | biome: human gut; feature: human-associated habitat; material: faeces | place: China | collected 2012 ... | reverse complement strand
TCCACTACAACCTGTTATTCCTCTTACCATATCACGTGTAACCTTGCGTCCCGGCTTAACATAAGATTCTCTTAAATGTCCATACACTACTCTTCTACCATCATTGTTTAGTATTTCTACCTTATTACCATAACCATCGTTAAAGGCATCAAATCCTTCTGTGGTAGTACCATCAAATTCTGCAAGCAATACCGTTCCATCTGCTATTGGATGCACTTCTGTTCCAATGTCTGCTGTTATATCAAACCCAGAATGTGCTCTTTGTTTAAATAAAACGTAATGATTCTTTCTAATTCCATATTTATCATGTTCTGTTACTTTATACTTTGGCTCTATTGGCCATGAATATTCTTGTTCCATAATTTTTCCTCCTTTATCTTTCAATCTGTTCTTGTAGTTCTTTTATTCTCTCACTAAGTGCAATAATCTTCTCTATTTTTCTTTGTTTAAAATTTATCTTTCCGTTATATGTTTGTGACGTTCTTGCTCTTTTTAGCCTTGATATTTCACACTGTTCATATCCTAATTGTTCTTTTAATATTGCAATTTCTTCACTAGCAGGTATTGCTATACCTTCTGGATTATATCCATACAATATTGCAACTTTCTTTTTTATATGGTCTAAATATTTTTTATACTCATCTCTTCCTACTCTACAAATGTGAACTTCTCTATCTCTGCCATCTCTTCTTTTTACATATAAGCTGTCTGTTAAACCAAAAAATTCAGATACATATTTTGATGAAAGATTATCTCTATGCAATGTTGAGCATAAAAATATTTCTTGTTCACTCTCATTTTCAAAGAATTGTTCCATATGTTTTGTAATGCCTTCTGATAATAAAATTCTTGCAAGCCCTGACCTTCTATCTCGTGGGTCTGTTATGTATGTGTCTAATTCTATTGAGTTAGATGGTTTTGCCGTATAATATTTTTTTACATTAAATTCTGGTTTTTCGTGTATTACTAATGGTCCTTTATGTAATATTTTTTTATACTCTAGTTCTGCTTTTTCTCGCCCTATTATCGTTTCTAGCTCTCTTGCCTCAACATCATTTGGTTCTACGTCCTGTTTTCCAAACTCTTTTGCAATATCATCAGCAGTAATCCAGTAAAACATATCATATCTTTCCATAACACCAGTATGAGTTTTATCTTGTTCTTGCATATATTCTGACATATACTTATTTAGTAATTCTCTAAGTACACTCTTTTCGTGAAAATGATTGTTTTCTTCATCTACTTCATGTTTCAAAAACGCAATAATATTTTCTCCATATTGTGGAAACTCTGCTAAAATTTTTGCTTTAGCATATTTAAAAGCCTGTACTTTCAGCTTATAAATATTTAACATGTCTTTTCTATAATCTTGCAAGGTTTTGTACTTGTTTTTTACGTATTGATTATAATCATCTCCATATTTGAAATATTTTGTTATATCATTGTACGTAAACGGTTGTTGCCCTTGTGTAATATATGTTGCAGCAATAACCTTGCCATTTTCATCAACTGCAACAAAAACCGAATTTTCTTTAGAATGTGCATATGCAGAAATATCCTCTCTGCCTGTTGGAAAAAGCTGACCGCTTTGGCCTCTTGCCTCCATGTTTTCCATAACCACTTGTTCTAAATTAGCAACCTGTTCTAAATATTGTGCTTCGTTATCTTTTGTAAGTTCCTCTAATTTAAAATTCATTTTATACCTCTTTAGGTCTCAAATTAAGCCAATCTTGACTTAATTTTTATAATATGCTGACTAAATATAATTATATTTTATCGGACTAATAATATCACAATTTTTTTCATTTGTCTATTCTGAAAAATCATATTTTTCTGTGTATTTCTTGTGTATAATCATTTAAGCATGTTTTACTATAAATTCACAATTTTTGCCAATTTATCAGTGTTTAAAATTTATATTTTTGCATTTGTCCTTGCAGAAATTTTACACAAATTCTTCCCATACTAAGTTTGCTAAATCGATGCCTTTTTTACTCAATTTTATGCTATTTTCATCAACTTGTATTAAATCTTCATGAGTAAGTTTATCTAATGTTTTACAATATTTCATAATTGGATTTACTCCAAAAATTTTCTTAAAATCCCCTATATTTACTCCGTCTATTTTTCGAAGTCCAAGCATCATAAATTCATTCATCTTATCTTCTTCATTTAAGGTTTCGTTTAACACCAAATTTCTATTTTGATTGCCATTTTCTATATTCTTAATATATTGCTCAAGACTTTCTATATTAGAATACCTTTTGTTGTCCATAAAAGAGCATGCTGCAGCTCCGACTCCGATATACTCTTTTTGTTTCCAACAATCTGTATTGTGTTTTGATTCAAACCCCGGCTTTGCAAAGTTAGATATTTCATAGTGTTTGTATTTATGTTTTTCCAAATAATCCTTTACAAACCAATACATTGCTCGCTCTTCTTCATCTGTTGGTAAAATTGTCGTTCCATCTTGTACCATTTTTTCCATCTTTGTATTTTCTTCGACTATCAAAGAATACACAGAAATATGCTCTGGTTTTAAATTTGCTATTGTCTTTACACTTTCCTTTAAATCATCAAGAGTTTGGTTTGGAAGAGCCAACATCAAATCCACATTTATATTATCAAATCCTGCCTCTCGTGCCCACTCGAAGGTGTTTTCAAAATCACTATAATTATGAATTCTGCCAATGCTTTTAAGCAATCTATCTTGAACTGCTTGCAAACCAATGCTTATTCTGTTTATTCCCGCTTCTCTATATGTTTTTAGCTTTTCTTTACTAGCAGTGCCAGGGTTTACCTCGATAGTAATCTCAGCCTCTTCATCAATTTCAAAATTAGCTTTTATAGTCTCCATCACATTCAAAATATACAATTCATCAATAGAAGATGGCGTGCCACCTCCTATGTAAATTGTTTTTATTATAAACTTTGGTTCTAAGCCATGCTCGTGCATAATGCTATTTTCATTAGCATATTGCACAATTTCACTCTTTAAACATTTAATGTATCTTTCCACCATTTCATATCTATTCGGATATGAAACAAAATCGCAATAATAGCATTTTTGCTTGCAAAATGGCATGTGTATGTATAATCCTATTTCTTTTTCTTCCATTTATTTCTACAAATACTCCTCTATTTTCTTGAATCTATGGCTAACACTAGACTTCCCAATTGGATTTTTAAGCATTGCTCCTAACTGCTCTAATGTTGCTTCCGGATTTTCTTCTCTTAAACTTGCAATTTCTTTTAAATCTTCTGGCAGATTATTAAACTTACCAGACTTCTTCAATTTTTTTATAAGTTCAGCCTGCTTAACAGCTGCATTTATAGTCTTATTAAGGTTTGCCGTCTCACAATTTACAATTCTGTTTACATTGTTTTTCATCTCTCTAAGCACACGTATTTCTTCAAACTTTAACACAGTAGAATGACCACCCACTAAAGCTAACATTTTAGATATTTCTTCTCCATCTTTTAGATAAACTGTTTTTTCTAAAATTTTAGCCCCAATGGAATATTCATTTAACAATTTTAATGTAAATTCCGCACATTCTTTATCTTTAAAAATTATTTCCAAATGGTATTTATTCCTTGGGTTGTTTATTGAACCTGCCCCCAAGAAGTTTCCTCTTATATATGCTTTTTTCAAATTATCTTGTTGTAAATAATTCTCTGCATCTTCTAAAACTGGGATTTCATCACACTTATATGTAATACTGTATGTTTTGCCTGTTATACTTATTTTATAATCCTTAATCTCTAGGTTATTTAAAAGCTTAGCAAACCTATTTATGTTGTACTCACTTTCAGTTGAAAACTTTACATTTCTACCTTTCACATCTATATTATTAGACGCCAAATAACCAAGAAATTCTGCATAAACTTCTTGTTTATTCTTCAAATTATTTATTTGACTTAGTTCCATTTTTAAATCTGATGAAAAAGACATCTCTATCACTTCCTTCTATATACACACTTTTGCTACTACGCATCTATCATTTCCAGATAAATCTTGTATAGTGTTTATTTCTGCATAATTCCTGTTTTCTTTAAGCAGATTTTTCACATCTTCTTTTTGGTCATATCCAATCTCTAATATTAAATATCCATTCTTTATGTGATTGCAAGACTGCTCTATGATTTTTTTATAAAATTCTAATCCATCTTCTCCGCCATCTAATGCAAGATGTGGCTCATTTTGAACTTGTTTTGATAATTCATTTATAACATCGCTTCTTATATATGGTGGATTTGAAACAATAATATTAAACTTTTGCTCTTGTATGTTTTCAAATAAATCTGATTCAATGAATCTTACATTTGTGTTGTTTTTTTCATTATTATATTTAACAACCTCTAGCGCTTTAGCACTAATATCACTCGCAAAAACTTCAGCCTTATCTCCGAGAAAGTTTGAAAGAGAAACAGCAATAGCTCCACTACCAGTACACAAATCTAATATCTTTATCTTGCCATTTTTTAGAAGTAACTCTTTGCATTTTTTCAAGGTTTCTTCAACAATAATTTCCGTATCTGGCTGTGGAATAAGCACATTCTCGTTTACAAAAAAATTCAATCCCATAAACTCTTGGTTGTTAGTTATATATTGTAATGGCTTACCATTAATTAACTTATTTATATTTTCTTTAAACTTTTTATAATCTTCTGCATTAAGCTCATCTTCTAAATGAATTACCAGATATTGTTTTTCTACGCCTAATACAAAAGCTAGTAATTCTCTTGTTATTATTACATTATCTTCTATATTATTCTTGCTTAATACATTTTTTCCTTCTTCAATTACTTCCTTTATTTTCATACTAAAACCTCTTCAACAATATGCAAATATTATACTATTTCCATGTAGTAATTGCAATATTCATAATAGTAATTACTGATATCGAGGTTGGAAAAGAATTAAATTTTGGCAAGGAAAATGATATTCAAAAGGCAAAAGATCATAATTGATGTATATGTAACCTCGTTTTGAATGAAATTTGACGAAGCCAAAATTCTAAGTATTTTCCAGCCAAAGCAAAAGCACCACCTAAATTAAGTGATGCTTCAAATTTACTATAGAAATCGCCCCACATTAGCCGTAAGCCGAATGAAATTTTAAGGACCTGCACCAGCAGGTGGGTGTCTTGTTAAATGTTCCTGGGTTTCTTAAGTTTATAACCTAAGCCTACACGCCACATTTAAAGGCGGACTCCCTTTTAGAATTTGTTGGTTCTAAAATTCCTTTCTACACGTACCACGTAGGGAATGTTTCGTTTCTGCTATTATACTATCATAAACGGAATAACATTGCAATACTTTTTTTAATCTTTCACAGCAATTTCACAATCAAAATATGACAAATTTGGTAAATTTTTTTATTGCATTTTTTCTTTTTTCAAATTATAATATTAATACTAGTGGTTATAGGTAATCCGCAAAACCTAAATATTTTAATGTAAGGAAATTATATGAAAAATCAATCACCTAAGAAAAGTAAAAAAATTGTAAAATTTATTGTTTTTATACTGCTTGTTATACTTCTTGCAGTTTTAATAAAAATCAATTATACAGATGCTCAAAAAAAGATAGCTTTAGAAAATACCATTGCAGACATGACCTCTTTAAACTCTAAGCAAACATTTTCTATTGATAAAATTTACTTATACAGTTCTGCAAATGCAACAAATAATAAAACAAAAAAATCAATGTGGAATTTAAATGTTTATCAGTATACAGATATTGCATTATACATTTCGGGCAATGCTAATAATAAAGCCCAAAATACTATTAAAGAATTGTATATAGATAATATAAAGTTTGATTCTTTTAATGGCGGAACTCCTAATTTGCATTACAAAAACTTATTTGAATTTGGAAAGTTTAATATAGAAACAGATTATTTAATTACAGATAGATTAAATTATGAAATTGTAGAACCTGCAAAAATGGATTCAAAATTTAATACTTTAGATAATTCTATAAATGTTGAAATACCTAACACTGTTGATGACGTTGAAATAAATAATACAAATACAGATTCATCTAACAATGTAAACGATACATCTAGTGTTTCATCAGTAGAAAACTTAGATTACGCAAAGCCACAAGTATATTCAGATTTATCCAATCCAATTACATTAGAATATATGAATTTAATAAAAAGTAATTACTTGGTTTCAGATATTGAAAACCCTTTAGTTTACAATGGTTCTCTATTAAAAAGAGCAGGAGTTGATTTAACCTCAATTTCTGGAAATATTACTTTTAAAGTTCATATAAAAAATATTCTTGAAGAAAGTTATGTTGCAAATGTAAAAATTGCCATTCCCCTAAAAGATGATGTTTCTGGAGATACTATTTATGATGGAAGCTTTACAAAGGAAATTACAACAAAAACAAATTTTAGTGTTGAAAAATAAAATTTTTAAGCATTAGTAACTGTAAACTTTTACATATTTTACTACTCATATTTATACTACAAAAAAGACTAGCTCGTGAAAGCTAATCTTTTTTGTAGTAGAAGCTCGGCTCAGGCCTCAGCTTTGCCAAGACTCAGAACGCCTCCTACTTTCTCTACATTTTCTAGTTTTTAGGCACTAAGCTTAACAGTATCTTTTTGCATTTTCTGACAAAATAAAATCTGTACTTTTTTAGTAATCTCGTTAGTCTATTATTGTCTAGAAAAGTGAAACACGGAAACCAATTCCATCATTAGTGTGATCTGTGTACCTATCGTAGTAGCTAGATGAAGATCTGCTCGAACCTATATTGTCGTAACCACCTCCCCTATAAACACACGGAGCATAAGTTGGAGAAGAATTTTCTAAGGTCCACTCAACTACATTTCCTGCTATGTCATACATATTCATTACTTTATTTTGTTCTGATGTTCCTGTAGTTACCAATATTCCATTTCCTTCTAGAGATTGGACAATTTTCTTTCTACTTGCATCTACAAAATTTGCTGTTACTGTTGTGGATGTATTCCATTTGGAATTTGCTACATAGTTTAAACATATAGCATATTTCCCTGTTTGGCTTAGTTGGAATGCTGAATTCATATAGTTTCCTATTGTTGTACTGTCTTTTGTTAAAATCTCTGTTGATGTAATTTTAGCTTTGTCTTTACTCATAAATGCTAGCACTAAATCCCATTGTATTCCAAACATTAAACTACTTGCTTTAGTTTCTGAATTTACATTTTGTGCTAAATTTTGCGCTTGTGTTCTTGTCACCCATGTATATGGATATGCATCCGCCTTTGATAAAGGTGCAGGCATTCCTTCTATTGTATATTTTCCATCTGAATTTGTGCCCGGTTCTCCTGTTCTATTTTCTTTAATTCCAGCTTCATATCTCCCCACATAAAATCCGCCATTTTCATATACACTTTTTAGCATTTTATTTTTTAATGCTTTATACTCTGTTTCACTTAACCAGCCTTCATTTTTATCATCTGCATACCATGTGTCTGAACAATTTGTTCCATTTCTATATATACTTGTATAGTTCTTTAGGTCAGTTTCTATATTTATATAATCTGCATCTGTAAATGTTGTTTTTCCAAGTCCTGTTGTAGCATAAACAGCTGTTGTTCTTGGTACTACTACCCACACATATTCATTTCCTTTTGCATCTTGTATTACTAACCCTGTATCTATTGTTCCTTCTTTTTTTGCAAATGTATTGTCTGGAAAATATGGTGCTGTTTCTGCTGTTGCTTCTGCTGGTACTTTTATGTCTGTTCCACTTTCCCCAGTGTTTCCACCACCATTCTCGTTTAATACTCCTTCTAATTGCTGTGTTAGTTCATTCATACCAATCAAGTCGTTTTGACTTGCTTCTGCTGATTTTTTTTGTGCCTCTCTTGCTTTTACTATTATCCCATTATTGCCTAGTACCAAATTTATACTTACTCCTGCAAGAATTAACAAAACTACTATTGTAACGACTAACGCAACTAGGGTGATTCCTTTTTTGTTTTTTAACATAAATTTCTTCCTCCTAAGTAATCTTTAAGTAATGAACTTAAGTATTGCTAGATAATGCACAAACAGTTGAAAATGCATTGATTGTTTAATTGTTACATAAAAATTACAAATAAATTTCAAAACCGTATCATTCTATTTTTTCCCTTTTAATCTATTGCATCATTGACTTTTTAGTGATAGTATTATAAAAAAATTAGTCCTTAAGTTCATTACTTAAGGATATTTTTCATATTTATATTAATATGGTTAAATGTTAATCGCTATATAATTCATAGTAGGTTTCTACCCATTAGCTAACCGTTTACATATTGCTTAAAAGTACTCTAAGGAAATATCTTGAGTCTAGCTCTTTTACAAAATAGTTACTCTATGTTTTTTAGTTTATGCAATAGCAGCTTTATTTAATTTTCGACTAAATTGCTGTTAAATTTTAGTTCATATTTCTTGTCTGATTTGAACTTTCAATGTAGTTAGTCTTGCAAAAGCAAATCTCTTTTTAATTTATTTTCACTAACAATTCCAAGTCCTATAAATTTATTGTCTAAGTATATTCTATATGTTTCATCTGTTAAATTGTTTTTCTGTGTTTCTTCTTTAACATTTCTTCGTGTCACATCAAATTCTGTTATTTTACAATTTTCTATATCTAGCTTTACTCCATTTACATATTTGCTATAATCTTGTGTATTTAGGTCTATTCTATTATTATGTTTAAATATTTCTTCTATAGAAATTATGCAAGAGTAGTCTTTATTCTCTATTTTTTCTTTTAGTTTTTCTACAGTAATTGCATTTTCTATCTTAAAATCTCCAACCACAGTTCTTTTTAACTCTTTCATTAAGCCAACTGTTCCAAGCTTTTCTGCTATATCCTCGCATAAACTCCTTATGTAAGTTCCTTTTGAACATTGCACTCTAAAGCTTATTTGTTTTTCTGTTTTATTTATGTTTAGAAGCTCAATATCATATATTTCTATTTGTCTTGGCTCTAATTTTACCTCTTGTCCTTTTCTTGCATATTCATATAGCTTTTTCCCATTTATTTTTATTGCAGAATAAATTGGTGGAGTTTGTTCTTGTTTTCCAATAAATGTTTTTAAAATTTCTTTTACATATTGCTCTTCTAAGCTTTTAGCTGAAACTGCTTTTTCTTCTATTACTTCTCCCTCTACATCTGCTGTCGAGGTTTTTTTGCCTAATTCTAATACAACTTCATATTCTTTATCATGGTTTATTAAATATTTAGAAATTTTAGTTGCTTCTCCAATTAAAAGTGGTAATACTCCTGTTGCGTTAGGGTCTAATGTACCAGTATGTCCTACTTTAGAATTTGTTAGTTTTTTTACTTTATAAACTACATCATGTGATGTACAGCCTTTTTCTTTATTTATTAAAATTATTCCGTTCAATTTAATGCTCCTTTCACCCAATAGGGACGCCCCTTTTTGGACGAAAGGGCGTCCCTATTGGGCGACAAAATTTATTTTAGGCAGCTTCTTATTCTGTTTATCATCTGGTTTTTTACTTGTTCTATGGTTCCTGGTAAATTGCTACAACCTGCTGCACGTAAATGTCCGCCACCACTAAACATCATTGCAACTTCTGCTGCATTTACATAGTTTTTAGAGCGTATTGATGCTTTTATTCCTTTGCTTGTTTCTCTTAAGAATAGTGAAACTTCAACACCTTCAACGTCTCTACCATTTTCTACAATTCCGTCGTAGTCTCCGTTTTCGGCTCCAACTTTTTCTTCGTCTGCCTTTGTTATGTATGTGTAGGCTATTTTGCCCTCTTCTAAAAACTCAAGTCTTTCAAGTGCAATTCTATGTAATTCAAATTTAGCTCTTGTCTTGCTTGAATATACCTTATCATATATTTGTGATACTTTTACACCTTTTTCGCATAGCTCTGCAACAAATCTAAAAGTTTCTGCTGTAACTGTTGAGTATCTAAATCCACCTGTATCTGTGATTATTCCTGCTAAGATGCAAGTTCCTATTTCTTTAGTAACTTCTATTCCAAAGTAACTAAATGCGACTAATAATAGTTGGGCACATGCTGGTGAATCTTGGCTTATGAAGTTGTAATCTGCATACATTGTGTTACTGCTGTGGTGGTCTATTGCAACCTTTACTTTTGCATTATCAAAATATTTTGCAAATCCATTTAATAACTTAATGCTTGCACAATCTAAAGCTATTGCTAAATCGTATTCTTGTATGTCAGATTCTTTCTTTATTTTTTCTACTCCTGGCAAAAAGCTGAATGCACTTGGATACTCTGGTATTATTACGTCTGCTTCTTTGTTTAATTGCTCCAATGCCAATTTCATAGCAAGTGCACTTCCAATGGCGTCACCATCTGGATTTTCATGTACTACTATTGCAATGGTATTTGCTTTTTTTATTTCTTCTAAAATATTATCTAAAGTCATTATTGTTCCTTCCTATATAGACTTTTAGGGACCGCATAATAAAAGTTGTGCTGTCCCTAAAAATATTATTTTTTCTCTTTTATTGCCTTATCTTGTTCACTAATTTGCTTTAAAATATTATCTATTCTTTCTCCATGTTCTATTGAATCATCATATTCAAATACAAGCTCTGGAGTAATTCTTAAATTTACCATTCTAGCAACTTGTGATCTCATAAAGCCTGCAGAGTCTTTTAACCCTTGCATAGTTTTTTCTACACTTTTTGAATTTAACATACTTACATATACTTTCGCATATTTTAAGTCTGGTGTTACCTTTACTCTTGTAACACTTATCATTCCTGTAACATCAGGATTTTTCAATTCATAAGTTATTATTTGGCTTAAGGCTTTCATTAATTCTTCATTAACTCTGCCAAGTCTAGCTTCATTTTTACTCATTTTCTCTAAAATTTCCTTTCTTCGGTTTTAGATTATTTGTTCATTCCATGTTCTTGAGAAATTTGTTGTACTTTTGATTTTTTAGTTCTTTTTATTTCTTCCATTACGAATACTTCTATAATGTCGCCTTCTTTAATATCGTTGTAATTCTCAATTTGAAGACCACATTCGAACCCTTTAGCAACTTCTTTAACGTCATCTTTAAATCTCTTTAATGATGCAAGTTTGCCTTCGTGTATTACAACATCTTCTCTTATTACTCTTACTCCTGCATTTCTTTCAACTTTTCCGTCTTTTACATATCCACCAGCAATTGTTCCAACATTTGAAACCTTGAATGTTTGTCTTACTTCTACATTTCCAATTACTTTTTCTTCGTAAACTGGGTCTAGTAAGCCGTTCATTGCAGCTTCAACATCTTCTAATGCTTGATAAATTACAGAATATAACTTGATTTCTACTCCTTGTTTTTCTGCAACTTCTTTTGCCGTTGCGTTTGGTCTTACATTAAATCCTATTATTATAGCCTTTGCAGCTTTTGCTAGGTTAACATCAGATTCATTTATAGCTCCTGCATTTGAGTGTATTACTTTTACTGCAACTTCGTTGTCAGATAGTTTTTCAAGAGATTGCTTTAATGCTTCTGCTGTACCTTGAACATCTGCTTTTACAATTATATTTAATTGTTTTAAGTTTTCGTGTTCCATTTGCTCGAATAGATTGCTTAATGTTACTTTGTTGTATGCATTCATAGCATCTTCTCTTGCTTTTCTTTCTCTTCTTTCTATTAAGTGTTTAGCCATTTTTTCAT
>ERZ772897.3474-NODE-3474-length-11685-cov-3.302408_pt1 | contig 11685 bp, 10 predicted proteins | sample MGYA00512125_ERZ772897 | MGnify/ENA primary metagenome ERZ772897 (study PRJEB29015, sample SAMEA2737660) | human gut metagenome | biome: human gut; feature: human-associated habitat; material: faeces | place: China | collected 2012 ... | reverse complement strand
TGAAGAGTTAATGAATACTTTTACTATTTATAAAAAAGCGAAAGTTCTGAATAATAAAGGTGCTAAATTTATAGGTCTACATCTTGAAGGTCCTTATTTTTCACCTTCCCAGTGTGGAGCACAAGACCCTAATTATCTTAAAAAACCATGCCCGAAAGAATATAACCATTTTATAAATATCTCACAGGATATTGTACGCTGGAGCGTTGCGCCAGAATTGGAAGGAGCTATCGAAATGGGTAAAGAATTGCAAAGGCAGCATATCCTCGCTTCCATTGCACATACCGACGCAATCTATGAAGAAGTGGAAAAAGCATACAAATCCGGGTATACCCATGTTACCCACTTATATTCGGCCATGTCATCCGTAACACGCAGAAACGCTTTTCGATATGCAGGAGTAGTGGAAGCAGCCTATTTGATTGACGACATAACTGTGGAAATCATTGCTGACGGCATACATCTCCCCAAACCGCTTCTTCAGTTTGTCTATAAATTCAAAGGACCCGATAAAACTGCACTTTGTACTGACGCAATGCGAGGAGCAGGAATGCCGGACGGAGAATCCATTCTGGGAAGTCTGACCAATGGTCAGAAAGTAATTATCGGTGGAATGATTACGGATAAAACCATCAAATATACAAAGAATAATAAGGTTATGGCATTCCTCACAGTGGAGGATCTGGTAGGAACAGTGGAGGTAGTTGTGTTCCCCAGAGATTATGAGAAAAGTCAGCAGTTCCTGAATGAAGAAGGCAGAGTATTTATTCAGGGCAGAGTATCTGCAGAGGACGATCGCGCCAGTAAACTGATCCTTGAAAAAATCCGTCCCTTTGACAATATGCCAAGGGAAATCTGGATACAGTTTGACAATAAAGAAAGCTACACACAGCAATCTCAGGAACTGCTTGCAGACCTCAGACGTTCACCGGGTGACAGTGCTGTTGTGATCTACCTGAAAGACGTAAAGGCCATAAAGAAGCTTCCGGTTGGATATCATGCACAAATTCAGGACTCATGGCTGAACTATATGTACGAAAAATATGGTAAAACCAATGTTAAAGTTGTAGAAAGAGGATTGAAAAACTTATAGAAATGCGCTAAACTATACCCGAATATGTGTATAGTAAAAATGAGATAGATTCAGAAGATGGAGGAAGAAAAGATGGCAGAAAACAAGATAAAAACCATTGGTGTCCTTACCAGCGGTGGTGACGCACCTGGAATGAATGCTGCAATTCGTGCAGTTGTCAGAAGAGGTTTAAGCAATGGATTAAATGTAAAAGGTATTCTGAAAGGATACAATGGTCTGTTAAACGAAGAGATTATTGACATGAGCGCAAAAGATGTATCTGATACAATCGAGCGTGGAGGTACAATCCTTTATACAGCACGTTGTGCAGAATTCCGTACAGAAGAAGGCCAGAAACGTGGTGCAGAGATCTGCAGAAAACATGGAATTGACGGACTTGTTGTCATCGGTGGTGACGGATCTTTCGCAGGTGCTCAGAAGCTTGCGAATCTCGGAATCAATACAATCGGTCTTCCGGGAACAATCGACCTTGACATTGCATGTACAGAATATACCATCGGATTTGATACAGCTGTAAACACAGCAATGGAAGCAATTGATAAAGTACGTGATACTTCCACTTCTCATGAGAGATGCAGTATCATCGAGGTTATGGGACGTGGTGCAGGATATATTGCTCTGTGGTGCGGTATTGCCAATGGTGCTGAGGACGTTCTGGTTCCTGAAAAATATGACTATGATGAGCAGAAGCTGATCAATAACATTATCGAGAGTCGTAAGAAAGGCAAAAAGCATCACATCATCATCAATGCAGAAGGTATCGGTCATTCTGAAGCAATGGCAAAACGTATCGAAGCTGCCACAGGTATCGAAACACGTGCTACAATCCTTGGACACATGCAGCGTGGTGGAAGCCCGACATGTAAAGACCGTGTATATGCATCTATGATGGGTGCTCTGGCTGTAGACCTTCTTATTGCAGGCAAGACATGCCGCGTTGTCGGATATCGTCACGGTGAATTCGTAGACTTCGATATCAATGAAGCACTTGCTATGCAGAAAGGTATCTCTGACTATCAGTGGGAAGTATGCCAGTCACTTTCTCATAACTATGATAAAAACAACAAATAACAAATGAATAAAAAGATGCAGTTATATAACAGACTGCATAAATTAAATACTGCTCAGATAATTACCCTCGGTTTTGCGGGAGTGATTATCTTAGGGGGATTACTTCTGTGGCTGCCGTTTTGTACGGCACCCGGATACCACACATCTTTTACAGATGCCATGTTTACCGCAACCACAAGTATATGTGTAACAGGGCTTGTGACAGTTGTTACGGCAACTCACTGGACTCTGGCAGGCAAGATTATTATTCTTGTCCTGATCCAGATCGGAGGTGTGGGACTGATTTCCCTGGGCAGTATTATTTTTATAAGTCTGCGGAAAAAAATATCATTAAGAAACCGCCGTATTATACAAGAGTCCTATAATATGGATAGAATGGGTGGGATGGTCAGGCTGGTGAAGAAAGTTCTGATCTGTGTGTTTGGAGCAGAAGGAATCGGTGCAGTGTGTTATGCAGTTCGATTTATTCCGCAGTTCGGTCTGGCAAAAGGTCTGGGATACTCTGTTTTTACGGCAGTATCTGCATTCTGTAATGCTGGTATTGATCTGCTGGGAGAGGACAGCCTGGCTCAGTATGTTGCTGATCCGATCGTAAACTTTACAAGTGTAGGACTGATCATTATGTCAGGACTTGGATTTGTGGTCTGGTGGGATATCTGGGATAAGATCAAACGAGTCATCAGAGGGAAACTTCCTGTGGGACGTATATTTAAAAATCTCCGTCTTCACAGTAAGATCGTGTTGATGATGACGCTGATACTTGTTGTGGGCGGTACAGTACTGATCTTTCTGTTTGATCATGGAAATCCGGAAAGTATTGGGACATATTCGCCGGGAACGAAGTGGATGGCATCTTTGTTCCAGTCAGTTACCACAAGAACAGCTGGATTTTTCACTGTAAGCCAGGAGAGATTTTCCAATGCAACTTATATGCTGTGCCTGGTATTGATGTTGATCGGCGGTTCCCCTATGGGAACAGCAGGTGGAATTAAGACAACAACAGTTGCGGTCCTTCTGCTGAGTCTGAAATCCAATCTTCAGGGAAAACGGGATGTGGAAGTACACCACAGGAGAATCAGAGACAGCTATATACGTTCTGCAATCGTAGTGACAGGTATGGTACTTACAGTACTTATTCTCATGAGTATGCTGTTGTGTGCAGCCATGCCGGAAGCACCTATAGAAGATGTTGTTTATGAAATTACATCTGCGGTTGCAACGGTAGGACTTAGCAGAGGGCTGACACCCTGCCTGAATACAGCAGGCAAATGGATCGTGATCCTGACTATGTATCTGGGAAGAATCGGTCCGCTGACTCTGGGAACTGCAGTGACTGTACGTGTACAGAAAATGCCGGCAGATTCACATCTGGCAGAAGAAGATATTATGATTGGATAGTAACGGTTCGGCAGTCAGGCGGATATTCGCAGAGGATAACGAATACATGTTCAGAAAGAGAAATGAGGAAGAAAATGAAGAACAAATCTTATGCAGTGATCGGTCTTGGGCAGTTCGGGATGACGGTAGCCCTTACTCTGGCAGAGGCGAACTGCGATGTACTTGCCATTGACGATAAAGATGATAATGTGCAGGATATCGCAGAGAAAGTTTCCTATGCTGTCAAGGCAGATGTGCGTGATCCGGGAATTCTGGAATCGCTTGGAGTTCAGAACGTAGATGTTGCGGTCATCGCAGTAGCCGAGAATATGGAGGCCAGTATTACAGCAACGATGCAGGTGAAAGAACTTGGAGTTCCTTTTGTCATGGCGAAGGCAATGAATCCTCTTCATGGCAGGATACTGGAGAAAATAGGGGCAGATAAGGTGATTTATCCTGAACATTCCATGGGTATCAGAGTTGCAAGAAATCTTCTCTCCAGTGGATTTGTCGATATGTTTGAGCTTTCTTCTGATTTCAGTATGGCAGAATTTAAGATCCCGCGGGAATGGATAGGAAAAACACTTCGGGAGCTGAAGGTCAGGGAAAAGTATAACATCAATCTGATCGGTCTGAAGCATGGCGATAAGATGAATATGAATGTGGCGCCGGATGAAGTGTTTCCGGCAGACTGCACAGTTGTTGCAGCAGGAGCAAACAGTGACCTGAATAAGGTTTCGGAAAATTGAGGATAAGATATGATCACCAGTGTAAATAACGGACAGGTAAAAAATATCATACAGTTAAACCAGAAGGCCAAGGCCCGCAGGGAACAGGGGTTGTTTGTGGCTGAGGGACGGAAAATGTTCGGGGAAGCTCCAAAGGACTGGATTTCCAGGGTTTATGTGACAGAATCCCTGACTGCAGATGAGTCCCTGATGAAGCAGGTCATGCGCGCCGGCGCAGCGATGGTCCTCGCGGGCCTCGTCGCGGAGGGTGAGACGCAGGTCGGCTACATCCACCACATCGACCGCGGCTACGACAATCTCGTCGAGAAGCTCGTCGGCCTCGGCGCGGACATCTGCCGCGTCGACCAGTAATCAAACAAGCAAGAGGCTGTTGACAAACGACAGCCCTTTTCTTTTATCTTGGATTCATAGGAGAGTTATCATGAGCATCATCGAAACGCCGCTGCAGCTGCAGCACCTTGCCCTGAAGAACCGGATCATCCGCTCGGCCGTGCACAGTTTCCTCGCAGGGGAAGACGGCTACATGACGGCGGCCGAATACAACATGTATGAGGTACTGGCGAAGAACGGCATCGGCACGATCATCACGGGCCACTGCTGCGTAGACCCGCTGGGCCGCGCCAATCCAGAACAGGTCAACATCTACGAGGACTGCTTTACGGACCAGTTCCGCAAGGCTGTCGCGATTGCCCATGCGCACGATGTGCGCTTCATCCCGCAGATCAACCACGCTGGCCCGCGTGCCATCGACAACGAGGACCTCGTCGACGTCGTCGCGCGCCCGCTCAAGAAGGGCCGCCATGCGCGCGCGCTGACGGTGGGGGAGATCCACCACATCGAGCAGTGCTTCATTGAAGCGGCAAAGCGCCTGCAGCAATCTGGCTGCGACGGCGTCCAGCTCCATGCGGCCCACTCGTACCTGCTCTCGCGCTTCCTCGACCCGACGTTCAACCAGCGCGAGGACGTACGGATCAGATCATCCACCGAATTGCCATCGAGAACCGCTTCCGCATGACGGAGGAGATCATCCGCGGCATCCAAGAGGCCTGTGGTGAGGACTTCCCGGTGCTGCTCAAGGTCAATGTCGACACGAAGGCGGAGGATGCCGAGGGCTATCACCGCGACATGGTCTGGCTGCTGCAGCGCGCGAAGGCACTCGGCGTCGAGCTCGTCGAGTTCTCGGGCGTTGACTTCATCAATCAGCCGAAGACGGCGACGCTCTACTACCTGCCGCAGATCAAGCGCCTGCACGAAGAGGTGCCCGACATGCCGCTGAGCCTCGTCGGCGGCGTGCGCTCGCTCGCGGACATGGAGACGGTCATCGAGGCGGGCATCGCGTGCGTCTCGCTCGGCCGCGCTTTGATTGCCGAGCCGGATTTCGTCACGAAGGAGCTTTCTGGCGGCGAGAAGTCCATCTGCCTCTCGTGCAGCCGTTGCTTCGTGCTGCCGCACATGCACCCCGGCATCCGCTGCGTCTGGGTCTGGAAGAAGGAACGCGCAAAAATGAAAACACTCTGAAAATTACTTCTTTCCTTTACAAGTTGACAACTATATAATCGAGTGCTAAGATACAAACTATCCATTAAGTGTTTATCGCAACGATGCGAATGACCTTGTCGACGGCATGTATCTTGCCTGAAGACAAACGGGTCCCGTTCGCGAACATTGCGAACGGGATTTATTGTATGCTTTATTTGGGTAGGAAAGAGGGATTCATATGACAGGATTAATGCTTGTCGGTATCGCACTCGTCTGGTTCGCGTGTGCGTACTTATTCTATGGGCGCTGGCTCGCGAAGACTTGGGGCATCGACCCGAAGGCTCCGACGCCGGCTGTCCGCAAGAACGATGGCCAGGATTACTCCCCGGCCTCGCGCTTCACGGTCTTTGCACATCAGTTCTCGTCCATCACGGGCGCAGGCCCTGTGACCGGCCCAATCATCGCAGCGATGTTCGGCTGGCTGCCGGCCTTCCTCTGGATCCTGATCGGCGGCGCGTTCTTCGGCGCAGTCCAGGATTTCACGGCGCTCTACGCATCGGTCAAGAATGAAGGCAAGTCGATGGGCCTGCTGATTGAGCAGTACGTCGGCCGCACGGGACGCCGCCTGTTCCTGCTGTTCAGCTGGCTCTTCACGCTGCTCGTCATCGCAGCCTTTGCCGATATCATCGCGAAGACGTTCAACGGCTTTGGTGCCAATGGCACGCTCAACACGCCGGGCGCACAGGCCGCTACGATTTCCATGCTCTACATCGTCGTCGCTATGGGCTTCGGCATCTTCATCAGCAAGGTCAAGCCGTCCGGCGTCCTGAAGTTCATCGTTGCCGTCGTGCTCGTCATCGCGATGTTCGCGGTCGGCATGCAATTCCCGCTCTACTTCGATGTGCCGACTTGGCGCTACATCGTCTTCGGCTACTGCTTCATCGCAGCTGTCCTGCCGATGTGGCTGCTCATGGAGCCGCGCGATTACCTGAGCTCCTTCCTGCTGCTCGGCATGGTCGCCGGCGGCGTCATCGGTGTCATCGCCGCCAACCCGTCGGTCAATATGCCGGCTTTTGTCGGTTTTGAAGTCAGCGGCAAGCCGCTGTTCCCGATCCTCTTCATCACAATCGCCTGCGGCGCGGTCTCCGGTTTCCACAGCCTCGTATCTTCCGGCACGTCTTCGAAGGCCATCGCCAATGAGAAGGATATGCTGCCAGTAGGCTATGGCGCGATGCTCTGCGAGTGCATGCTCGGCGTCGTCGCGCTGGCCATTGCCTGCGCTGCTGCCTCGAATGGTGTCATGGCACAGGGCACGCCGTTCCAGATCTTTGCCGCCGGCATCAGCACGTTCTTCACGAACATCTTCGGCCTGCCGGCCGGCTTCTCCGCCTGCTTCATCACGATGTGCGTATCGGCACTCGGCATGACGACGATTGACTCCGTCGCCCGCATCGGCCGCATGTCCTTCCAGGAGATGATCAAGCCGAGCGATGGCGTCGAGGCAAGCGGTGCGCAGAAGTTCTTCATGGACAAGTACGTCTCCACGATCCTCACGCTCATCTTCGCCTATGGCCTCTGCCTCGCTGGCTACATGAATATCTGGCCGCTGTTCGGCGCAGCCAACCAGCTGCTCTCCGCACTCGTCCTGATTTCGCTCGCCGTCTTCCTCAAGATGACGAACCGCAAGGGCTGGATGCTCTACGTGCCGATGGTCTTCATGTTCATCGTCACGATGACGGCGCTCGTCATGAGCGTTTACGGCGGCATCATGAAGCTCATGGCCGGCAAGTTCCTCATCGGCGTCGACGGCCTGCAGCTCGTGCTCGCCATCGCGTTGATGACGCTCGCGTGCCTCGTCGTCAAGCACTGCGGCAAGGAACTCCTCGACAAAGGTCAGGCTGCTCTTGGCAAATGATCGCGTTCGTTTGAACTGACTGTAATTCGATAATCCTGAGTCATAGAAAGCCCCGGTCCCGGATGATTTTCATCCAGGGCCGGGGCTTTTTGCATGTGCGCTTCTTATCTGTTGGCAAGCTTGTAGATGGCGAGGACATCCTTGCGATTGAGCGGGTGGAAGGTACCGAGCTTCTTCGTGTCGCCGGCCGTGGCGAGGTCGGCGAGGCTGTAGAGCTCGCTGTCGTTGAGCTTGGTGCCGAGGAGTTCCGGCAGGCTCACGGGCATGCCGAGACTCTTGAAGTAGGCGACCATCTTCTCGATGCCCTGGCGGGCGCGCTCTTCCTCTGTGCCCGCGCTTGCCTCGATGCCGAAGATGCGCTCGGCGAACTGCGCAAAGCGGGCCGTGTCATCCTGGTAGACGTACTGGGCCCAGGAGCCCCAGAGCGATGTCAGCGAGGCGCCGTGCGTCGCGTCGAAGCGGGCGCTGAGCTCGTGGCCGAGTTTGTGGACGGAGAAGTCCTTGCCGCGGCCGAGCTCCGTGAAGTTGGAGTGGGAGACGCTGCCGCACCACATGATCTCGCTCATGGCATCGTAGTCCTCGCGGTCCTTGACGGCTGCCTTTGAGGCGTCCATGACGGTCTTGATGAGGTCTTCCGCCACGCGGTCGGTGAAGACGTTGGCTTCCTTGACCTTGGTGAAGTAGCGCTCGAGCGTGTGCATGATGATGTCGGAGACGCCGCAGACGAGCTGCTTCTCGGGGACGGTGAAGGTCAGCTCTGGGTTCATGAAGGCGAGGACCGGGCGGTTGAGCGGCGTGTTCAGGCCGACCTTGCGCATCGTGTCCTCGTTCGTCAGAACGGCGGAGTCGCTCGTCTCACTGCCAGCCGCTGCGAGCGTCAGCACAGAGCCGACGGGCGTCGTCTTCTCGAGCTTGGCGCGGCCACTCCAGAAATCCCAGATATCCGTGCCCGGGTTGGCCACGCCGTGCGCGATGGCCTTGGCCGAGTCGATGACGCTGCCGCCGCCGACAGCGAGGATGAAGTTCGCCCTGAAGGCGAGCGCCTCGCGGATGCCCTCGCGCACGAGCGCGACGCGCGGATTCGGCTGGACGCCGCCGAGGACCTGGAAGGCCAGGCCGCCTGACGTCAGCTGGCACTCGATGCGCGAGAGCAGGCCGCTCCTGACGACGCTGCCGCCGCCGTAGACGATGTAGACGCGGCTCGCGCCGTACGCGCGCAGCTTCTCGGCCACGCGGTCCTCGGCATGGCGTCCGAAGATGATTTCGGTCGGCATCTTGAATTCAAAACTCTGCATAAGAAAACCCCCTGTATATGTCTTGCATGGATTGTGCTCATGTGTACCTCTATTATTGGCGACGGGTAGAGGAAAATCCTGCCGCCCGCCGAAAAGAAGGGGAAATGTCTCCTGGCGGCGAACTATCCAATAGAGGATGTGATAGGAGAGGAATTTGTACTCGGTTCTATGCACATTTGTCTTGTATACAACCATAAATTTACAATAAAGCTGGATTTTTAGGCAATTATCTGCTATGATGTAAAAGTATATGGCGAAAGAAACATAGTTACCATGCATTATTCACATATGAAGCTGTGATATCTTCAGGAGGGAATACCATGAAGTCAGAGATCACCATCAAGACGGTGCGCTGCAAGGGCTGCGGCATCTGTGCGGCGTTCTGCCCCAAGTCCGTGCTGGCGGTCAGCGAGCTCGGCAAGATACAGGTCGTCAACAAGGAGGCGTGCATCGGCTGCGGCCAGTGTGAGCTGCGCTGCCCCGATTATGCGATTTTTGTGGATAGAGTCAAGGAGGCAGCACAATGAGCAAAGCGAGATTGATGCAGGGCAATGAGGCCTGCGCAGAAGGTGCAATCGCAGCTGGCGTCAACTTCTTCGCCGGCTACCCGATCACGCCGTCCACGGAGATCGCGGAGACGATGGCGCGCCTGCTGCCGAAGCACGGCGGCAAGTTCGTTCAGATGGAAGATGAGATCGCGAGCATGGGCGCCATCCTCGGCGCGTCGCTGGCGGGCAGCAAGGTCATGGATGCGACGAGCGGCCCGGGCTTTTCCCTCAAGCAAGAGCTCATCGGCTACGCTGCCTGCGCGGAGATCCCGTGCGTGCTCGTCGATGTGCAGCGCGTCGGCCCGTCGACGGGCCAGCCGACCTCGCCGTCGCAGGGTGATGTCATGCAGGCGCGCTGGGGCACGCACGGCGACCATCCTATCATCGCGCTCGCGCCGTGGAGCGTGCGCGAGACGTACGATGCGACGGTCATGGCCGTCAATTACGCGGAGCGCTTCCGCACGCCTGTCATCCTGCTCATGGACGAGGTCATCGGCCATCTGCGCGAGAAGGTCGAGCTGCCGGAGCATGTAGAGGTCTATCCGCGCCGCAAGCCGAAGAAGTCGCGTGCGGAGGGCTATGAGCCGTTTGCGCCGGACGAGGATCTCGTGCCGAATGTTGCAGACTTCGGCCAGGGCTACCGCATCCACGTGACGGGCCTGATTCACGATGATACGGGCTTCCCGTCCGGCAGCCCGGAGGTCACGGAGGCGTCCATCCGCCGCCTGCACGAGAAGATCGCGCGCGCCGGTGAGGAGATCATCCACACGGAATCGTACTTCATGGATGATGCCGAGTACGCCGTCGTCTCGTTCGGCGGCTCGGCGCGCACGGCCTATGAGGCGGTGCGCATGGAGCGCGAGAAGGGCCGCAAGGTCGGCATGCTGCGCCTCATGACCATCTGGCCGTTTGCCGACAAGGCCATCGAGGCGCTCTCGGCCAAGGTCAAGGGCATTCTTGTGGCAGAGCTCAACTACGGGCAGATTGTCCACGAGGTGCGCCGCGCTGCGCACAGTGACTGCAAGGTCACGCTCTGCGGCAAGTACGACATGAAATCATTTGAACCGGCGGACATCACCTCCGCCATCGAGAATATGATTGCAGGAGGTAATGCGTGATGGAACGGAGTTTTGAACAATATTTCCGCCAGAATCATCTGCCGCATCTCTGGTGTCCCGGCTGTGGCAACGGCATCGCGATGAAGGCCATCGTCCAGGCCGTCGAGAAGAAGGGCTGGTCGCAGGACAACACGGTCATCGTCTCCGGCATCGGCTGCTCGTCGCGCGCCTCGGGCTACATGGACTTTGACACATTGCACACAGCGCACGGCCGCGCCATCCCGTTCGCGACGGGCATCAAGCTCGCCAATCCGGACCTCAACGTCATCGTCATCACGGGCGACGGCGACTGCACGGCCATTGGCGGCAATCACTTCATCCACGGCTGCCGCCGCAATGTGGACCTCACGGTCATCATGTTCAACAACAACATCTACGGCATGACGGGCGGCCAGGCTTCGCCGACGACGCCTGTCGGCGCCAAGGCGACGACGGCTCCGTACGGCTCGGTCGACCGCACCTTCGATGCCTGCAAGCTCGCGGAGGCGGCCGGTGCGACGTATGTCGCGCGCTCGACGGCCTTCCACGTCCAGCACATGACGAACATGATCGCCGATGGCCTTGACAACAAGGGCTTCTCGTTCATTGAGGCGATGGTCCAGTGCCCGACGGCCTTCGGCCGCAAGAACCGCATGGGCAGCCCGGCTGACATGCTCAAGTGGATGCGCGACCACGCTGTCATGAAGGCGGCCTGGGACAAGCTGTCAGAGGAGAAGCGCGAGGACAAGTTCCCGATTGGCTGCCTCTACAGCTCGCAGGCCATCGACTACGATGCCGCATACGATCAGGTCATCGAACGCGCAGGGGGTGCTGACAAATGAGGAAACAGCTTAGATTATCCGGTTCGGGCGGACAGGGCGTCATCACGGCGGCCATCATCCTCGCGGCTGCGGCAGTCGACGAGGGCAAGGAAGCCGTCCAGTCGCAGTCATACGGACCGGAGGCGCGCGGCGGCGCGTCGAAATCCGAGGTCATCATCGACGATGCGCCCATCTACCATCCGCACGTACTCGTGCCGGACCTCGTGCTGGCCATGACGC
>ERZ772897.3469-NODE-3469-length-11698-cov-2.956025_pt1 | contig 11698 bp, 10 predicted proteins | sample MGYA00512125_ERZ772897 | MGnify/ENA primary metagenome ERZ772897 (study PRJEB29015, sample SAMEA2737660) | human gut metagenome | biome: human gut; feature: human-associated habitat; material: faeces | place: China | collected 2012 ... | reverse complement strand
TCTAGCGGAATCGCATGCACATGACCAAGTGGGTGGCAGGCATCGCCGCAGCGGCAGTGCTGGTCACTGGCGGCACAACGCTGGTAGCAGCAGCCGGCTATGGCGGACTGGACGCATTCTTCCAGAGCCTGATCGGTGAAGAAACACCGAAAGCTCCGGAAAAGCTGGCGGCTCTGGTCACTACGCCAGCAGCGGACTTCGACAGCACCAACGAGAATGTACAGTTTAAGCTGCTGGGCATGTACGGCGATGACAGCCAGGCAATGCTGAGCTTTCAGGTGACTGCCATGGACGGTGCGGCGTTGCAGGACGGCTTGGCACTGCCCTATCAATTGCTCTTGCTGGATGCAGACGGCGGTAGTGAGACACTGGACTGTTATGGCAGAACGGTAGATGTCCGGGAAAAGGACGGAGCGTATTATATCAACCTTCGTATCAACCACACGGACTTGCAGGGAAAAACACTGGATGTGACTTTTGGAAGTTTCTATACAGAGGCACAGGTCTCTCAGATCTGGGAACAGCTAACAGCCTATGACGACCAGTTCCTACAGGAGTATGTCCGGCAGAACTTCGGGGAAGATGCGTTGAAAGACTGGGGGGACGGCGATCTTCCGGCAGGTTTTGATGTAAACGCTTGGAAAGCTTATCGCCGGGAAAACCAACTGGCGCAGAAGTGCAGCGACCGGGAAAAGGAACTCTATGCAGAGACAGAGGGTGTAGTTTCCGGCAACTGGCACACTAGCGTTACATTGGATTTTGCCAGTGCAGCACCCATCACAGCTGATTTTGACGGAGGCACAGTAAACTTGCAGGAACTTTCGGCAACGATCACAGCTCCGGCAGAATGGGATGACGAGAGCCACACAGTCGATTATGTCATCACGCTGAAAGACGGCAGAAAGATTTTTGATGAGTTGGTACAGAATGCAGAAGGTGAGGAGATGCTGCGGCGGATCCATGCGCTGCCCGGCTGCGGAACAGGCACCATCGGGCAGTATGTGCCGCTGACAGAGGTCTATTGGGATGCGGACAGCGCCGCAGATGTGCTTTGCTACAGCGAACCCATCGATCCGTCAGAGGTGAAGACGATCACCGCATATCGCTTTGCTTTTGCGGGCGAAGCTTCTGACGGCACCAGCGGACTGAGCGGCTATGATCTCACTGACAGCACAGTGATCTATCGCGCACAATAACGTGCAGAGAAAGGATGTTTCATATGAGCAGAAACCAACAGCACCGCCGGAAACGGCAAAAACAGTTATACCTGATCGCACTGCTGCTCTGTCTGGCAGTGCTGGGGTTTTCTGTATGGCTCTTGTTCATCCCCAACACACTGAACCGTGCCGGAGAATCCTCTGCCTTGCAGAACAGCACTTCTGACAGCAGCAATGCCGCCGGAACCAATGCTCTCGATACGCCGTCTAATATCGATGCACAGGGATTTCTGGCAGTGCTGGAGGGCAGCACTGCACAGCTTCCCACAGCAGACGGCGGCAGCTGGAGCAGCAGTGACACTTCCATTGCAGAAGTGGACAGCAGCGGTATTGTTACTGGCGTGCAGCAGGGCAGATGCCAGATCACCGACGGCAAAACTGCTTACCAGATCGCCGTGCGGCAGCTGGAACAGCGGCAGGAGGGAACCTATGTAGACGGCATTCTGATCGTCAATAAGTCCTATCCGCTGTCCGCCGACTATGATCCCGGCTTGCAGCCTATTACCAAGGACGCGTTTCAGAAGCTAAGTGACGCGGCGGCACAGGAGGGGCTGGATCTGTATATTGGTTCCGATTATCGGGACTATGCCTATCAGGTGAAGATCTACAACAATTACTGTGAGATATACGGTTCGGAACAGGCGGACAGTTTTTCTGCCCGTCCGGGATATTCCGAGCACCAGACCGGACTGACCATTGACTGCAACACCATTGACGATGCCTTTGGCGACACGCCGGAAGCCGCGTGGCTGGCACAGCACTGTGCAGACTATGGCTTCATTATCCGGTTCCCGCAGGGCAAGGAAGATGTCACCGGCTATCAGTATGAGCCGTGGCATATCCGCTATGTGGGCGTGGACATTGCAAAGGAAATCCAGAAATATGACCTGACATTGGAGGAATATCTGGGCGTGGATTCCGTCTATGCTGCTCCGTGGCAGGGATAAGCGTACTTTTCAACTTGCCTATAGAAAAACGCACCGGAAGTGGTGCGTTTTTTGTTGCTTTGCCGAATTTATGAACTCTCCGCAAAAAAAAGTTGACAAAACAATACGGATATGATATAATATGAAATATAAGTGCAAAATCACATGAAATTGGATTTTTCAGTTCCGGATTTCATGTAAAAACAAGGAACGATGCATAGACGGCTCTATGCAGAGATTTACAAGAAAGGGTGATTGTATGAAAGCGTGCAAGAAAATGACTGCACTTCTGGCGGCATTGGCAATGCTGACCGGAACGGCAGGGCTGCCGGTTTCCGCAGAGGAAGCTACCGGCACATTGGGAGATACCATGACATGGACAGTTGACGGGGATACGGTGCATTGCACATGGGAATCTGCAACGGCGGACGGTGTGGAGATTTCGATACAGGGGGATACCTGCACCATAGAAAAGGGTGTTTATCCTTGGGAAGAATATCATGCATGGTTGAATGCGGCAGCAAACGAATTGACGGAACTGCTGGAGGCAAATGGCTATGACCCTTCTGCAATGGGCAGCGAGGAAAAGAACGCAGTGCTCGCAGAGCTGATGCCGGAGGTTTATGCAGTGCAGACAGCGTTTACTGGCATCAAGCACATCGCAGTTTCCGACACGGTGACACAACTGGACGTGGCATTGGGATTTCTCGGACTTGCAGATGCAGAAACGGTACAGCTGGGAAACAGCTTGGTTTCTATCGGGGACAGTACATTTGAGAATACCCACTGCACCCAGATCACCTTGCCGGACAGCCTGAAAACCATTGGAAATCACGCATTTTATGATGCCGGCGTAAAAGAACTCACCATTCCGGCAGGGGTGGAGGAGATCGGTGACAATGCTTTGGAAAGTGATTCGACTCTGGAGAAAGTGACCATTCTCTCCCGTGATGTTGACCTGACGGATACCGGACTGGGCTATGTGTCCGTCTGGCTGGAAACCAATCCGAACCGCAATGAAAATCTGGTGCTCTATGGCTATGCTGGTTCTACTGCGGAACAGTATGCGGCAGAGAATGCCATTCCGTTTGTGGCACTGTCGGAAGAATGGCTTTGCGGTGATGTCGATCTGGACGGCAGAATTGACATTCAGGACGCAGTACTGCTTGCAAAGGCGAGTGCCGGAACGGTTTCGCTGAACGAAGCGGCAAAGAAGAATGCGGACTGCAATGGGGACGGGGAAGTTGACAGTGCAGATGCCACTGTACTGATGGAATTTCTGGTGCATCTGGTGGATACGCTGCCGGTGCAGTAAACGGGCTTTAAAAACGGCAGGGAACTTTGATCGGTTCCCTGCCGTTTGCATTATGTTGTTCCCATTTCCGTATCATCATGCGTTTCCACCGGCGTACAGCTTTTCAGCAGTGCCTGCAATTCCGCGGTAAGCTGTTCCGCCTTGCCGCTGCCCAGATACCCTATTGCGTAGACGAGGGATTTTCCGCCGGAAACCGGCTCCGCAGAGAAGCCGCCCTTGTCGGTCAGCAGATACCGGCTGTCCGTGCTTTGCAGCTGGAATGTGGTGGTGTTGCTATCCGGTGTGTAGTCCTCCAGTGGCAGCAGAGTGAGGAAGCTGCGGTGATAGTCGTAGTCGTTCAGCAGGGAAACCAATGCCTTGTACTCCTGTGTGTCCGGCTGGAATTCATAGGTCACTGTGTCGACGGTGTCTTTTCCGGTGACAGTCACGCCCGTAATGTTGACTGAGAGAGAAAGGGGTTCGCTTGCGGAAATACGGCTGCCCAGCGAGTAGGGGTATAGGAAATACCACCCGCCCACGAGAAGAATTCCCAACAGCAGCAGTCCGATAATGATATGTTTTGCAGTTCTGGCGGATCTCATAGCATGCTCCTTTGTTTTCGTGTAGATTGCCTTTATTATACCATAAAGCGACAAAATTGTAAAGGCAATACCGCACAAAGATTGTGCGACAGATGCGTGCGGGAAGATACGAAACAGACTCTGAAGGGAAATTTGCAAGCAGATGGCGTGCAAAGCCGTCAGGCGGGCTTTGTGCGGTATTGCCTAAAGACAATACTGCACTTTTTGCGGAACATAATGGTTTCCAACAAAAATGCCCTTTCCTTTGCGGAAAGGGCATTGCTTATTTATGCTATAGAGTTGCCTTTCGGGAAATTAGCCCAAAACAACTTCAATTTCGTTCTTGTCAGCCAGTGCGTCAGCCGGTACATAGTCGCCGTCCAGTGCCTTGCCGTTCAGTGTCAGGGAAGCCACGCCGCTTTGTACGTGGTTCGGGTTCTTGACCGTGATAGACAGCTGCTTGCCGCGGAACAGTTTTTCCATGGTGAAGCCGTCCCATGCTGCCGGAATCGACGGGCAGATGTGCAGACCGTCAGCGTCCGGACGCATGCCGCAGATACCTTCTACGCAGCCAACCATAACGGTGGAAGCGGTACCAGTCAGCCAGTGTACGTGAGAACGTCCTGCATACGGGGAAGCGGTAGACTCGGTGAACTGACCGTGTACGTACGGTTCCAGTACACGCTGTTCTGCCTTGTCGTTCATGGAAGCCGGAGAACTTTCCTCGAAGTAGCGGAATGCATCGTCACCGTGTCCCAGCAGGCTCTCTGCCAGAATCAGCCAGCCCTGTGACTGGGAGAAAATACCGCCGTTTTCCTTGGTGTCCGGATTGAAGATGTGCATCAGGGCACCGTCGAAATAGTGGTCGATATACGGCGGATCCAGCAGCTTTGCACCATACGGGGTGTCCAGAATGTCTGCTACAGACTGCATCGCCTTGTCGCTCTGTTCCTTGGAAGCGAAGCCGGAAATGACGCTCCAGCTCTGGGGGTTCAGCCACATGGAAGCTTCCGGATCCTTCTTGGCACCAACTACTACGCCGTCTTCGCGGATACCGCGGATAAAGCGGTCTTCGTCCCAGCATGCAGCCAGTGCTTCGCCCAGAGCCTTCTGAGCCTTGTCCAGATAGGAAACATACTCGCTGTCCTTGCGTTCTGCTGCCAGTTCATGCATCATGGACATTGCATAGTACAGCTGGAATGCCACGAAAGTGGACTCGCCCTTTTTGCCCAGACGCAGGCAGTCGTTCCAGTCTGCGTGCAGACCAGCCGGCATGTTGTGGTCGCCCAGACGTTCCATGGAGAAGCGGATCGCACGCTTCAGGTGGTCATAAACAGTATCTTCGCCGCCGTTTGCATAGACGATCACTTCGTCATAGAATGCCTTGTTGCCGGATTCGCCCACATACTTGCGAATGGTGGGGAACAGCCACAGAGCATCGTCTGCACGGTAGGACGGGTGACCGGTTTCCTTGACATATTCCGGATCGTCCGGTGTGTTTTCATGACCGGCGTTGTGGTCGAACTTGACCAGCGGCAGACCGCCGCCGTTGTCTACCTGTGCAGACAGCATAAAGCGGATCTTTTCTGCGGCGAGTTCCGGATCCAGATGAATGATACCCTGAATGTCCTGTACAGTATCGCGGTAGCCGTAGCCGTTCCGCAGACCGCAGTATACAAACGATGCGGCACGGGACCAGATAAAGGTGATGAAGCACTGATAAGCGTTCCAGACGTTGATCATGTTGTTGAACGCATCAGACGGTGTGCTGACCTGGAAATGGTTCAGCTTGCTGTGCCAGTATTCCTTCAGAGCCTCTACTTCGCTGTCGACCTTGCCGGCAGCTTCATAGGAAGCGAGGATTTCGTTTGCCTGTGCATTGTCTTTCTGACCCAGTACGAAGATCAGTTCCTTGGATTCGCCCGGCTGGAGGGTGATGTCACTCTGGAGAGCACCGCAGGCATTGCTGTTGTAGTTCATCTCACCGGTGCACTTGCCCTGCTCTACAGCGATCGGGTTGGAATAGGTGCGGTACGGACCAATGAAGCTGTCCAGATTGCCGTTATAGCCGGAGATCGGAGCACCTACCATGCCGAAGAAACGCTCTCTGTGGTTGGAACCGGTAGCGTCCTTGCCGTCATTTTCGTTGATGTGCTGGAGGATCTTGTTGCCCTCAAAGCTGGTGCGGGTGATGAACAGGGTATACTGGAGGTTGACCTGATCCTGTTCGTAGTTGTTGTCGTTGGTGAACTCTACGAAACCGAATGTGGACAGGTTTCTCGGCTTGTCGCTGTTGTTGGTGATGACTGCACGCCATACCTCATAAGTTGCCCCGATGGGTACATAATAAGTGACTTCGGAGGAAATGCCGGCATAGTCTGCGGAAATTACGGTGTAAGCGGTACCGTGGCGGCAGACGCTCTTGTAGGAATCCAGCGGCTTGCCTACCGGCTGCCATGTAGCAGACCAGTAATCCTTGGTGTCGTTATCCCGCAGGTAAATGTAGCGTCCGGGCAGTGCCATCATGGAGTTGAAGCGGAAACGGCTGATTCTGCCGTTTGCACCGGACTTGACGAAGCTGTATCCGGCAGCGTTGTTAGAGATCATTGCACCGTATTCCGGAGAACCGAGGTAGTTTACCCAAGGTGCCGGCGTATCCGGTCGGTCGATCACGTATTCTTTGTTTTTCAGGTCAAAATAACCATACTGCATGGGGAGTATCTCCTTTACATCTGTATTTTCAATGTCAAATGACCATCACCGATAAAGACAGTGCGGTCGTACATTTATCATACCATACCACAGAAGATTTTGCAAGGGATTTGCGAAAAAATTTGCAGAAAATGTGGTATGGCTTCTGTGGGTTTTGCAGATTGTGCAGTATTGCCAAAAAGTTTTCCCCCCGGCTTGACAGACAAGCTTTTGTGTGCTATAATGTACTTATCGAACCAGTACAACTAGTACAAAGGAGGGGAGCCCGTGGAAATTATCATCAGCGGCAACAGCAGCAAGCCCATTTACGCCCAGATCACGGAGCAGCTGAAAGCCCAGATCATGGACGGCACGCTGCATGCCGGCGAATCGCTGCCGTCTATGCGAAGTCTGGCGAAGTCCCTGCATGTCAGCGTGATCACGGTGCAGCGGGCGTATGAGGAACTACAGCGGGACGGATTTCTGGAAACAACAGTCGGGCGGGGCAGCTTTGTGGCTGCCCAGAATCCGGAAATCTATCGGGAAGAACAGCAGCGAAAGGCGGAGGAGCACCTGCTGGCGGCGGCGGAAATTGCCCGTGTCAGCGGCATTTCGCTGGAATCGCTGGTGCAGGCACTGACCATTTTTTATCGGGAGGAAGAATAGCCATGCAGAATATTTTAGAAGTACGGGATCTGGGGCGTTCCTATGTGAATTTCCGGCTGGAACACATCAGCTTTTCCATTGCCGGCGGAACGATCATGGGCTTAGTAGGCGAAAACGGAGCCGGAAAAAGCACTACCATTCGGGGCATTCTGGGGCTGATCCGGCGGGAGTGCGGAGAGGTGTTGTTCTGCGGCGAACCGCTGAACACAGACAGCGTTGCCATGAAGGAGCAGATCGGCGTGGTGTTTGACAGTCTTTGCTTTTCACCGGAACTGACGGTGGAAAAGGCAGGGAAGATCTGCCGCAGCATCTATTCCAACTGGGACGAAGCCTATTTTCAGGAACTGTTGCAGCAGTTCTCCCTGCTGCCCAAGCAGAAGGTCAAGGAACTGTCCCGCGGCATGAGCATGAAGCTTTCGCTGGTGCTGGCATTTGCCCACCACCCGAAGCTGCTGATCCTGGACGAGCCTACCAGCGGACTGGATCCTGTGGTGCGGGACGACCTGCTGGATTTGTTTCTGGAATTCGTGCAGGACGAGGAGCATGCCATTCTGATTTCCACCCACATCACCAGTGATCTGGAAAAGGTGGCGGATTATGTGACATTTCTCCATGCGGGAAAGCTGCTGCTTTCCAAGCCCAAGGACGAACTGCTCTGGCAGTACGGCATTCTTCGCTGCGGAGAAACGTTGTTCCAAAAGCTGGAATCGTCAGAGGTGCTGGCGTGGCGGAAAAAGGACTATTCCTATGATGTGCTCGTGCCGGATCGGGAGGCGATTTTGCGGAAGTATCCGGAGGCTGTCATAGATCAGGTCACAATGGACGAGATCCTGTTGTTGTATGTGAAAGGAGTGCAGGGCAAATGAAAGGACTGCTTTTGAAAGACTTCTATACCATATGGAAAGGCGGACGAATTTTTCTCATTCTGTACGTTTTTATGGCAGCTGTTTCCGGCGTGAATATCCAGAACGGCTGGTCTTACATGGGCTTCTGGCTGGTGATGATGGACTCGCAGACCTCAAGCACTTTTTCCTATGACCATTCCTGCAACTGGAACCGCTTTGCACTGACAATGCCCGTCACGCGAAAAGACGTGGTGCGGTCGAAATTCCTGTTGCAGCTGCTGATCGTATGCGGCAGTACACTGGCGTATCTCGTGCTGGCAGCTCTTGTCAGTCTGGTGCTGCGGACGTTTGAAGTCAAGGCGTTCTGCAATATGCTGTTTGCCGCATGGCTCGTGCTCTGGGTTGTGCTGCTCATGGGCAGCGTTTCCACACTGCTGCTGTTCCGGTTCCCGCCGGAATATGCACGGCTGATCTCCATTTTGATCTATGTGATTCCGGCGTGTGCTTTCATGGGTGCGGGCAGCGTTTTCATGCAGGAAATGACAGACAATCTTGCCACTCTGCCTGCGGAATTTTCCGCAATGCTGCTGCCGGCGGCGATTGCCATGCCGGTGCTGTCGCTGGTGGTTTCCGGACTGTGCTATGTCTTTAGCTGCCGGATCTTCCAGAAGAAAGATCTGGCATAACTCCGTGATGCAGCAGCATCTCCGCAGAAAGGACTGTTATTGTGAAACCCATTGCTCATATTGAAAACGATTTCCCCACCAAGTTCGGCATTCCCCGCCAGAGTGGACTGGTCAACAGCCTGCATGCCCGCATTGTCATGGAGCCGGAATACCGGAATCCCGATGCGTTTCGGGGGCTGGAGGATTACTCCCACATCTGGCTGATCTGGGAATTTTCACAGGCGGTGCGGCAGAAGTGGTCGCCTACCGTTCGCCCGCCCCGTCTGGGCGGCAATGTCCGCATGGGCGTTTTTGCGACACGCTCACCGTTTCGTCCCAATCCGCTGGGACTGTCGGTGGTGCAGCTGGAAGAAATTACATTGCACGGGGCGAATGCTCCCTACCTGACGGTTTCCGGTGCCGACCTGATGCACGGCACGCCCATTTACGACATCAAGCCGTACCTGCCACACATTGACAGTCACCCCGAAGCCAGGGGCGGTTTTGCTCTGCCGGCAGCGGCTCATCGTCTGGAAGTTCGCTTTCCGGAAGTCTGGCTGGAGAAAGTGCCGGAATCCCTGCGGGCAGGACTGATCGAGGTGCTGGCACAAGACCCCCGTCCGTCCTACCAGCACGACGCCGATCGGGTGTATGGCTTCCCATTCGCCGGTCTGGAAGTCCGCTTTACCGTGGACGGCGAAGTGCTGACGGTGTGCGAAATTCTGGAAGCGACGGTATAAACTTACGACATCTGCACATACTTCAGGCAGTACCGCATAAAGCGTATGTGGTGCTGCCTGAAAGTGTTTTTGAAGGGTATCGGCAGAAAAAATTTCGTCGGATACTTGACAAGGCGAAGGTTCTGTGGTACAATGTCTTTGGTTAGATACAACTAACTTCAAAATGAACATGCGTAATGGAGAAGGAAACACAGTATAAAGCTTGTGTACACAGCCGAAAGGCGGGATTTGTACAGTGCTTCCGCGATACGTAAAGGAGTATTCTACTATGAGTTATTTGCAGATCGAAAAAGTTGTCGGCAGAGAGATTCTGGATTCCAGAGGCAATCCGACTGTAGAAGCAGAAGTCACACTGGTTGACGGTACTGTTGCAAGAGGTACTGCCCCCAGTGGTGCTTCCACCGGCGAATTCGAAGCACTGGAACTGCGTGACGGCGACAAGGCTCGCTATCTGGGCAAGGGCGTGACCAAGGCTGTAGAAAACATCAATACCGTTATCAACGAAACTATCACTGGTATGGACGCATCTGATCTGTATGCAGTAGACAAGGCAATGATCGCCGCAGACGGCACCAAGGACAAGTCCAATCTGGGTGCCAATGCGATTCTGGCAGTTTCCATTGCCACAGCAAGAGCCGCAGCAACTGCACTGGACATTCCGCTGTATCGTTTTCTGGGCGGCGTATCCGGCACTCGTCTGCCGGTTCCGATGATGAACATTCTGAACGGCGGTGCTCATGCCACCAATACGGTAGACACACAGGAATTCATGATCATGCCGGTAGGTGCTCCCAGCTTTAAGGAAGCCCTGCGTTGGTGTGCAGAAGTGTTCCACAATCTGGCGAAGATCCTGAAGTCCAAGGGACTGGCAACTTCTGTCGGCGACGAGGGCGGCTTTGCTCCGAACCTGTCCAGCGATGACGAAACCATTGAAACCATTCTGAAAGCGGTAAAGGCAGCAGGCTATGAGCCGGGCAGGGATTTCATGATCGCGATGGACGCTGCTTCTTCCGAGTGGAAAAGCGAAAAGGGCAAGGGCTTCTATCACCAGCCGAAGTCCGGCAGAGATTTTACTTCCGACGAACTGATTCAGCACTGGGCTGATCTGGTAGAGAAGTATCCGATCATCTCGATCGAAGACGCTCTGGACGAAGAAGACTGGGAAGGCTGGCAGAAGCTGACGGCAAAGCTGGGCGGCAAGGTACAGCTGGTTGGCGACGACCTGTTCGTTACCAATACTGAACGTCTGAAGAAGGGCATCGAACTGGGCTGCGGCAACTCCATTCTGATCAAGCTGAACCAGATCGGTTCTGTTTCCGAAACACTGGAAGCGATCCAGATGGCTCACAATGCAGGCTACACTGCAATTTCTTCTCACCGTTCCGGCGAAACCGCAGATACGACCATTGCTGATCTGGCAGTTGCACTGAATACCTGCCAGATCAAGACTGGTGCTCCCAGCCGTTCGGAACGTGTGGCAAAGTACAACCAGCTGCTCCGCATCGAAGAAGAACTGGGCGACAGTGCCGTATATCCGGGCATGGCAGCATTCCACGTCAAGTGATTCTAATGTCATTTCCTCACACAACATTTGCTTTCCTTTCAGGGTGAGATTTCACCCGCTTTTAGAACTCGTTCATAACCTTATGAGAAAACGGTACGCACTGGCAACAGACGTACCGTTTTTTCTTGTAAGTTGTTACAATTTTTATTGTGCAAATCATACAAAATATATAAAAAGGCTTGACGCTTCCCTGGAAAAATGATATAATTTTTATAAAGGTTTTCCTTTTTATTTTCAATAGCATATTATTATTTTAGAAAGCGAGGTCGATTTTTATGAAAAGAAGAACAAGGATAATTTCTGCTGTTTGTGCAGCTGCACTGTTGGGAAGTGCAATGACGATGCCGGCAGCAGCATACCCCATGCATATGAATGGGGAAGCTGAAGTGCCGCTGGCACAGGTGCTGCAGATGCTGGAAAATGACAAGACGGCATATGTGGAAAAGGGCGAAAGCATGTACTATGGCTTGAAAGATCCCACACCAGTAGGCATGTACGACAACATTTTT
>ERZ772897.3466-NODE-3466-length-11706-cov-2.724144_pt1 | contig 11706 bp, 9 predicted proteins | sample MGYA00512125_ERZ772897 | MGnify/ENA primary metagenome ERZ772897 (study PRJEB29015, sample SAMEA2737660) | human gut metagenome | biome: human gut; feature: human-associated habitat; material: faeces | place: China | collected 2012 ... | reverse complement strand
TTATCTGCGCTTTTGGCTTAGCAGCTGCCGCACCTCGCTCGCCGTATCGGCACTTGGAATTATACGGTATTGCCTTAAAAAGTAATACTATAACAGGTTTAGCACCATCAATAGAATTACACCCGGCAGCCCTAAGATAACGGCGGTTCCCGCAGTCAGGGCGTTCAGCGGCAGAGCGACGCCCGTTAAAGGGCCAAGCAGTGCCACTGCCCCCAGCCCGGCCAGACCGCATGCTGCCCCACCAAAAATGCCAAGCAGCGGCCAGCGGCGGCAGGCAGCCGCGCGGGCAGTGACCAGCAGACAGAAAATACCCACAGCGATTATAGATGCAGGCATGTGCCACTCCCCCTCAGTTCTCGCAAGATTGCCCGGCAGTGGCACATTAAGGCGGCGTGCTCATAAATGGTGCGTTCGATGGCAAAGTCTTCCTGCGCCTGTTGGAAGGCGGCTTCGTTCTGGCGTAGTTGCTGCAAAGAGAGGTGGAACGCCCGGCGGGTGTTCTCACACCGGATTTGTGCAGCTCTGGCCAGCCTTTTTTGCCTGAACAATGCGGCACCTCCTTACAGCAAAATGCAGATCAGCCCATCGCAGCCATCATTGATAATGCGTTCCAGTGTCTGCTGCAGGCGGGTGCGGGCTTCGGCGGGCATATGCATAAGTTTGGCCTGTAAACCCTCATTCACCAGTTCGTTCAGACTTTTGCCAAAAATATTGGTGCTCCACAACTTGCTGGGGTCGCTCTCAAAGTCTTTCAAAAGCCCCTGGATCAGTGTTTCTCCCTGCTCCTCGCTGCCAACGGTTGGCGAAAGCTCGGTGTGGATGGTCGCGCGCATCAGGTGCAGGCTGGGGGCACTGGCGGAAAGCCGTACCCCATACTGCCCGCCCTGGCGGACGATTTCGGGCTCTTCCAGGTGCAGTTCCTCAATACCTGGCATAACAATGCCGTACCCAGTAGCCTGAACCTGCTCCAAGGCGCTTTTGATTTTGTCATACGCCGCTTTGGCTTTAGCCAGCTCCAGCATACAGGGCAAAAGGCTGGCTTCATCTGTGATGGGAAGGTCGGTTTCCTCGCCCAAAATCTTGAAAAAGATATCAGGCTCAATACCAACCCGCAGCTGCACCTGGCCGCAGGCAAGGTCCATGCCGGTCAGGGTAACGCCGGTTGTGTCGGCACAGTTCAGCTGGGGCTTGCCGCGGGTCATATCCCCCATTTTGTGCACGCTGCCGGCCAGTTCCAGCAGGGCCTGGTAGACAGAACTTTGCAGCCAGTGCCCCGGTTCCAGCATGGTGACCCAGGACGGCATCGAAACGGCAATTTCCCGCAGTGGGAACTCATAAAGCAGCTTTTGCAGGATATTGTTTAGCTGTTCCGCTGTCAGGTTGACGGCATTGATGGGGCAAACCGGGTGATGATAGACTTCTTCCATCTGGGCAGCAAGCACATGGGCAGGTTCGCTGTCCGGTTCTGTGCAGTTCAGCAAAATCAGATACGGCTTGCCGATTTCATCCAGTTCGGCAATGATGCGGCGTTCCGCGGGCAGATACTTTTCACGTGAGAGTTCCGCCACACTGCCGTCCGTTGTTACAACAAGACCGATGGTGGCGTGCTCGCGGATGACCCGGCGGGTGCCGGTTTCAGCTGCCTGGTCAAAGGGAACCGCTTGGTCAAACCAAGGGCTTTTGACCAACCGCGGGGCGTTGTTTTCTTCGTGCCCAAGGGCACCATCCACCATATATCCCACGCAGTCGATTAGCCGTGCGCGGAAGCTTCCGCCGGCTTTCAGGTCAATGCTGACCGCTTTTTCCGGGATAAACTTTGGTTCGGTTGTCATGATCGTCCGCCCGGCGGCGGATTGGGGCAGTTCGTCCTTGGCGCGGGCGCGCTGTGCTTCGTTTTTGATGCGGGGCAGCAGCATCAGCTCCGCAAAGCGCTTGATGAAACTGCTTTTGCCGCTGCGCACGGGACCGACCACGCCGATATAAATATCGCCGCCAGTACGCTGTGCAATGTTCTGATAAATTTGATCCTGTGTCATTGCAGCATCCCCTTTCACAAAGCTGCCGGTATCAGCAGGCAGGTTGCGTCAGCAGTAAGCTCCTGGGCGCTCTGCCCTTCCGGGATGGTCAGGTGGTTAGCCGTGGCGAGGTCGCTGGCGCGGGCATGGTAACGGCGGGCAATATCAAAAATGGCCTCCCCTTTTTGGGCATAGTACAGGTAGAGCGCAGGCCCATCCTTACTGTCAGGGTATTCTTCTCCCGGCGTTACGGAGAAAACGACCTCGTGCGGAATCCCCTGCAGCAGAATGCCGCTTACCTGCAGTTCCAGCTCGACCCGCGCTTTGCTTCCGGCGCGGCTGCTGGCAATATGCCGTACCGCTGCGTGCAAGTGCGGGATGCTTTGCCCGATAGAACCGTGGAAGGTCTCTGCCAGGGCCCAGGGGAAGATTTTATCATAGCAGGTCAGTTCGCCGCGGTCATCCGCACAAATCAGGTGCGCGGTACCGCGCCCGGCAACTTGGATGACATCACCCTTTTCTGCGGCGGTCAGCTGTGGGGCTCCAATCGTGACAAAACAGCCCAGAATGGAAACATTGGCATCCGGCAGATCATCTTCGATCATAACCGGGATAGTGGTATCTACACTGGCAAGAGGCATGAACTGGTTGAAAGTCCGTTTTTCAAGCGTCATGTTACAGATCGTGGAATAAGCATCCGAAACCGCCATGTACACTGTCGGGCGCCAGAGTTCAGCGTGCAGCTTCCATGTGATGCTCAAAAGCGGCTCTTCTTCCTGCTTTGTCGCAGTCAGGGTGCAGGCCAATACTTCGCCCCAAAGTACCGCACTGTCGCCTTCTGCGGCGTTGGGCAGGTCAAGCGTCTGGGTGACGGGAACATCTTTAGTTTGAATTGTAAGCTGTTCTGTACCGGCAGCGCGGGAGCAGAGCTGCATGGTAAGGGTTCCGGCTGCATCCAGCTGGCCGGTATGAACGCTGGATGTGCCGGGCAAAAAACTGCCTGTAATGTCCAGGACTGTTTCACCTTCACCGGGCAACGGAAACGGCGTTTCTGCAGTAAAGGTGCGTTCCTCGCACGCAGCGCAGATGATGCCGTTAAGCTGTTGGCTCCACTGCTCAACGCCGCAGCCGGTCAGTTTGGTGATAAACTCTACCGGCTCAACCATGCCAATAGCAGCATTTAAGGTATAAGCACCGCGGATGTCAATGCGGTGCTCGCTGACAGAGCGGCAGTTGCAGTATTCAAGTTCGCCCCACAGGCGGGCGGCGCCGGGCAGATAATTGCCTTCCGGCAGGTCAATGGTTTTTTCAAAAGCGTATTTCTGCTCAGTGCGGTACAGGTGAGTTCCGGCTTCATCGGACTGATAGTACACAGTGCAGCGCAGGTAGCCGCTGCACTGCCAGCGGCGGTCAGCCACGCTGTTTTGCATGATAACGGGTTCCAACAGGCACTTTACAATTTTGAACACTGCGGGCAGGTAATCCGGAATCAGAATCTCGGTTTCAACAGGCAGCTCCTGCCGGGTTTCCCAGCGGCCAGTATTGGCAAGGGCCTGGCCGGTTTCAATGGTAAGCGGTTGGTTGGCGGCTTTGCTTTGCATGGCGGTATACCCCTTTCCTTGCCCCGATACGGGGAAAGTTTTTGATTGCCTCTTGTGTACTATATGCGCGGGGGTAAAAAAATAGCCCTGTCGGAACCGTACAAACATACGGCCCGGCAGGGCTACAATGGAAAAATTAAACCTTAAATACAGCGCGCAGCAGCCAGCGCAGGGCATGCGGACATTTTACCACAACAATCTGCATGGCATATTCCCCCTTCCAGGTTTGTAAGCCATACTATGCAGCAGGTGCAGGCAATGTTACCCGTCAGCGCGGGTCAAAATCACAAGACCATGGCCGCTTTGGCAGCAAAGTTCAGCTTCAGGTGCGGTAAATTCATTGCTGATGCCAAGGGGGTAATCCGGTGTCAGCGTTGCATCTTTCAATGGATAAAACACGCCGTGAATCGATACACCGCCCAGCGGCCCATCCAGCGGGAACACGGAAAGATACATCCAGTCTTTCTTTTGCAATGTTAGCGGCTTGCCTGGACACAAAATATGCAGCTCGCTGTGCTCGTCTGCAAGGGTGACATCAACGCCGTTGCTTGCCAAGTACAACGCGGTGGATACGTTGGAAAACGTGTGTTCCATCCGCTTGCCGCCAAGGGCACCCAGCATGACGATATGACGGTACCCCCGTTCACACAGCCATTTTGCAGCATAGTGGGTATCAGTATCGTCCTTTACATGGGGCAGAATGATCATATCACCGGTGGTTTCCGGCTTGGGGGCAGAATCAAAATCTCCCACGATCAGATCCGGCTGAATGCCCAGCACAGCCGCATTGCGGTACCCGGCATCACAGGCAACAACGGTATCCCCCGGCTGCAGGTACGCGGACAAAGCGGGCGTAACCGGTATGGCCGAAAGAATAACGGCACGTTTGGTAGGATCCTGCATCAGCGTTCCCACTCCTTTAACTGGCTGGCTTCCTCGTACATGGTCAGGTAGCTCTGATAACGTGTATCCGAAAGCTTGCCTTCTTCCAAAGCCGCGCGCACCGCACAGCCTTTTTCGCTGCGGTGGGAGCAGCCGGTAAAACGGCATTGCCCAAAATACGGCTCAAATTCCGGGAAAGCATGCTGCAGCTCTTCCGGCGGAATGCGGCAAATCTTGTTGGCATCCAGGCTGGCAAAACCGGGGGTATCGGCAAGCAGACCACCACATACCTCAAAAATCTCCACTTCACGGGTAGTATGACGGCCACGGCCCAATTTTTGGCTGATATCGCCGGTCTGGCGTTCCAGCTGGGGAGCCAGCGCGTTCAACAGTGTAGACTTGCCCACACCGGAGTTGCCGCAGAAAGCGCACAATCTGCTGTTGATCCACTGCTTTACTTCGTCCAGACCTGCACCGCTTTCGTAGTCGATACGGATAAACGGCAGGGTGGACTTTGCATAGGCATTTGCCAGAAAATCCGCCTCGGCAAGGTCGCTTTTGGTACACACCACCACCGGCTGTACGCCCTTATCCACCGCAATGGCCGAAAGCTTATCCAGAACCAGCGTGCTGGGGGTAGGCTGGGTGGTGCTTGCCACAATAAACAGCACATCAAGGTTAGCAACCGGAGGGCGGATAAAAACATTTTTGCGCGGTAGAATTTCGTCAATCGTGGTGCGGTCGGCGCTTAATACAACCTGATCTCCCGCTACCGGCGTAATACCGCGTTTGCGGAAAATGCCGCGGGCGCGGCACTCCACAATGCCGGTTTCGGTTTTAACATAGTAAAAACCGCCAATGCCCTTTGTGATATAATTTGTCATTACCACAGCATTTCACCAGTATCCACGCGGTAAACATGGCCATCGCGCTGTTCTACATCGACCCACCATGTATTACCGTTATCGTCAGTAATTTCCTGAGACCAACGTGCACCATCACCAGAGGACGGAGAATCCGAGGTGCTGGGGTCTTGCACAACTTGCGGCATTGCGGTAGCCACATACAGGCGCACCGTGCTGCGGATGCGTACCTGGGTGCCTGCAGCGGGTTCCTGGTTCAGAATAGTGCCCTCGGCCTCGCTGCTGGGCTGTTCCACAACGCTGACCACCAGGTTCTGGCGCTGCAGGTCGGCGGTGCCTTCGCTGACCTGCAAACCTGTCACGGAGGTAACGGAAACCATGTTGTCTCGCTTGGAGCGCGCAATATACATGTTTACGGTGCTGCCGCCCTCTACCGTTTCGCCGCCGGCGGGTTCGGTATACACAACGGTGCCTGCGGCAACGCTCTCGTCCTCCACATATTTGCTTACAACCTGAAGGCCGCTATCCTGTAAGGTCTTTTTGGCATCATCGCTTACATATGTTTTTACATCCGGCACAGTGACCCACTGGGTGCCAAGGCTTACCTTCAGGGTCACTTTCTGGCCTGCCTTTACAGTGCGGCCCTGCTTAGGGTTTTGCTGAAAAATCGTTCCTTCCGGTGCATCGTTGTATTCGTACACCCACTTGGCGAGCAGGCTGGAATTATAATCCGATGCACGGAACTCATCCTCCGTCATGCCGACAAAATTGATGAGCTGTACGTCAGCATGCTTGGAGAAGAAAGAGTTTGTGGAGTTGGTGAAAATAAGATAGACCAGAATGGCAGCACCGATCACAAAGGCGACCGCCATACCAAAGAAGATGGGCAGCATGCTGAACCCCTTGGCTGCCTTGGCTTTCTGCTTTTTCACGTTTTTGCCTTTCCCACTGTTCATGGTGCCGGCACGGCGTGCCTGGCTGGTGCTGACAGCGGCTTTGCCCGCTGTTTTGGCTGTGCTGCTGCTGACAACACGGTTAATGGTTTTATCCGGGTTGTCCTGCGTGTTATATTCGTATTCAAAGCTGATGCTGGGGTTGCGGCGGAACGCAGCAATGGCATCCAGCATTTCCTGCGCGGATTGGTAACGGTCGGCGGGATCCTTTTCCATGGCCTTCTCGGTGATTTGGCGCAGCCCAACCGGGATATTGGGGGCAACCTCAGCCAGCGGCTTCGGCTTTTCACTGATCTGCATGATGGCGATGGAAACTGCCCCAGTACCATCAAACGGCAGCTTGCCGGACAGCATCTCGTACATCATAACGCCAACAGAATAAATATCAGTGCGGGCATCGGTATGGTCGCCTTTTGCCTGTTCCGGGCTGATGTAATGAACCGAGCCGATGGCCTTGTCGCTGACAGTCTGGCTCTGTGCACGGGAAAAGCGTGCAATGCCAAAGTCCATCATTTTGATGGAGCCATCCGCCTGCAGCATAATATTCTGCGGCTTCACATCGCGGTGAACAATGCCCTTGGAGTGTGCATGATCCAACGCGCTGAGCACCTGTGTGGCAAAGTGGACAACCTCTTTCCAAGTTAGGGCACCGTTGCGTTGCTTCAGGTATTCTTTCAGCGTAATGCCGTCAATATATTCCATCACGATGTACTGCAATTGATCTGTTACAGAGACATCATACACCTTGACAATGTTGGGATGGTTCAAAATCGAGATAGCTTTGGATTCGTTCTTGAAGCGGCGGACCAGCTCTTCGTTATCAAGAAACTCTTCTTTCAGCACCTTGACGGCGATCTGGTTGCCGGTGCGGACATCGCGGCCTTTATAAACATTGGCCATGCCGCCAACGCCGATCAGACTTTCAATCAGATAGCGGCCATCCAGCTTTTTGCCGATCAGATTATCCATTTGTTTCCTCCGTAGTTTCAACGCCCAGCAAAAGGACGGTGATGTTATCCTGCCCGCCGCCTTTCAGGGCACGGTCAACCAGTACCCCCGGCGCGTCAAAAAAGGCGGACTCCTGCAAAAGCAGCGCAAGCTCTGCATCGGGTACCATGTTGGTTAATCCATCGGTACAAAGCAGCAAAAGGTCACCGGGAACCACCTCGCAGCGGTTATATTCCGGCACAATATTGGCCGAAACGCCAAGGGCACGTGTAATCAGATTTTTCTGCGGATGCAGGGCGGCCTGTTCGCGGGTGATCTGCCCGCTGTCCACCAGCTGCTGCACCATGGAATGATCCCGCGTCAGCTGGCGGATTGCTCCGCCATGCCACAGGTACGCGCGGGAATCCCCTGCGTGTACAATATGCGCCAGGTTGCCGCGCTGTAAAGCACATACCCCCGTGGTGCCCATACCGAGCACTTCAGGATCAGAGGTCGCTTTTTCATATACGGCGCGGTTGGCATTATCAAATGCGCGCATCATAAAGGCTTTTTCTTCGCCGTTTTCAATCGTGCGCAGGGAATGGTCAAAATAGCGCAGCATGGTTTGGGTGGCAAGGGTGGAAGCGCCCCGCCCGCCGTTGGCCCCGCCCATGCCGTCACAGACAAGGCCCCAGCCAGTACCATCGACCAACTGACGGGCACAATAATTATCCTGGTTTTCCTGGCGGCAGCTGCCAATATCTGTTAGAGCTGCAATTTTCATTGTGCGTTGGTCCTTTCGCTCGTCGTTTGCCGTGTTGCTTGTTCGGCCTGTTTGGCATCTTCGCGCCGGAGCTGGCCGCAGGCAGCGCTGATATCGGTACCAAGGCGGCGGCGGATGGTGGCATTTACACCCAAATCTTCCAGCATTTTCTGGAACCGGCGCACATTGGCTTCATCCGTTGCCGAGTAAGGGCTGCCATCGACCGGGTTAATGGGAATCAGGTTGACATGGGCCCCCATGCCACGGATCAGATCGGCCAGTTTTTTTGCCATTTGGGGCGAATCATTGACACCATTGACCATGGAATATTCAAAGCTGATGCGCCGCCCGGTCGTTTTCTGGTAGCGGCGGCAGGCCGGGATCAGCTTTTCCAGCGGGAACGCATCGTTAACCGGCATCATGGAGCTGCGGGTCACATTGTCCGGCGCGTGCAGGGATACCGAAAGGGTCAGCTGCAATTTGCGCTCTGCCAGCTTATCAATTCCCGGCACAAGGCCGCAGGTGGAAAGGCTGATGTTGCGCATCCCGATATTGACGCCTTCCGGGCAGGAGATAATGTCCAGAAAGTCCATCACGTTATCAAAATTGTGCAGCGGCTCACCAATGCCCATCAGGACGATATGGGAAACGCGCTCCCCGGTATCCTTTTGCGCGGTATAAATTTCCGCAGCAATCTCGCCGGAGGTCAAGTCCCGCACGCGGCCCGCCTGGGTGGAGGCGCAAAAGCGGCACCCCATAGCGCAGCCCACCTGTGTGGATACACATACAGTGTTGCCGTAATGGTAGCGCATCAAAACCGTTTCAATGCAGTTGCCGTCCGCAAGCTGAAGCAGATATTTGACCGTACCGTCTTTGGACTGCTGGCGGCGGCGGATGGTGGGCACAGCCAGGGTGCAGTTTTGTGCAAATTGGGCAAGCAGGGCTTTGGGTTGATCTGTCATGGCAGAAAAATCCGTAGCCTGCTTTTGGTGGATCCACTTAAAAATCTGCTTGGCGCGGAAAGCCGGCTGGCCGATGGATTTAATGTAATCCGTCAGCTTGGGCAGCGTCAGGTCCGTCAGACATTTTTTTTCGGTTTCTGCCTGGGGTTCGTTCTGTGGCTGCATATGTGCTTGCTGCATGCGGTGCTTTCCCTCCAAATATTATATACCTTTTCTCTAATTTTTGAATAGACGATTTGTGTATTTTGCGTCAGCAGTTCTTTTGGCGCTCCAAAATAGCGGCAAAAAAACCGTCTGTGGATGTTTCGTGCGGCAGAAACAGTGTGCCGTACTCCCCCACCCGCATACCGGACAGTGTGATTTGTGGCGCTATAACGGAAAAATCTTGATTGTCTTGCAGGAACTGGCGTACTTGGGCTTCATTTTCGTGATGATTCACCGTACAGGTAGAATACACCAAACGGCCGTTCGGGGCAAGATATTTTGCGCCGTTTTGCAGGATTTTTTGCTGTGTTAATAGTAAATTTTCAATCCCATCCAGCGTTTTTTCCCGGATGTCCGGCTTTTTGCCGATGACACCAAGGCCGGAACAGGGCACATCGCATAACACGCGGTCAAAGCTGCCAAGGCCAAAGGCGGGGTTCAGGATAGTGGCATCCCCATGGTAAGGCTTGGCGCGCTCAATGCCGCAGCGGTCAAAGGCCTGCTTCAGCAGTTTGACGCGGCCTGTCATGGCTTCACCGCTGAGCAGCTCACCGCGGTTCTGCATCTGCTCGGCAATCGTCAGGCTTTTGCCCCCAGGGGCGGCGCACAGGTCCAGCACCCGCATACCGGGGCGGGCATCACAGCACAAGGCAGCAAACTGGCTGGCTAACCCCTGCACATGGAATTGCCCGGCGTGGAATGCTTTGGATGCAGCGGGATTACCGTTGAACATAACCAGCAGACAGTGCGGCCATGGGCCAGCCGTTACGGTGTGACCTTCCTGTTGCAATGTCTGCGTCAGGGCTTCATCGGTCGTGCGCAGCGGGTTGACCCGGATGGCGGTGGGGCGGCGCTGATAAAACGCAGCAGCCATTGCCTCGGCATCCTGCGGATACTGTGCTGCAAACAACGCGGCAATCGGCTGAGAGAGACAGTAATAGGTGCGCAGCCGTTCTTCCAGATCCGGCCAATGTTCCGGCTTGGGGTCCAATGCGGCCGTGCGGCGCAGCATGGCGTTGACCATACCCGCAGCACTGGTTTTGCCAAATGCTTTGGCTAGCTTGACCGATTCATTGACAGCCGCAGGCAGCGGAACATCCATAAACTTGGCCTGTGCCAGCCCGGCGCGCAGAATGGCCCGCACAGGGGAATCCAGCTTTTCCAGCGGGCGCTTGGAAAACTGTGCCAGCATCCAGTCCAGCAGGCTGCGGCGCTCCAGCACGGTATAAAAAATACCGGAAGCAAAAGCTGCATCCCGCGGGGAAAGCGGCGGCTTGCAGGCTTTCAGCTCAGAATCCAGCACAAGGTTTGCATAGCCGTTTTGCTCCTGCCGCATAAGGGCCTTGACGGCCAGGTAACGCGCGGTCACAGGCTGTCCCCCGCTTTCAGGCGGCGGCCGGCAGCCCATGCGGTACCCGCCATCGACTTGCCGCCTTCCGGCGTGACGGAATCCAACACGATTGCGCCATCCTGGCAGGCAATGGTCAACGGCTTAACCGCCAATACAGAACCCGGCGCAGCGTTGGCGGGATTTTCAGAAAGCTTGCTGGCGGTGACTTTGATTTTTTTGCCATCGTGCATAAAGAACGCCATTGGCCATGGGTTCATACCGCGCACCCAGTTGTGGATGTGGGCAGCAGGCTGGGTAAAATCGAACTGTGCCATCTCTTTGGTCAGGGACGGCGCCTTGGTGGCGAGAGATTCTTCTTGCATTTTTGGGGTCAGCTTCCCTGCTTCGATTTTGGGCAGGACCTCAACCAGCGTTTTGGCACCAATCGCGCTTACGCGGTCAAACAGCTCGCCGCTGGTCATGTCCGGGTCAATCGCAACCGGCTGCACATACAAAATATCGCCGGTATCCAACCCTTCGTCCAACTGCATAATAGTCACGCCGGTTTCGGCATCGCCGTTCAGCACGGCCCACTGGATGGGGGCGGAACCACGGTACTTGGGTAACAGCGAAACATGCAGGTTGATGCAGCCATATTTGGCCACATGCAAAAGCTGCGGCGGAATAATGCAGCCGTAAGCTACCACGACAATAATATCGGGTGCCAGGCTTTTGATCAGCTCATCCGAGCTGCCATCGCGCAGGGTGCGCGGCTGATAAACAGGGATGCCGTTGGCCTCAGCCGCCTGCTTGACCGGTGGGGCGGTTAAAATCTGTTTGCGGCCAACTGGCTTATCTGCGCGGGTAAACACAGCGCAGATATCGTACCCGGCGGCAATCAGAGCGTTCAGACTTTCAGCAGCAATATCAGGGGTGCCCATAAAGAGGATACGCATAGAAGTTATTCCTTTTCTTATCGTAAGCGTATGAGAAAATTGATGTACAAAGCGGGATCAATCCTCCGCATCTTCCGGGTAGTCATCCTCATAAAAATGGGTGGCACGGTCCATGATGGTAACGCCGTTTAGGTGGTCGTTCTCGTGCTGGATGCAGCGGGCCAGCATGTTTTCGGCTTCCAGTTCAAACCAGTTGCCGTTGCGGTCCTGTGCCTTGACCTTGACCTTTTTGGAGCGGGTAATAGCGCCG
>ERZ772897.3459-NODE-3459-length-11731-cov-21.102689_pt1 | contig 11731 bp, 7 predicted proteins | sample MGYA00512125_ERZ772897 | MGnify/ENA primary metagenome ERZ772897 (study PRJEB29015, sample SAMEA2737660) | human gut metagenome | biome: human gut; feature: human-associated habitat; material: faeces | place: China | collected 2012 ... | reverse complement strand
TCCCGCCCGGAGGGCTTTTTCATTCATAGGACGTAATTTCCTATGAATGAAAAAAACGGATATTTCCAAAAACTGGAAATATCCGCCACCAATCATGTCTGACCTCATCCGACACACAAACAGCTATCTTTCTTTACTGTCCGATATCTTACCTCTGTAACGTGAGGACACGGCATCCGCTACTGACCATACCATCTGGTACGCTGTTCGCTTTGCTCTCGCAAACCCATTCCTTTCATATTCATCTGTCCGTTTCCACCAGCCACGGACTCTCTGTGAGATATCCTATGAAGTACTCTCTTTGCTCAACGATTTAACGTTTCTTTGTTTTTTAAGTTGTTTCGATTTTAGCATGGTAAAGCGGTAGTGTCAAGAACTTTTTATAAAATATCTCCGCTCCGTCTCCATCCCCGGAAACTGCTGTCCGATCTTTTTTTCATAGACCGCCATCAGTACATCCAAATCCGTACGCGTCAAAAGATGCGCTCCGTCGCAGTCTAATGCTTCCTTTACGCACTCTGGTCTGTGGCACACTTCATCCACACTTCCTCCGACTGCGTGAAGTCCCATGACGATCACAACTTTATTGCTCTGTGCATACACCGCCGGCTCCCATGCTTCCGGCGCTTTTGCCGCCTTATGTGCAGCGCCGTCCGCCTCGATCAGGACAACATCTGCCTCTTTGCATACTGCTGTAAGCTGTTTAATGCTTAAAGTTTTAAACTTCTCCGGTTCCATCTTCTGCTGTTCTTCAACAGCATCGTTTCCGGCACATTTTCCAACCGCATAAATCTCTGTTTTTTTATTATCACTTAAAATTGTGCCACACACACAGATCCCGTTTTTTTTCAAAATCCCGGCTACTTCCTCTCGCAGCTTCTCACAACTTTTCTCCCTGCCATCAATGAACACCCGGTCTTTTGGCACATACATATGCGTTGTAGTTGTGATCATGACTTTTTTCCCCTCGTTTACAAACGCTGCAGCATCCTGATAAATGCTGCTGGTCTTTCCGCCGGCTCCGACGTAGGATATGATATAAGACATTTTTTCCCCTTATATTTTTTTATTCAAGCTGATTTACACCACTTTTTGCCAAAATCTTTCTCCGCAGCAACGTATACGCGATCATCATCGCAATTCCCGTCACAACCCACGAAATCGGGTAAATGATCATCAGCACCCAGAATTCGTGCACTCTCTTACATACCGCAGCGATCAGGCTGTAAAGCGGGTGCTCACTGTCCCCGATGCTCCTTAAGATCGACGAACCAAAATCATAGAGCATGATCTTCGAAAGCCTCTTCCATAAAATACATCCGCGCCCCGAAATCCTGAAAATATCTCACATTCTCATTATATCCATTGCCGGAAAATGCCGGTTTCAACTTCACGCCGCCATACATCAGGGTATCCCCGTATGCCGTAATATTCTCCTTTTCCCCGTCCATTTTCACAAACTTTGCAACCAGATTGTGCGCAATGGAGTCCTGTCTGATATGGATCGGTGATACGGTGTTAACCAGATCCCCGAACTCTTTGACATTATATTTTAAAGAACGGTTATAAAAATGATACTTCTTTTCCTCACAGAGTCCCTGTGGTTTATAGTACCCGAACTGCGTGTTTGGCACGACAAGCTTTTGCATGACGAAGCCGACCGCCTTCGACTGATCCGGCGAGACGCACGTCCATTCCGTCACATTGCTGTCATCATTCCAGAGGACACTGTTTTTTCCAAACGCATTTCCTCTGCCGTTCCCTGTAAAACTCCTGCCACGGTAAAAAATTCCCTGTTGCAGCACACTGCGCCATTTTTTGTAAAGAATGATCTGCGCTTTGATGGCTTCTGACTCTTCTTTTTTCAGATCACAGAAATTGCACTCATATCCGAGCAGTCCAAACGCCGCTACCGCAAAACGTGTTTCAAGCGGTGTCGTGCGCAGTGTCTGATGATTTGGGCAGCCGGAGACATGTGCGCTTATCACGGACATCGGGTAGCCGTAGCTGTACCCGGTCTGGATCTCGGCACGGCAGAGCGCATCTGTATCATCGCTCGCCCAGATCTGTGGGAAATAACAGAGCATACCAAGGTCAAAACGGTTTCCACCCGCAGCACAGCCCTCAAACAGGATGTCCGGGAATCTCTTTGTCAGCTCCCTCATGCAGCGGTAAAGTCCCATCACATACCGGTGTGCCACCTCCCCCTGCCTTTCAGGACGGATACTCTGTGAAAAATAATCCGAAAATGTGCGGTTCATATCCCATTTTACATAGGAAATGTCCGCGGAGGAAAATACTCTGCCCATCTCCTCAATGATATGATCCTGCACGTCCTTTCTGGTCAGATCAAGGATCCTCTGATTGCGCCCTTCCGAGTGCGCCTTTCCCGGAATCTCGATCACCCAGTCCGGATGGCTGCGGTAGAGATCACTGTCCACATTGACCATCTCAGGCTCCACCCAGATTCCAAAATCCATGCCAATCGCCCTGATCTTATCTGCAATCCCCTTTAAACCGCCCGGCAGTTTCTTTGGATTTGGCTGCCAGTCTCCTAACGATCTCGTGTCATTATCACGTTTTGCAAACCAGCCGTCATCCATGACGAAAAGCTCAATGCCCGCCTCTTTTCCCGCTTTTGCAAGTGAGAGCAGTTTTCTTTCATTAATGTCAAAATAGGCTGCCTCCCAGCTGTTTAAGAGCACCGGGCGCTCCTTTTTCTTCCAGGTTCCCCTCACAATGTGCTCCCGCACAAAACGGTGCATATTCTGGCTCATGGCATTATATCCGTCTGATGCGTAGGTCATTACCGCCTCCGGCGCCTCAAAACTCTCCCCTGACTCAAGTGTAAAACAGAACGACTGCGGATTGATCCCGGATACGATTCTTACTTTTCCAAAACTGCCGACCTCCGCCGCCTCATAGTGATTGCCGCTGTAGATCAGATTAAATCCAAAACATTCCCCCGCATCCTCCGTGGTATGTTCTTTTCCAAGCATCACAAACGGATTGTCACGGCTCGACGACGTTCCCGTGTAAGAGGCGTTTACATATTTTCCCGGCACCAGCCGTACGTCCGTGCGCCCCATTTCACGTGCCCAAGCCCCGTGAAATGTTGTAAACACATAGTCGGACGGTTCTAAATCAAGCTGCAGGCTCATCAGGCGGTTTAACTTTACCACATCCCCGCTCTCATTGATGAGTTTTGCGCTCCTTGTGATCACATCACAGTCCTCATAGACATAATAATGGAGTTCTAATATGACTCCGCTGTTTTTATCGCGCAGTGTCACACCAAGCCACTCCACCTCACCGGACTCATCATACGATCCCGGAAGTGTCTCAAATTCTTCCTTTCCGGTTCCCTGTTCAAATTTTTCAAACAGGAAATCAGACGTTTCGCTTCCATCGGAAAGTGTCAGTTCCACAAAAGGCTCCCTGATATCGCCTTTCCCGAAAGAGGACATCTCAAGACATGTGTCCTCTAAGGAAAACTGCAGATGTTCACTGTCATAAATATTGGTATTGCCCGGCGCAAATGCATGCTGTTCCATCAATCCGTCTATGGCTGGATGAATTTTTCTTCCATAATATAAGTGCTCCAAATGTCCGGTTTCCATGACACGGAACAGATAAGAAGTATGTCTGGTATGCAGGGAAAATAACTGGTTTTCGACTGTGATCATGCTTTTTTCATCTCCTTAATCTCTTTTGCGATTTCTTCCACTTTCTGCTCACTTAAAATATATTTTTTGCGGAAATAAAATACCGCAACAAGCAGTCCTGCGATCGGGAATACTGTCATGGTCAGGCGCAGTCCTGCGACCGAACTTCCCGCTGCCGCAACTGCTGCTCCGTCCGTATTCTGGCTTAAATTGCAGACGGTCAGGCAGATCGATGCCACAAGCGCAGCCACACCGGAAGCAAGTTTTACAACGAAAGTCTGCATGGAAAAGATCACGCTCTCATCCCTTCTGTGATTCTTCCACTCTCCGTAATCGACCGTATTCGCAAGGAATACCGTTGTGAGAACGGATAACATTCCATTTGCTGAAAAGATAAAAAATGCAGGAACAAACAGCAGATACAGGTTTGACATATTGACAAACATTAAAATCAGAAGAACCGCATATCCTAAAATCGCCATCACAAAACTGGTATAAAACACCTGGATCGTTCCCAGAAATTTGCGCAGGATCGGGAAAAACAGCATCATGGCAAGAATCTGCATTGCTCCACCAAACGTATTAAATAAGGTATAGGCATTGTACCAGCTATCACCGCCAAAGTCATACTTGAAAAAGTAAATAACGAGATTGGATGTAATGTAAATTGAGCAGTTGATCAAAACGATTGTCACAACGACCGTCATCGCCTGATCGTTCTGTAACAGGGAACGGAACATCTGTCCAACCGAAGGTGCCTCCACATCCACGGTAGATTTTTCTTTGATATTTAAACAGGTGATTAAAATAAATACAAAAAACAGAATTGCAACCACCAGCGCAAACCATTTGAAACCGACTCGCTCATTTCCCTGCCCTAACATATAGACACATTTCATTGTGATGATCGTCACGATCGCAGAACCGACTCCGGCGCAGGAGCGCGCGAGTGTGGAAAGTCCTTCTCTCTCTTTTCCGCCCTCCGTAAAAGCCGGGATCATCGACCAGTATGGGATATCCATCATGGTATAGGTAACACCCCACAAAATGTAAGTCACTGCCGCATATGCCACCAGTCCGTTTCCATCGAGTTTTGGCGGTGCCGCAAACATCAGATACAAAATCACTGCATTTGTCAGTGTCCCGATAAACAGCCACGGGCGGAATTTGCCCCATTTTGTGCGCGTCTTTGCAACGACCACACCCATGATCGGATCGTTAAATGCATCAAACACACGCGCCGCCATCAGAATGATTCCCATTGCGATCGCGCTGACTCCTAAAATATCCTGATAATAATATAAAACATAACTTGCCGAAAACATATAAACCATATCTTTTCCGACCGCCCCAAGTCCGTATGAGACTTTCTCTTTTCCTGTTAATTTCATAAATCCTCCTTGTTTTCCGGAGGAAAATGCGAGTCCTCTGACGAGCAGAGGATTTTCCTCCCTTGTTTTCCGAAGGAAAATGCGAGCCCTCTGGCGAGCAGAGGATTTTCCTCCCTTGTTTTTCGGAGAAAAATGCGAGCCCTCTGGCGAGCAGAGGATTTTCCTCCCTTGTTTTCCGAAGGAAAATGCGAGTCCTCTGGCGAGCAGAGGATTTTTTTCCTTCCTAAAATTTTTTCTGCTTCATCGAAAATGCAAGTTCCACGACCTTATACGCCCCGTCGTAGATTCCGGCTTCTTTATTTTTTACAATGTTGTCGCACATATCGCAGAGCAGTGTTTTTTCTTCCAGAAACAGTTTCATCATCTGAAGCGTGTGCGGGATATCCCTGCACTCTAATGTGCCATCACCGATCTCCGCGGAATGGATTGCTCCCCACTGCTCGTGTCCTCCAACACGTCTGATAAATAGTTTCGGCACCGGATAAAATGAAAGTTCACTCGGCTTTGTGACGAGCACATCGCAGCTTCGCATCAGAAGATTCGTGCAGTATACCGCTTCAAAAATATTTTCATGCCAGAAGCCGTGGATTCCGATGACATCTTTGTTAAGCGCATCCTCCGCAAATTTTTTCGTATCCTCCCAGTCGTTAAAATGTTCTTTCGCATAATGTCCCATCTCCGGGATTTCCTTTAAAAGTTCCTCCCAGACATTGCGGTAATCACCGACATTGACATAAAGCGCCGCTTTCTTTTCTTTGATCTGTGGCAGCAAAAAACGGATGATCTCTGCAAAAATTTCTTTCTGTGCACCGGCACCGCCGATCGTCAGGAGAAAACGCATCGTTTTTCCCTCCTCTTTTCTCTGTTTTCTCGCTGCGCAGTCCGTCTCGATATTGCTGACAAGCTCATGGTCGATATAATGTCCGGTATAAAAAAGAGCATCTTCCGGCATCGGATTCAACACATCATTCCCCTGCATTCCGTTTAAAATGCGGTACCCCTGGTATGCATAGTGCGTCTGCACCGTGTGAATGCTGCCTTCCGCTAAATGAAGCGCCATCTGCCAGTTGTCCGGGATCGCATTGACCACATATTTCATTCCGGCGTGAAGCGCAGCCTGCGCCGGCCACACATGCGTTGCGACGACCGGGATATCCTTTGGGATATTCGCATACACCGGAGCCATCAATTCTGCATTTTTCTGATCTGCTGCATTGTAGGTCAGTTTGCGGAATCCCTCATAGTTCATCGGCTCCCACACCAGACGGTTAAAGAGTCTGCTCTTCTGTGACAGACGGGAACCCATGGAGTAAAGATCATTCTGCGCACCGATCACTTTGGTACAGGTGGTCTGTCCGTAGGAATTTAAATCCATCCAGTACGGTTCATACCCCAGCGCATGTGCTGCGGATGCGATCGCCATGGAGATGCGGTAATGACCAAATCCCATACGGATATTTCCGACGATGATTCCTTTCTCCGTATGAAAGTCCGCAGCTCCTTCTTCTCCCACGCGGATATCAGAGACACCAAGTTCCGGCCCGATATACGGGTTTGCCTTGATCGAAGTTGGATAATTTTTTGTGCTGTCATCCCCGAATTTACGGATAAATTTCTGCTTTGACCGGACTGCTTTTTTATAGGCACCCGGTGCAATGTCGTTTCCAAAAATCTGTTTTGATCGTTCTGTCATCTTACACTTCATCCTTCCTTATTTTGTGTTTATTAAAATTCTTTTCAAAATTTCTTTTCACATTGTAAAACACAGTGACTGTTTATTTTCTGTCATTTTTCACTTCAAACAGTATTCTCTGCTCTTCCATCTGTGCCGCTTTTATCTTTAAAATCCCGACGCCTTCTTCCCCGGTCGTTCTGACATAAGTGCCGCCCATGCCTCCCTGCAGGGAAATGATTTTGGGTCCAATAATGGCAATCGGTCCCTCCGCAGATAATACAACCGGCTCCTGGTAAAAGTTAACGATATTATCGTTCTGATCCAGGGCACGGATACGGATTTCCGCAGCTTCATAAGTATGTCGTTCTGTCAGGTTTTGATGGTCCGGTTCCGCGGATAAATGCATGGAAGTGACCGGCTCTTTTCTGACCACTTTTACCACTTTTCCATTCTTTACTGCCTCAAACCGGTAGCTTGTCGAAGTACCTCCCCAGTCACCGATATAACGGTTGTACAAAGCCACTGCATCCGTCGGCTTCATGTGATACATGAGTATAAGCTTCACTGCCGCCAAATACACGCCTTTCGGAAGATCGGAAAGTCCATACCGCGCCGCCGCATTCAGGATATACTTCACTTTCCTTGCCTGCTCCGGTTTAAAATCTTCCTCTTTTTCAATGGCATCCCCGATAAAGTCATCCACTGCGATTGGTCCGTGTGAAAGATTTTTATACGGCGAATCTGATGCGGTATACTCCTTTAAAAACCGGTCATTTTTGTACATCCGTACACTGTCCGCATTGGTAAAAATCCAGATCGTTCCGCGGTTACAGCCCGGATGTTCCCCGATATCCATGGACGAACTGATTTCAAGTACCGGCTCCTTTTCCTGCTGACACGTGTAGACCGCAGCCGCAAGTTTCGGATTTCGGAACATGTCCATCACACCGTGATAACAGATACGGTCGCCGCTGCCAAAATCCTTATGTGTATTGTAGTCAAACATGCACCAGCCAAAACTTCCTGCAATATCCGCCTCCCCGGCAACCGCATCCAGCACACTTGCATGGCGCATCGCATGCCACACACGGTGTTCTTCCCAGTCATAGCTTTTCGTCGGATACATATGTCCGTTATATTCGCTGATAAGATACGGTTTGCTGTTATCAGACGTAACAGCACTTTTTTTCTCACATCCGTGGTTTGTCCCATTGTGGCTGAAATCATTGTAGGTATAGACATCCTCTAAAAGGCTGCTCTTTTTATGTGCCCGGACACCCCCAGTCTGTCTTGTTGGATCCAGTTCATGTGCCACGCGGTTTGTTTCCCGGTAAAATGCGTCATCATCCCCGGACTCGTTGATCCGCACACCCCACAGAATCACAGACGGATGATTCCGATACTGCTCTACCATGTCTTTTACGTTTTCGACCGCCTGTTTTTTCCAGATTTCATCCCCGATGTGCTGCCAGCCCGGTATTTCCGTAAAGACCAGAAGTCCCAGTTCATCACACCGCTCCACAAAATGCCGGCTCTGCGGATAATGGGACGTCCTCACCGCATTTACGCCCAGTTCATTTTTCAAAATGTCTGCATCCCGTTTCTGCATGGATTCCGGCATTGCATAGCCGACATATGGATAACTCTGATGGCGGTTCAATCCTCGCAGCTTTACTTTTTTGCCATTTAAATAGAAGCCGTCCTGCAAAAAAACTGCAGTCCGGAATCCAAACAGCGTAATATTTTCATCCAGCACATTTCCATTTTGCAAAAGTTCTGTTTTGACTTCATAGAGCACCGGTGTTTCCAGATCCCAGAGTTTTATGTCCGATATCGGAAAGGAAAGCTGCGTCTTTACTGCTGCCGGGCTCTCGCCAAGCAGTCTGTAGTTTTCCGTGCCGCGCTCTCTGATGCTTTGCCGGATAAACAGATCTTTCAGACGGTTGGTTTTTCCGCTGCTAAAAACATTTATTTCAGAGATCAGCTTAGTATCTGCTATCTGCTCTCCGTTTTTTTGTATTTTACTTTTTTCGATATCGCTGTGTAGAAAAATATCTGCTAAATAATTTTCATTTTTAACATCCACATAAACTTCACGGTAAATTCCGCCGTAAGTCATATAATCAATCACATACCCGAACGGTGGGATGTTTAAGTTCTCCCTGCTATCCACCCGCACTGTAAGCACATTTTCTGCCCCGATCCGCAGTTTTTTGCTGATATCGATGGAAAATGCCGTGTAGCCACAGTGATGCTCCCCGATCCTTTCCCCGTTCAAAAACACCTGTGCTTCATGCGCGATGCCTTCAAACGTCACGATCACGGTCTGATCTTTCCATTCTTCCGGTGCAAAAAAATGTTTTCTATAGCAGCACACCATCTGGTAACTGCTCTCATCAAAATAATGAAACGGTGTCTCCTTGCAAGTGTGCGGCAGTCTGACATCCTCCCATGCGTCATCCTGATAAGCCGTCTCTCTCATTTGATTTTCGTATGTTTCCTTAAATTTCCACCCGTCATTCCAGTAAATGCGTTTTTGCATCATCCTCACTTCCCTTCCGCAACGATTCCCTGCACTAAGATCGTGACTACTTCATCCAGACCATCCTGATAGGATATCCCGTTAGAGATCAGGATATCTCTCTGGAAAAATTGCTCTAATGCCGCCTCCAGCATCATTTTTACGATTGGGATCTTAACCGGCCGGATCACGCCCTCTTTCATTCCCTGCTCTAATAAGGAAATCGTTGTCTCCCAGCCGGTTTCTAACCGTTCCTCCACATGTTTGTAGATGTTCGGATACTTTTCCCGCAACAGATAGAGCTGTCTGAAATCAACTTCCCGGTAACTCTCCGGCAAAACACCTAAAACCGCCCGGATTTTTTCAAGTGTGGATAATTTTTCATTCTCTAACACCTGTCTTTCGCTCTCTTTGATTGAATCGAACAGATAATCTACCATCGCTAAGAAAAGTGATTCCTTATCACGGAACACGGTATAAATCGTTTTCTTACTCATGCCAAGGATTCCAGCCAGATCATCCATGGTAAATTTTAACCCTTTCTGGTTAAATGCCTTTAAGGTTCCCTCTAAAATACTCTCCCTTAATTCCATCATGTTCTCCGTTTCTTCTTTATTACATGGAAACTATTTTTATTATTTGAGTTTCCTATATTGTATCATCTTGTTTTCGTACCCGCAAGAAACTAATTTACCAAAAATAGTTTCCATTTTTTATCTATTTCTTCCAAAACCCAGAGAATCGTGTGCATTTTATTTTTGCAAATAAGGTGGGATGTGAGTATAATAGGCAGTGAATTGCAATGAAGGAGAAATTAGTGTGAAAAATAAGCTCGATAGCTTATTTTTCGCACGGCTATTTGTTTCTGAGCAAAAACAAATAGCTTCTATGACAAGGCATAAAAAACATGACAGACGAGAATTTGAGATTCTCGTCGCCTCTTCGCAACAAGTTGCTCAGAAATGAGGATTACTATGGAAAATGATCATATCAAACATATATTAGAACAGTTAGAATCGGGGCAGCTTACTGCTTCCGATGCTTATGACCAGTTAAAGCTGGCACCTTTTGAGGATCTTGGATATGCCAAGGTGGATCATCACCGTGAAGTCAGACAGGGTGCGCCGGAGGTGATCTACGGTGCATCTAAGACAAAAGAACAGATGGGGGGCATTATAAACAGCCTGCTCTCCCACTGCAAAGAAAATATCCTGATCACAAGACTTTCGACAGAATCCGCGGCGTACCTGTCCGAACGTTTTGATCTTTTTTACGATGAGCTGTCAAAAATCGGCATCGTAAACCGCACCGAGCATTATTCCGCTGACGGCACGATCGTTGTCGCCACCGGAGGGACAAGCGATATCCCGGTTGCAGAGGAGGCTGCGCTGACTGCAGAGGTACTCGGCAATCATGTCATCCGTCTCTACGATGTCGGCGTTGCCGGGCTCCACCGTCTGCTCTCAAATATGGAACTTTTATCAAAGGCAAATGCGATCATTGCAGTCGCCGGGATGGAAGGCGCGCTTGCGAGCGTCATCGGCGGCCTGACCGACTGTCCTGTCATCGGCGTCCCGACGAGCGTTGGTTACGGCGCAAGTTTTGGTGGTATCTCAGCACTTTTATCGATGCTTAATTCCTGCGCCAGCGGTGTTTCCGTCGTAAACATCGACAACGGTTTTGGTGCAGGTTACCTTGCCAGCATGATCAATCATATGAAGGGATAGAGGAGGAAACGAAATGAGAACGATTTACCTGGACTGCGGCATGGGGGCCGCGGGAGATATGCTCATGGCGGCGCTTTTAGAGCTGTGTCCGGAAAAGCAGGAAGAATTTCTTGGAAAAATGAACGGACTGGGTCTGCCTGGCGTGAAGGTGGAAGCGGAACCGGCCGTAAAATGCGGGATCACGGGAACACATATGAATGTGACTGTTTTCGGGGAGGAAGAGGAGAGCGAGGACGTTCATGATCATGGACACGCCCACACCCATTCCCATGAAGCCTGCGAATCCGCTGCCGCTGACGGGCTTCACAGCCATGTCCACAGCCACGATGGCCATGACCACCACCATGAGGACCATGATGCCCACAGCCATGACCATCACCATGGTGAACACGTCCACAGCCACGACGGACATGATCATTCCCATCATCACCATCATCACTCCACCATGGCAGGCATCGCCTCCATCATTGACGGTCTGGATATTCCAGACCCGGTGAAGGAAGACATGAAGGCAGTTTATGCCCTGATCGCCGAGGCCGAGTCCCATGCCCACGGAATGCCGGTGGACCAGATCCATTTCCATGAGGTAGGTACCATGGATGCGGTGGCAGATATTGCAGGTGTATGCCTTCTGTTCCATGAATTGGGAGCGGATCAGATCATCGCCTCTCCGGTCCATGTGGGAAGCGGCCATGTTCACTGTGCCCATGGGATCCTTCCAGTCCCGGCTCCGGCCACGGCCCATATTTTAC
>ERZ772897.3457-NODE-3457-length-11735-cov-5.305993_pt1 | contig 11735 bp, 11 predicted proteins | sample MGYA00512125_ERZ772897 | MGnify/ENA primary metagenome ERZ772897 (study PRJEB29015, sample SAMEA2737660) | human gut metagenome | biome: human gut; feature: human-associated habitat; material: faeces | place: China | collected 2012 ... | reverse complement strand
GTATTTATAATAAATGAAATTATAATTATATATACAAATATATTTAAAGTATGATGTATTGAAGATTTTAAAATTCCATTTTCATTACAATGACAATGTTCTTCTTCACATACTTGTTCAATATTTTCTTTTATTTTATTTTTTGTTAATACATTTATTACTAAATCAATTATAAATCCAGCAATCATTCCTATTACTAATTTTATTGCTAATATTTTTAAGATAATAATTGGAGATACTGCTTCAGATATAAATATTGGAAGCATTTCATCTGAGGTTGATAGATATACAGCAATTAGGGTTCCTAAAGTTATAACTCGTCCTGCATATAAATTAGTAGCAGATACTGAAAATCCACATTGTGGAAATATTCCTAATAAACTTCCAAAAAATGGACCCCATTTTCCTGATTTTTGTATGGTTTCTTTTGATTTATGCTTCATTTTATGTTCTATATATTCCATCAATAAATATGTTATAAATAAAAATGGTAATAATTTTATAGAATCAATTAATGTATCTAATATTACATCTAACATTTTTTTATTCCTCCCAAAATATTTGCATTTACTAGTTTAACATAAAATACTGAACTTTGCAATATTTTTTATTACAAAATTCAGCACTCACTTATCTTCTTCTAAAGCATCCACAAAAACTACCATTGTTTCCATTGTTATTTGGAAATACATTTGCTCTTACTGCAATAGAATCATTTGATGTACTACAATTACATGAAACACTATTGTTGTTACTGTTTCTACCATTATTAGGGCAATTTGTATTAATTGTTAACAAGTCATTTTCAACTCCATTACATCCATTGCTACTTATTGTTAATAAATTTCCATTATCATTATTTGAAAATCCACCGTGTTATTGATAATAGTTGAGTTGAATTATTGTTATTATTTGAATTTTGATTTCTTTCTCTGCTACAACAATGTGATTCTTCTCTTCTATCGAGTTCTCTTAATATTCTGCACACTATATTTGTTAATACAGCTGTTATAAATGCTAATATAGTATATGCTATTGTTGCAACTAGATAAATTAGATTTCCTAATATAAATGTTACAACTAAAAATATTGCAAATATAATTGCAGCTACCAAAAACGGACATTTAAATATTTTTTGTAATGCAATTGATATAATTATTGTTGCTATTGGTAAAGCAAAAAATATAAGTAAATTAGTCATTTTTTTCTCCTTTCAGATTATCTTTTTTTGTAATTATAAAATTCAAATTTAAATTTTATAATTATTTTTTTACTATATTTTATGCTTTTTTCGATTATTTGTTACCTTTCATAATTTACACTAACTAAGAACAATCCTTGTGGTGGTAATGTTTTACCAGACATTGCTCTATCTTTAGCTTCTATTATACTTTTTATTTCTTCTGGTTTGATTTTTCCACTTCCGACTTCTACTAATGTTCCAGCTATGATTCTTACCATATTATATAAAAATCCGTTACCTGTTAATTCTATATAAATTCTTTCATTTGGCATTTGTATAACCTTTGCACTATAAATTGTTCTAACACTACTTTTACTACTAGTTCCACTAGCTTTGAAAGATTTAAAGTCATGTTCTCCTTCTAAATATTTTGCACCTTCTTGCATTTTTCCTACATCTAATTTTATTGGGATATGTGTTTCTAAATTTCTATATATTGCTGATGGAATATCTGAATTATTTATAACATATCTATATGTTTTCTTTTTACAACTTAATCTACTATGAAATCTTTCTTCTACCTCTTCTGCTTGTAGTATTCTAATTGACTTCTTCAAATTCGAATTTATTGCTATTGCTATCTTTTCTATTGGTATATTAGAATTGGTTTTAAAATTTGCAACTTGTCCTAATGCATGAACACCGGCATCAGTTCTTCCAGAAGCATTTAATTCTATTTCTTCTCCTGTTATAGTTTTTATTGCTTGTTCTATTGTTCCTTGTATATTTAGTTTATTTGGTTGTTTTTGCCACCCATTAAATTCTTTTCCATCATATTCTATTGTTAATTTTATATTTCTCATAAAAACTCCTATAATAAAACTCCAAAAGCCGCCAAATAAGCGACTTTTATTTTAATTTTCTTTATTCTCTTCTTTTTCTTTTTTTCTTAAGCTTTGTTTTATGCTTTTTAATCTATCTTTTTTCACAACTGTTTTTTCTGTAAAACGTTTAGTAACAATATTGCTTATTAAAATTTTCTTCAAAGTATCTTCTCTTACATCTGCAATTAGTGTTCCATCTTTTGCAACTGATATTTTTCCTGTTTCTTCCGATACAACCACTACTATTGCATCAGATTCTTTTGAGACACCTATTGCAGCTCTATGTCTTGTTCCTAATTCTTTTGCAATATCAGCATCATCAGCTAATGGTAATACACAAGCGGCTGCTGCTATTTTATTATTACTAATAATTACTGCTCCATCATGTAATGGTGTTTTTGGAACAAATAGATTAACTAATAATTGTGGTGATACTTCTGAGTTCATTGGTACACCTGTTGATATTATATCTTGAATATTTATGTCTCTTTCAAATACTATTAAAGCTCCTGTTTTTGTTTTTGAAAGTTCTGTTGCAGCTATTACAACTTTATATACATCTTCTTTTGTTTTTGTTGCTAAGTCACTTTGTATTCCAAAAAATTTTGTTAATTTATTAGTTCCTAATTGTTCTAATCCTCTTCTTAATTCAGGTTGGAATATTACAACTAATGCAATAACACCCCAATTCATTATTCCTGTTAAAATTGAATTTAATATATTTAAGTTAAGTAATCCACTTACCCAAGTTGCAATTATTAGAAATGCAATTCCTTTTATTAATTGCCAAGCTCTTGAACCTTTTACCATTCTAAAAAATGCATATAATAAAAATATAACTATTGCTAAATCTAATATTGCTGTAAATAAACTAAAAGGATTATCTTTTAGTGATTGAAAAAAAGCTAATATATTCTCATCATAAAACTTCATCCAATTACTACTTATACTATTTCCCATAAAATACACCTCTTATATTAATGAATATATTAATGTTGCTGATGTTGCAAGTATCATAAGTAAAGCTAAAATTCCCGCCATAATTTTAATAAATACTTGTCCTTTATCAAATTGTTTTTGTTGTTTTGTTTTTATTTTCTTTTCTTTATTATTTTTCATTCCTATTCCTCCATCAAAATCTATATTTATTATAGCCTTTTTTAGGTTGTATTGCAATATGATATTTAAAGATTTTATTTCTATTTTATTATTTCAAATATTATTGTTTCTGCTTTTACTTGGTTTGAAGATATTTTTATTATATTTTTTATTTGTTCTTTTGCTATTGTTAATTTTTGTAAATCGTTAGCATGTATATAACCAATTACCTCTCCTTTTTCTACTTTTGCGGATACTTTTTTATCAAGAACTATTCCTACAGAATAATCAATTCTATCTTCTTTTCTAATTCTTCCTGCTCCTAAACCACAAGCAACTTTTCCTATATCTTCAGCATTTATTTCATTTATAAATCCTGAACTTTGTGCTATTATTGGTTCTATATATTTTGCTTTTTCGAATTTATCTAAATTTTCTAGATATGAAATATCTCCACCTTGGTTATTAACTAATTCTAGAAATTTATCGTAACCTTTTCCGTTATTTATGTTTTCTAATAGTTTATTTTTATTTTCTTCTAAGTCATCACCTAATCCTGCTAATTTTACCATATATGCTCCAAGTTCTAAAACAACTACCTTTAAATCTTCTGGCATTTCTCCTTTTAAAAATTTTATTGCTTCAATTACTTCTAAGTTATTACCTACCGCTTTTCCTAATGGTTCATTCATATTTGTTAAAACACATACTGTTTCTCTATTAGCTAATTTTCCTATTTCAATCATTTCATTTGCTAATTCTTCAGCTTGTTTGATATTTTTCATAAATGCACCGCTTCCAACAGTTACATCTAAAACAATTTTTTCTGCTCCACTTGCAATTTTCTTACTCATAATACTTGATGCAATTAATGGTATACTTTCAACACAAGAAATACTATCTCTTAATGCATATAATTTTTTATCAGCCGGAGCTAAATTTAATGTCTGTGAAATCATACTTATGCCAATGTTTTCAACATTTTTTATAAAATTGTTGATATCTATATTTGTTTTATACCCTGGTATAGATTCTAGTTTATCTACAGTACCCCCAGTAAATCCTAGACCTCTACCAGACATTTTTGCAACAGGTACTCCTAGTGATGCAACTAATGGTAACAAACATATTGATACTTTGTCCCCCACTCCTCCTGTTGAATGTTTATCTACTATAATCTTATTTAAACTCTTTAAATCTAATATTTCCCCTGAATGTGCCATTGCTAATGTTAAATCTGTAGTTTCTCTTTTTGACATTCCATTTAGAAAAATTGCCATTACTAATGCTGCTGCTTGGTAATCTGCAATTTGTTCATTAACATATGCATCAACAAAATATTTTATCTCATCATTTGTTAATTCTTGCTTTTCTCTCTTTTTTTCTATAATTTCTAAAATATTCATATCTTTTGTCTCCTATACAAAATTTTTTGTAAAACTTCTTCTATGAATTGGACATAATCCATGTTCTTTAATTGCAGCTATATGTGCTGCTGTCCCATAGCCTTTATGTTTTGCAAATCCATATTGAGGATATATTTCATCCCATTCTCTCATAATTCTGTCCCTAGTTACTTTTGCAAGAATTGATGCAGCACCTATTGAATAGCACTTTGCATCACCTTTAATAATAGATTCATAAGGTACACCATCTGTATCAATATGTTGAAGTGCATCTATAATTATTAAATCTGGTCTAACATCTAATCCTTTTACAACACTTGTAACACCATGTTTTGTAGCATTTAAAATGTTTATATCATCAATTACATCTTGTCCTATTATTGCAACTGAATAACTAATTGCTTCTTCTATTATTTTATCATATAACAATTCTCTCTTCTTTTCAGATACTTTTTTTGAGTCATTTACTCCTTCAATCATTGAATCAGCTGGCATAATTACTCCTGCAACAACAACAGGACCTGCAAGTGGTCCTCTTCCAGCTTCATCTATTCCGCAAATTGCATTAAATCCTTTTTGGTGTAATTCTTTTTCTATTTGTTTTAAATTTGTTAATCTTTCTAATTCTTTTTCTTTCATTTCGTATTTTGCTTCCTTTATTTTAATCTTACTTGTTTTATATCTGTTAGTGAATATACAACATTTCCCTCATCATCAAATCCTTCTGTATTATATATTTCAATTGTACTATTTTTTAAGTCGTATTTTACTATATAATACCCATCTTTTTCATCTGATTTCACATTTTTTAATCCCATATCCATTAAATTTTGTGTACTTAATTTATAATAATAAACATTATTTGTATTATCTTCTTTGATTTTTTCAGTTGTTATTTTTGTATTATTATTAAATATATTTCCATCAACAATTTCTTCACCTGTAAATTCGCTTTTTGCTGTATTTACTCTATTTGTTTTTTCTTCTTCTGTTGCTTTATCAAAACTTGTTCCAAGTCTAAATTTTGCATTTTCTATTTGTTCTTTCGCTTTTACTTCTATTAATAACATATTTGTTTTTAAGTTTTCCAATTTTGAGTTTTTTATTGCATTATTTCCTGCTCCTATTGATATTCCAGCAATTATTAATAATACTACTATTGTTATTACTAATGCTACCATTGTTATTCCTCTATTTTTTTTCATTTATATTCCTCCATTCTTTTACTTATTATATATGTAGAACGTGTTTTTTTCAAGGAGTTTTTAATATTTTTTAATTTTAAAAAGTACAAACAATTTATACATTATTTTCACACAATTTTCACAATTCTATTGTATTCTTAGATAAAATTAGGTTATGATATAATCATAAATAAAATACATAATTTATTTTAGGAGGTATTCTTATGGAAGAAAATGAAAAAAACGAAACAAAATTTAAAGCAATTCCTGTCACAGGATCATCATCTTATAAAAATGATAAATCTCAAAAAAATAAAACAGGATTTGGAAAAACAGTTATATTACCATTTGTAAGTGGTGTTGTTGGATGTAGTGTTGTACTTGGAACATGTTTTGGTGTTCCATCAATAAGAGCAAAATTAATAAATAATTCTTCAAGTAATATAAGTACATCAAATAGTTCATCAACTCAATCTAATGGTTACGTTACTCAAACTGCTTTAAGTAATTATTCAGATACTGCTGTATATGCAGCTAACAAAATTTTACCATCTATTGTTGGTATTAAAATTGAATATACTGTAAATACTCAATCTTTCTTTGGTAGAAGTTCTTCTTCTACCGCAACAGCTTCTGGTTCAGGTATTATTATTAGTGATGATGGTTACATTTTAACAAATAATCATGTTGTATCTTCAAGCACTTCTGAGTCAAACTCATATTATCAAATTACAGATGCTGGAAAGGTAACTGTTACTTTATTTGGAGATGAAACTGAGTATGAAGCTAAAATTGTAGGTCAAGATGAACAAACTGATTTAGCTGTTATAAAAATTGAAAAAACAGGTTTAACAAAAGCTGATTTTGCTGATTCTGATTCTGTAAAAGTTGGAGAATTTGCTATGGCTGTTGGTAACCCAGTTAATATGAACAGTACAGTAACAACTGGTATTGTAAGTGCTGTTAATAGAAAAATTACTGATTCAGATGGAAAAACTTATACTTGTATTCAAACAGATGCTGCTATAAATTCTGGTAATAGTGGTGGTGCTTTAGTTAATAGTGAAGGTAAAGTAATCGGTATTAATACTTTAAAACTTTCTGGTACTGGAATTGAAGGTATTGGATTTGCTATTCCTATTAATTCTACTACTGATATTACTTCTCAATTAATTCAATATAGTAAAGTTAAAAGACCTTTTATTGGAATATCTGGTATTGATTTAAATGCTGAAACAGCAAAAACTTATAATTTAGTTGAAGGTGTTTATGTTAAATCTGTAGAAGATTTCTCAGCAGCTGAAAAAGCTGGATTAAAAGCTGGAGATGTTATTATAGAAGTTGAAGGAAAATCAATAAAAACAATGAATGAATTAAATGAAGTTAAAAATTCTCATAAAATTGGTGATGAATTAAAATTAAAAATTAACAGAAATGGTACTGAAAAAGAAATTACTTTAACATTAGGTGAACAACCTTAATTTGAATTTTCACTTTTAATTCACAAAATGGACAAAATTCATTATTATAATATAAACATAGTCAGAAGAAAATCTGACTTTAAAATAAAAACATCCCCTTTTATTTTCAAACAAAATAGCTAACTTTTAAAGTTAGCTATTTTTGTTATTTATATCTTTACATTACTACAATATCTCTTTCGCTTGTTAATTTATCATTTCCATAGGCATAAATTATATATAAATTATTATTATGTACAAAGAATTCTGTAGCATTTTTTATTTTGTACATATCACTTTTTGTATCTCTTGTAAAAACATTATACCCCAATGCTTTTAAGTCTTCCGCCTTTTTTTCTTCTGTTTTTATTTCATTATCTATTTTGTCTTGCACTGTTTTCTCATCAAGTTCATAAATTTTTATAATATCTTCTAATGTTAATTCTTTATTTGTTTCTAAATTAAAATTAAAAGTTTGTACTATAATTCTTTGAGCACTTGAATCTTGTTTTAAATCAGAATAGATTATTAATGATAAAATATTATTTTCTATATATGCTTCATATTTTACTGTATAAATAACATTACTATTTGTACTTTTTAAAACTTCTTCTGCTTTTGCTTGGAAGATATTCTTTATGTTTTCATTATAATCTTGTACTGATTGATTTTTTATATTTATATATGGTAAATTTACATTCATTTCATAATTATTAGCTGATTTATCAGTGTTCTCATAATTGGTATATACAATATCTTTATTTTTATCAATTTTTTTTACCTCACAAGAGCTATTATTTTCTAATTGATTTTGAAATAATGTATCAAAATTTGCTTTTAATCTATTTTCCTCTTCTTCTGTTTTTTTTGTTATTTTACTAACTCCAAAAAAATTGTCTACAACATCATTTCCAAGTATTTGTATTCCAATTATAACTACTATTGCTAGTATACATGCAAATATTGCTATACTATAAATTATTATTCTTCTTTTGTTTATTTTATTTTTTTCTGGTAGTGTAACATTCATTTTTTCACCTCATTATTTTTCTTTTTATAGTATAACATTTTGAGGTAAGTTAGTCAATTAGTAATGTGTATAGCATATTTTGTTTTTATTGTAATTTTTCTATTTCTTCTATTTTTAGTCCTGTTATTTCTGCAACTTCTTCTTTGGAATTATTCCTACTTAATAGTTTTTTAGCAATTGCAATACTGTTTTCCATTATTCCTTGTGATATTCCTTGTGATATTCCCTTTTTAATTCCTTCAACAATACCATCCTTTTTTCCACGTCTATATATACGTTTGTTGTCTTGTTGAATTGTTTCAAATACTGCCATCATATTTTCATCACCTCCTATATTTAGTTTATTTAGAAATTCATCTGTTTTTTCTTTTCCTATTTTATTTTTTATTATTTGAGTTAACATTATTTTAAATATTTCCTTCATATTGTCTGAATAATTTTCTTTGTCGTTATTTATTATTTTTACTATTTTTTCTATATAATTTGCTATTTGCTCATTATCTTTTGCTTTTTCTATTAATAATGCTTTTGTCATAAATGATGGAGTTTCTAATAATTTTTCTTCTGTATAATTATTAATATCTACAAGAATATATTTTGCAAATTCTATTGCTTTTTCTAGTATGCTTGTCACTTGTGTTTCATGGAATGTTTTTGATACATTCCATTTTTGTTTCCCTGTATATAAAATTATTGCATTTACTCTTGGGTATAAATAATCTTTCCTTTTACATTCTTTTTCATCTATTGCACTTTCTATTATTGCCATTTCATATTTTAAAATTCTAAAGGGCATTCTATAATCTACTTTTGATTGATGCTCTATCAAGAAAAATTCATTTTTGCTTTTTAATTTATATACTACATCTGCTTCTTCATTTTGCATTAGAGTATTTATATAGCTTGAATTATATTGTTCTATATCTTCTGGTTTTAAATTTGTTTTTAATTGCTCATTCAAGAATTTTGTTACTTCTATTTTGTCTGAAAGTATTTTTCTAAATACTTTATCATGTTCATTATTTACTCTGTTTTCTTGTTGTTCTAGCCTTTCATATTTTTCTTTTTGTTCATGTAACATAGTATTTTTAGCCTTTTGCATCTTTTCAAATAATTTATATTTCAAATAATCATAAAATGTAAAAGTTGCTTCATTGGTTAGATTAACCTTATTATAATATTTTTCTTTTGCTTTGTCAATATTAATCACTTGATTAACTTTCAAATTTTATTCCTCCTTATGCTTTTGATTTTTAATTTAAATTTGAGTTTTTATTTAAGATTAAAAATTCTTAGAATTAATATTTTTGATTTAAAATTAATTAGATATCTAATTTTTATATAATACAATAAAATGCCGAATATTGCAATGAAAAATCGTATTTTTGTTGTACTTTTCATCGCAATTTTCGACATTATTTTCAAATATATTACTCTCTCTTTTTTACATAATTTAATTATATTATTCTTTGATTAATTAAATATTTTATTTGCATCTATGTTTATAATTTCAGTACCATCCGCTTGTTCTATTTTTAAATCATATATTCTTCCATTAAAATATGGTTCATTATTTCCACTTCCAACATATGAATATGAACGCTCAACATTTCTTATTGTTGCATCAGTTTTCGTTGAATATAACATTTTTCCATCAATATACATTTTTACATCAAAATTATTTTCTGAATTTTTTAAATACTCAATTTTTAAATTTATAATACTATTTGCCTCATACCCAAGTGGAATATTAAATGCTTTATCACTTTTTCCATTATACATAAAATATTCAGCATTTCCTAATGCATTTCCCAATGAAACTCCTATAAAATCTGTATACCCTTCATCATTACTAAATTGAAATATCCTTGCCCATGTTTTAAAGCTATCAACCTGTATTTTAGTTTCAATTTTTATTCCATCATGCCAATTTATTTCACTAGACAAACTATCAATCTCTATATTATCATCTATTCCATCAAAATAGAAAAATAAGTCATTATTTTTATCCTTTAATATTTTTGCTCCATTAATTGACTTTATATGAGATTTAACTAGTTTATCATATGTTGTTTCATTCTTTTGGCTATATAATTCATTTAAAGCGCTCTCTACAGATATTTCTGTTCCTTCTTTTTTTTGATACATTACATTTTTTGCAAAATAATTATACGTAGCACTAACACTTATATAACAACTTAAAATTAAAATACACATAAAAAATATAAAAATAATTTACAAAAAGTGTTGACAAAAACGAATGGATCTGGTATTATAAAGACAACAAAGAAAGAGAAACAAAAAGGAGCAGAAAACTCCAGATCAGAAATCCGGAAACGAAACGGATTTCAAAAATCTAAGAAAAGGAGGTACGGACCACCGAAATAGCTTAACAGTATTTAAAAAGTTTTCTGACAGACCAGAACGAAACCTGACAAACTTCATTTGAGAAACCTGTTAAAAACTGAAAAGAATTGTTTTAGCTGTATGACGAGAAAGTGCAGTTAGGGTGATAGATTTCAGAATCGGACAGGAAGAAAATAAGAAATAAACATCAGATAAGAAACAGTCAGAGGGTCAAAGAAAACAAAAACTGAATAAGAAAACCTATAAATTGAAAAGTGAGGTACAGTCCAGTGGACGAAGTGAATTAAAAGCGGATATCAAAGATGTAGACCTTTGGTATCCGCTTAAATTATGTGTGAAACAGCGTGTCTAGCAGCGCAGCTGCGCAGGATATTACAGACCTTCCAGATCAAAGGCCGGTGTATATTCTTCTTTGGCGCTGCTTTTTTTCTGCATAAATCCCTTTGTACATAATCACCGATATTTTAATCGGGATCGGTTATCTTATAAAAGCATTTACCCCGGTCACCGATTGGTTGTTTAATAATCTTTGCCGAACAGGGTTCATCCAACACCACATCTTTCAACTGTTTGATAAGAGCCTCCGAACCGGTGAAAGTGATATGTTCCACCCAATCCATCTTCGGAGTACCATCTTCGTTAGTGAGCAAAGCCCCAGCCTTATCCTTGACCTGCTCGTAGATGTCATACTGGATGATCAGGCATTCACCTTTATACTTGGATTCTTTTACCTCGAAGCCTTTCAGGTGGATTTCCCTGTTCAAAATGTCATCAATGTGGTACTTATCTCCCGTGAGATTACCACTGCTGTTTGTTACTTCACTGAATGTTTTCATATTGAGAGTTTTTAATAAATAAATGCTATTGCAATGCTGCATGAACCCCAACCGGCTGGATGCCTTTATCCGGATCTTCTCATCGCTCATTCCACGCTTTCGTAGTTTGGCCACCTCCCGGCAGAGGTTTTTCTTGTTCTGCTTGCGGGCGAGGCAATAATCATGGAACGTCACGTATCCCACGTAATTGACACCCCTGCTCTCTACCGGGAAGACCTGATAATTCGGCTTTATACTCAAGGCACGTTCATTGTTCAGGTAGTGGTTGATAAACACGAGGGTTCCGT
>ERZ772897.3456-NODE-3456-length-11744-cov-2.811190_pt1 | contig 11744 bp, 13 predicted proteins | sample MGYA00512125_ERZ772897 | MGnify/ENA primary metagenome ERZ772897 (study PRJEB29015, sample SAMEA2737660) | human gut metagenome | biome: human gut; feature: human-associated habitat; material: faeces | place: China | collected 2012 ... | reverse complement strand
ATCGGGCATTATCTGAACATAAAACACTATCAATAAGTTGGAGTCATTACCCAGACTTTATATGCCCGCATTAAGCGAAAAAATTATTAATCACAATACCGCAGCAGGAATGTTTATGGGAACCGCCGCGCTGGCTGGCGGTATTTTTAACGCAGCTTGTATGACATGGTAATGGACGATCATGGCCAGAAAACGCAAATCAAGAAATAACAGTAAAATTGGTCACGGAGCGATCAGTCGCATTGGTAGACCGAATAATCCTTTTGAACCGCGTCGCAATCGCTACGCACAAAAATACTTAACGTTGGCGCTAATGGGCGGTGCCGCTTTTTTTGTATTGAAAGGTTGTGGCGATAGTGGCGATGTCGATAACGACGGCGACGGAACGTTTTATTCGACAGTGCAGGATTGTATTGATGACGGTAATAATGCCGACATTTGCGCGCGTGGCTGGAACAACGCCAAAGCGGCATTTTATGCCGATGTTCCGAAGAATATGACTCAGCAGAATTGTCAGTCTAAGTACGAAAATTGCTACTACGACAATGTTGAACAGAGTTGGATCCCGGTCGTTTCTGGATTTTTGTTAAGCCGGGTTATTCGTAAAGATCGCGATGAGCCGTTCGTCTATAACAGCGGCGGATCCTCATTTGCTTCCCGCCCCGTCTGGCGCAACACTTCCGGTGATTACTCCTGGCGCTCCGGTTCTGGCAAAAAAGAGTCTTACTCTTCAGGCGGCTTTACCACCAAAAAAGCGTCAACCGTTTCGCGCGGCGGCTATGGTCGTTCTTCCAGCGCCCGTGGGCATTGGGGAGGCTAATCATGCTGAGACACAACGTTCCTGTGCGACGGGATCTGGACCAGATCGCCGCTAACAACGGTTTCGACTTTCATATCATCGACAATGAAATCTATTGGGACGAGAGTCGGGCTTACCGTTTTACTCTGCGCCAGATTGAAGAGCAGATCGAAAAACCGACTGCGGAACTGCATCAGATGTGCCTTGAGGTGGTGGATCGAGCGGTTAAAGACGAAGAGATCCTGACGCAACTGGCGATCCCGCCGTTGTACTGGGATGTGATCGCCGAAAGCTGGCGCGCACGCGATCCTTCGCTGTATGGCCGGATGGATTTTGCCTGGTGTGGCAATGCGCCGGTGAAGCTGCTGGAGTACAACGCCGATACGCCGACCTCGTTGTATGAGTCGGCTTATTTCCAGTGGTTGTGGCTGGAGGATGCCCGGCGCAGCGGCATTATTCCGCGTGATGCCGATCAGTACAATGCCATTCAGGAACGCCTGATTTCACGCTTTAGCGAGCTTTATAGCCGGGAGCCGTTTTATTTCTGCTGCTGTCAGGACACCGATGAAGACAGGACTACCGTGCTGTACTTGCAGGACTGCGCCCAGCAGGCAGGGCAGGAGTCGCGGTTTATCTACATTGAAGATCTCGGTTTGGGCGTCGGCGGTGTACTGACCGATCTTGATGATAATGTCATCCAGCGTGCATTTAAGCTGTATCCGCTGGAGTGGATGATGCGTGACGATAACGGTCCGCTGCTGTGCAAGCGTCGCGAGCAATGGGTGGAGCCGTTATGGAAAAGTATCTTGAGTAATAAAGGGCTAATGCCGCTGCTTTGGCGCTTCTTCCCTGGTCATCCTAACCTTCTTGCATCCTGGTTTGAAGGTGAAAAACCGCAGATTGCCGCTGGCGAAAGCTATGTGCGTAAACCGATCTACTCGCGCGAAGGCGGAAACGTCACCATTTTCGACGGTCAGAATAACGTCGTTGACCACGCTGATGGTGATTACGCCGATGAACCGATGATCTACCAGGCGTTTCAACCTCTGCCGCGATTTGGCGATAGCTACACACTCATCGGTAGCTGGATTGTCGATGATGAAGCGTGCGGAATGGGGATCCGTGAAGATAACACACTGATCACCAAAGACACCTCACGTTTCGTTCCGCATTACATTGCTGGATAAGAATGTTTTAGCAATCTCTTTCTGTCATGAATCCATGGCAGTGACCATACTAATGGTGACTGCCATTGATGGAGGGAGACACAGTGCACTGGCAAACTCACACCGTTTTTAATCAACCTATACCATTAAATAACAGTAACTTATACCTGTCTGATGGCGCGCTTTGCGAAGCGGTAACGCGTGAAGGTGCTGGCTGGGATAGCGATTTTCTAGCCAGTATTGGTCAGCAGTTAGGAACGGCTGAATCCCTTGAACTGGGGCGGCTGGCGAATGTAAACCCGCCTGAACTGTTGCGCTACGATGCCCAGGGGCGGCGTCTGGACGATGTTCGTTTCCATCCCGCATGGCACCTGCTGATGCAGGCGTTATGTACCAATCGGGTGCACAATCTTGCCTGGGAAGAAGACGCTCGCTCCGGCGCATTTGTGGCGCGCGCGGCGCGTTTTATGTTACATGCGCAGGTTGAGGCTGGGTCGTTATGTCCAATAACGATGACCTTTGCCGCCACGCCATTGTTGTTACAGATGTTACCCACGCCGTTTCAGGACTGGACCACGCCGCTGCTGAGCGATCGCTACGATTCTCACTTATTGCCAGGTGGGCAAAAACGCGGTTTGTTGATTGGCATGGGAATGACGGAAAAGCAGGGCGGTTCCGATGTCATGAGCAACACCACCCGTGCAGAGCGTTTGGAAGATGGCTCTTATCGGCTGGTGGGGCATAAATGTTTTTCTCGGTGCCGCAAAGCGATGCGCATCTGGTGCTGGCGCAGACCGCGGGCGGTCTGTCCTGCTTTTTTGTGCCGCGCTTTTTGCCTGACGGGCAACGCAACGCGATTCGCCTCGAGCGGCTGAAAGATAAGCTGGGTAATCGCTCTAACGCCAGTTGCGAAGTGGAGTTTCAGGATGCCATTGGTTGGTTGTTGGGGCAGGAAGGGGAAGGAATTCGTCTGATCCTGAAAATGGGTGGGATGACGCGTTTTGATTGCGCCCTGGGTAGCCATGCCATGATGCGCCGTGCATTTTCGCTGGCGATTTATCATGCACATCAACGCCATGTTTTTGGTAATCCATTGATCCAACAGCCCCTTATGCGTCATGTCTTAAGTCGCATGGCACTTCAGCTTGAAGGGCAAACGGCGTTGCTGTTTCGTCTTGCGCGAGCGTGGGACCGGCGTGCCGATGCCAAAGAAGCCCTGTGGGCGCGTTTATTTACGCCTGCGGCAAAATTTGTGATCTGCAAAAGAGGTATGCCGTTTGTGGCCGAAGCGATGGAGGTGCTGGGCGGCATTGGTTATTGCGAGGAGAGCGAGCTGCCGCGGCTTTACCGGGAGATGCCGGTAAACAGTATTTGGGAAGGTTCCGGCAATATTATGTGCCTGGATGTGTTGCGCGTTCTCAATAAGCAAGCGGGCGTATACGACTTATTGTCGGAAGCATTTGTGGAAGTGAAAGGGCAGGATCGCTATTTTGATCGCGCGGTTCGTCGTTTACAGCAGCAGCTGCGTAAGCCAGCTGAAGAACTGGGGCGAGAGATTACTCATCAGCTATTCCTGCTGGGCTGCGGTGCGCAAATGTTGAAATATGCTTCTCCGCCAATGGCGCAGGCGTGGTGTCAGGTGATGTTAGATACGCGCGGCGGCGTACGGTTGTCAGAGCAGATCCAGAATGATTTATTGCTGCGGGCGACGGGGGGAGTGTGTGTGTAAGCGTATACGACTGATGCGACGCTGGTTTCGATTAACTAAATGAAATATGTGAAAATTGTAGGCCGGACAAGGCGCTCGCGCCGCATCCGGCATTGTTCATTTGCTGTAGATGACACTCATGCATACAGTATCGCCTGTACGCGCCAGTTATCAGGCTGCTGGTCTTCGTACATGGTAATAATGCGGTACCATGACGCACCTTGTTCATCGGCCTTTAACGCCACGATACGTTCCACGTCCTGCGGATCCCCTGAAATATTGCTAACTGAGATCTGACCTATTTCATTCAGGCCCGTCACGCAGTCAGCACTGGCGAATTCTGCAGACTGTGCCGTGGCGCTCGCAGGATAAGTCACTAATTGCAGCGAGGGTGAGGCAAGTAATTGTTTCATCGTCAGCTCCATTTTTCGTTTCCCCACATGTTGCAGGGCATTCCATCGCGGTAATAAACGCCCAGGCTTCCAGCCGGTAATTTATTGTGCACAGGTAAACGCATAGGGACGCAAAGCAATGTAAAGCTGACTATGTAAGTTGTCTGATTTATTTACGGTACAAAATGGCTTGTGAATACCACTGTCCTGTCACGATGGTTTCGTCCACCATGACGACAACGTAATAATCAGCTTTTGCAGCGACAGCTTTTGCTCTGATTTCTGCTAATGCGTCATCCGGAGAACCCCGAACCATCGTGCTTACGCTACCTATTCGCTGTAACCCTTGCGTCTGGTCGCGGCGAATCTCTTGCGGATGGTTCGTTACTGGCGGTGCTGGCTGTGGCGTACCTTGCAGTGCGCTACAGGCACTTAACATCAACACCAATAATAAACTGGCAAACCGGTAAATAACGCTATTACGTTTCCTGCTAACCATAGTGTAGTGCCTTATTAATTTAACTTTGGGGGAATGTTCCCGAATTGTTACCTGGTACGCGATTTTCGAATGAAAACGTGACGAAAGCGTAACCCACATCTCAACATTATGAACTAATACCGCCAGCAGAAACTTGTGCTAAGGATTTCTTCATGTCATACCAGACAAAAAGGAGAGACAGATGATTGAAATAGAATCACGCGAGCTGGCAGATATTCCCGTTCTTCATGCTTATCCTGTCGGGCAAAAAGATACCCCGTTACCGTGCGTAATTTTTTATCACGGCTTTACTTCATCCAGCCTGGTGTATAGCTATTTTGCCGTTGCGCTGGCGCAGGCTGGTTTGCGGGTGATCATGCCGGATGCGCCCGATCACGGTAGCCGTTTTAGTAGCGACGAAGCGCGGCGGTTAAATCAATTCTGGCAAATCTTGCTACAAAGTATGCAGGAATTCACTACTTTACGTGCGGCAATAGCCGAAGAAAACTGGCTGCTTGATGACCGTCTGGCAGTCGGTGGCGCGTCGATGGGCGCGATGACGGCACTGGGAATTACCGCTCGCCACCCCACGGTGAAATGTACCGCCAGCATGATGGGATCGGGCTATTTTACATCGCTCGCCCGTTCACTGTTTCCACCGCTGATACCTGAAACGGCAGCACAGCAGAATGAATTCAATAACATTATCGCGCCGCTGGCAGAGTGGGAAGCGACAAACCACCTGGAACAATTTGGGGACAGACCTCTACTGCTGTGGCATGGCCTCGACGATGACGTTGTGCCTGCCGACGAATCACTACGTTTGCAGCAGGCCTTAAGCGAGACGGGACGGGATAAACTGCTAACCTGTTCATGGCAGCCAGGCGTGCGTCACCGCATTACGCCTGAGGCGTTAGATGCTGCCGTGACATTTTTCCGCCAGCATCTTTAAACACGCAGAATGCTGACCCCTTGCGCTTCCAGTTGTTGCAGGATTTCCGGGTTAGCATTTTTGCCGGTGATCAGCATATCAATTTGATCGGCACGGCTAAAAAGCATTCCCGCGCGTTCGCCAATCTTACTGCTATCAACCAGTACCACCAGTTTCCCTACCACGCTCAGCATCTTCTGCTCTGCCATTGCCGTCAGCATATCGGTTTTATACAACCCTTCTGCGGTCAGTCCTTTGCCGCTGGTAAACATCCAGTGCCCGGCATAGAGACTGTTTTCGCTGCCCTGCGGGCTTAAAGTGATGGACTGACTTTTGTTGTACTGTCCGCCCATAATGATCACGCTGTCATGTTCTTGATCGATCAGGTAATTTGCCAGCGGTAGATAATTAGTGATGATTTGCACTGGCTTGCCACACATTTCCCGCCCAAGCAGAAACGCGGTGGAGCCGCAGTTGATGACTACGCTTTCGCCCGGATTAACCAGCTGCGAGGCCGCTTTAGCAATACGTACTTTTTCATCGTGATTCTGCGCCTGATGCAGATTCATCGGCGTCCAGCGCGGGCGCTGTTGGGTAATAGCTTCTGCGCCATTGCGCACCTTTTTCAGTTTGCCGCTTTCGTCAAGTTTATTGATATCGCGTCGCGCAGTGGCAGGCGAAATTCCCAGACGCTCAACGACTTTCTCAACGGTCACAAAGCCCAATTGTGCGAGCATTTCCAGGAGGATTTGATGTCTTTGTGCTTCAGTCATGAGCTATTCCGATAAAATTTGATTTTTTTAGATGATATTTGAAATAGCCAGGAAATACTACGCCGGATAGCGCGAACTTCTCCACGCTATCCGGTATAAACGACAGATTACAGGAATGACTTGAACGGCAGATCCGGTTCAATAGTGAAGCAATCATCGAAACCGCGCGGATAGTGGTACTCGAAGTTGTCTTTATCCAGCGGCCAGGTAAATTTGCCGCCAACCTGCCAGATAAACGGCTTGAAGCCATACTTCAGACGATCTTTTTTCATCTCCCACAGCACGCGGATCTCTTGCGGATCGGCCTGGAAGTTTGACCAGATGTCGTGGTGGAACGGGATAACCACTTTCGCATTCAGGGCTTCACCCATACGCAGCATATCGGCGCTGGTCATTTTGTCGGTAATACCGCGCGGGTTCTCACCATACGATCCTAACGCCACATCGATCTGATGTTCGTTACCGTGCTTCGCATAATAGTTAGAGTAGTGGGAATCGCCACTGTGATATAGGGAACCGCCAGGGGTTTTGAACAGGTAGTTTACTGCGCGATCGTCCATGCCATCTGGCAGTACGCCAGCCGCTTTTTGATCGGCAGGCAGGGTGATCAGTGCAGTACGGTCGAAAGCGTCAAGCGCATGAATTTCAATGTCTTTCACTTTTACAACATCGCCCGGTTTGACCACGATGCAACGCTCTTTCGGTACGCCCCAGCCAATCCACAAATCCACACAGGTTTTCGGTCCGATAAACGGTACGTCATCAGCACAGTTCTGCATCACAGCAGCAGCGACGTTGACGTCGATATGATCGTTGTGATCGTGAGTCGCCAGTACCGCGTCGACCTGGCGAATCGCAAACGGATCAAGAACAAACGGGGTGGTGCGCAGGTTTGGCTGCAGTTTTTTCACGCCAGCCATGCGCTGCATTTGGTGACCCTGTTTCATTAACGGGTTACCGTGACTTTGTTTGCCAGTGCCGCACCAGAAATCAACGCAAACGTTGGTGCCACCTTCCGATTTTAACCAGATCCCGGTGCAGCCAAGCCACCACATCGCAAATGTGCCAGGAGCGACCTGTTCTTGTTCAATTTCTTCATTCAACCAGCTACCCCACTCCGGGAAAGTGCTCAGGATCCAGGATTCACGGGTGATACTTTTCACTTTACTCATCGCCATTTACCTTCATGATAGTTCAATTCGAATCAATATATGATTGGTTTTAATTAATCCTGACACTATTTTTTCAGGAAGGCAATGACCATTTTTTAACTTTTTGCTAGGGAAGTTGTTGTTGATTTTGAGTATGGAAAGATTTAATGGAATGTGTAATTCAATTAACTAAATGAATTTAAATGAATAATTGTTTCGTTGTGTGAATCCCACTCTATCCATGTGGAATTATTTGCGGGTCGTGTCACATTTAATCATAAATAATCTTGCTGTGATTACTTTTGAAAATTAGAGTGAGTGCACAACATTCCGGGTGTGTGGAATACCCGGTTACCTCTTCTTCAGGAGATCGTTATGGAGATCCTCTACAACATCTTTACCGTGTTTTTTAACCAGGTCATGACCAATGCCCCGTTGTTGCTGGGTATTGTGACCTGTCTGGGCTACATCCTACTGCGCAAAAGTGTCAGCGTTATTATTAAAGGCACGATTAAAACCATAATTGGTTTCATGTTGTTGCAGGCAGGGTCCGGCATCCTCACCAGCACCTTCAAACCGGTGGTGGCGAAAATGTCCGAAGTCTACGGCATTAACGGCGCAATTTCCGATACTTACGCGTCGATGATGGCAACCATCGACCGCATGGGCGATGCCTATAGCTGGGTAGGTTACGCGGTGTTGTTAGCGCTGGCGCTGAACATCTGTTACGTGCTGCTGCGTCGCATTACCGGTATTCGTACCATCATGCTGACTGGTCATATCATGTTCCAGCAGGCGGGGCTGATTGCCGTTACGTTGTTTATTTTCGGCTACTCCATGTGGACAACCATTATCTGCACGGCGATTCTGGTTTCGCTCTACTGGGGCATTACCTCCAACATGATGTACAAGCCGACTCAGGAAGTGACGGACGGCTGCGGTTTCTCCATCGGTCACCAGCAACAGTTTGCATCATGGATTGCCTATAAAGTTGCGCCGTTCCTCGGCAAAAAAGAGGAAAGCGTTGAAGACCTCAAACTGCCAGGCTGGCTGAATATTTTCCACGACAACATCGTCTCCACGGCGATTGTGATGACCATCTTCTTTGGTGCCATTCTGCTCTCCTTCGGTATCGACACCGTGCAGGCGATGGCAGGCAAAGTGCACTGGACGGTCTATATCCTGCAAACCGGTTTTTCCTTCGCGGTGGCGATCTTCATCATCACTCAGGGTGTGCGCATGTTTGTGGCGGAACTCTCTGAAGCGTTTAACGGTATCTCCCAGCGCCTGATCCCTGGTGCGGTTCTGGCGATTGACTGTGCGGCTATTTATAGCTTCGCGCCGAACGCCGTGGTCTGGGGCTTTATGTGGGGCACCATCGGTCAGCTGATTGCGGTTGGCATCCTGGTCGCCTGCGGTTCCTCGATCCTGATTATCCCAGGCTTTATCCCGATGTTCTTCTCCAACGCCACCATCGGCGTGTTCGCTAACCACTTCGGCGGCTGGCGTGCGGCGCTGAAGATTTGTCTGGTGATGGGGATGATCGAAATCTTTGGTTGCGTCTGGGCGGTGAAACTTACCGGTATGAGTGCCTGGATGGGGATGGCGGACTGGTCGATTCTGGCACCGCCGATGATGCAGGGCTTCTTCTCCATCGGTATCGCCTTTATGGCCGTCATCATTGTAATTGCACTGGCTTATATGTTCTTCGCTGGCCGCGCACTGCGCGCAGAAGAAGATGCAGAAAAACAACTGGCAGAACAGTCTGCTTAATAAGGAGTTTTGATTATGACCGTACGTATTCTGGCTGTGTGTGGCAACGGACAAGGCAGTTCCATGATCATGAAGATGAAAGTGGACCAGTTTTTAACCCAATCAAACATTGACCACACGGTAAATAGCTGCGTGGTTGGCGAATACAAAAGCGAGTTGAGCGGCGCGGATATCATCATCGCTTCTACGCACATTGCGGGCGAAATCACCGTGACCGGCAACAAATACGTGGTTGGCGTGCGCAACATGCTCTCTCCTGCCGATTTTGGCCCGAAACTGCTGGAAGTGATCAAAGCGCATTTCCCGCAGGATGTGAAGTAAGGACGCGCCATGAAATTACGTGATTCGCTGGCGGAGAATAAATCCATCCGCCTGCAGGCTGAAGCTGAGACATGGCAGGACGCAGTAAAAATCGGCGTTGACCTGCTGGTGGCGGCGGATGTTGTCGAGCCGCGTTACTACCAGGCGATTCTGGATGCGGTTGAACAGCATGGTCCGTACTTTGTGCTCGCACCAGGCCTGGCAATGCCGCACGGTCGCCCGGAAGAGGGCGTTAAGAAAACCGGTTTTGCGCTGGTGACGCTGAAAAAGCCGCTGGAGTTCAACCACGAAGATAACGACCCGGTGGATATCCTCATCACCATGGCGGCGGTCGATGCCAACACGCACCAGGAAGTGGGCATCATGCAGATCGTCAACCTGTTTGAAGATGAAGAAAATTTCGACCGTTTACGTGCCTGCCGTACCGAGCAGGAAGTACTGGATCTCATTGACCGCACCAACGCGGCAGCTTAAGAAGGAATTGAAGATGTCATTACCGATGTTGCAAGTCGCGCTGGACAACCAGACTATGGATAGCGCCTACGAAACCACTCGCCTGATTGCCGAAGAAGTCGACATTATCGAAGTGGGTACCATTCTGTGCGTGGGCGAAGGCGTGCGTGCGGTTCGCGATCTGAAAGCGCTCTACCCGCACAAAATCGTGCTGGCAGACGCCAAAATTGCCGATGCGGGCAAAATTCTTTCTCGTATGTGCTTCGAAGCCAACGCTGACTGGGTGACCGTGATTTGTTGTGCGGATATCAACACCGCCAAAGGTGCGCTGGACGTAGCAAAAGAGTTTAACGGCGACGTGCAGATCGAACTGACCGGTTACTGGACCTGGGAACAGGCGCAACAGTGGCGCGACGCAGGTATTCAGCAGGTGGTTTATCACCGCAGCCGTGACGCGCAGGCCGCTGGCGTGGCGTGGGGTGAAGCCGATCTCACTGCGATCAAACGTCTTTCCGATATGGGCTTCAAAGTCACCGTCACCGGTGGCCTGGCGCTGGAAGATCTGCCGCTGTTCAAAGGCATTCCAATTCATGTGTTTATCGCCGGTCGCAGCATCCGTGATGCCGCTTCTCCGGTTGAAGCCGCGCGTCAGTTCAAACGTTCCATCGCCGAACTGTGGGGCTAAGGAGCGGATATGTTGTCCAAACAAATCCCGCTTGGCATCTATGAAAAAGCGCTCCCCGCCGGGGAGTGCTGGCTGGAACGCCTGCGACTGGCAAAAACGTTGGGCTTCGATTTTGTCGAGATGTCGGTAGATGAAACTGACGAGCGCCTGTCGCGCCTCGACTGGAGCCGCGAGCAGCGTCTGGCGCTGGTGAATGCGATTGTTGAAACCGGCGTGCGTGTGCCGTCCATGTGCCTTTCTGCCCATCGTCGTTTCCCGTTGGGCAGCGAAGATGACGCGGTGCGGGCGCAGGGGCTGGAGATTATGCGTAAAGCCATCCAGTTCGCCCAGGACGTTGGCATTCGCGTGATCCAGCTGGCGGGCTATGACGTTTACTATCAGGAAGCCAATAACGAAACGCGTCGTCGTTTCCGTGACGGCCTGAAAGAGAGCGTTGAGATGGCGAGCCGCGCGCAGGTGACGCTGGCGATGGAGATCATGGATTATCCGTTGATGAACTCCATCAGCAAGGCGCTGGGTTACGCGCACTATCTCAACAACCCGTGGTTCCAGCTCTACCCGGATATCGGCAACCTGTCGGCGTGGGACAACGATGTGCAGATGGAGTTGCAGGCCGGAATCGGGCATATCGTCGCGGTGCATGTGAAAGACACCAAACCGGGCGTCTTCAAAAACGTGCCATTTGGCGAAGGTGTGGTGGATTTCGAACGTTGCTTCGAAACGCTCAAACAGAGTGGCTATTGCGGGCCGTACCTGATTGAGATGTGGAGCGAAACGGCGGAAGACCCGGCGGCAGAAGTGGTGAAAGCGCGTGATTGGGTGAAAGCGCGCATGGCCAAAGCAGGCATGGTGGAGGCGGCATAATGCAAAAGCTAAAACAGCAGGTGTTTGAAGCCAACATGGATCTGCCGCGCTATGGGCTGGTGACCTTTACCTGGGGCAACGTCAGCGGAATCGACAGAGAAAGCGGGCTGTTTGTCATTAAGCCAAGCGGCGTGGAGTATGATCAGCTGACCCCGGAGGATATGGTTGTGATGGATCTGGACGGTAATAAAATAGAAGGAAGCTACCGTCCGTCCTCGGATACGGCAACGCATCTGGAGCTGTACCGGGC
>ERZ772897.3448-NODE-3448-length-11772-cov-3.564052_pt1 | contig 11772 bp, 8 predicted proteins | sample MGYA00512125_ERZ772897 | MGnify/ENA primary metagenome ERZ772897 (study PRJEB29015, sample SAMEA2737660) | human gut metagenome | biome: human gut; feature: human-associated habitat; material: faeces | place: China | collected 2012 ... | reverse complement strand
GTGAAGATGGTGCAGCAGTCCTCATAGGGCAGGATGCTCGTCTCGAAGGTGTTGATGTGGCGGGCCGTCTCGACGATCTCGGTCTTGTCCATGCCGATGAGGGGACGGAGGATGGGCAGGTCCTGGGCGGCGTCGGTACACTGCAGAGCCTTGACGGTCTGGCTGGCCACCTGTGCCAGGCTCTCGCCGGTGACGAGGGCTTCACAGCCCTGCTTCTTGGCGATGATGTTGGCAATGCGCATCATGCTGCGGCGCATGAGCACGGTGAAGAGAACATCGGGCGCGTTATCGCGGATATACTCCTGAGGCTTGGTATACGGCACCACAAAGAGGTTGGTGCTGCCGGTATAGGGGGTGATGAGCTGGGCCAGAGCCTTAACTTTTAGTTTTGCGCGTTCAGAAGTATACGGAGGGGACGCAAAATGGATGTGGTCGAGGCCGAGGCCGCGCTTTGCCATCCGGTATGCCGCCACAGGGCTGTCGATGCCGCCGGACAGCATATTGAGGGCGCGGCCGGAAGTTCCGACAGGCAGACCGCCCTCGCCCTGTATTTTCGGGCCGTGGATATACGCACCGTAATCGCGGATCTCCACGATGACCTTGAACTGAGGGTTCTTGACGTCCACCCGCAGGTAGTTGTGCCTGCCCAGCAGATAGGCACCCAGCTCCCGCATCAGTTCGGGACTGGTCATGGGGAAGGTCTTATCGGAACGGCGGGCCTCGACCTTGAAGGTCTTGATGCCGTGGAGGCTGTCGCCCAGATAATCCTCAGCGGTCTGGCAGATGGTGTCGAAATCCTTCTCACAGACCACAGCACGGCTGAGGGCCGCGAGGCCGAACACCTTGCTCACCCGCTCAAAGGCGAGGTCCATATCAATATCTTCCTCTTCCGGCTCCATGTAGAAGGTGGACTGGGTGCAGTAGACGCGGAACTTGCCCACCGTCTTGAGACGGTAGCGCAGGATCTTCATCATCGTCGATTCAAACTGGTTGCGGTTGAGGCCCTTCAGGGACATTTCGCCCTGATAGCCCATAATGACTTCTCTCATCGTTACTCCTTACTTTTTGATTCTCTGCAAGTGCTTCATACCATCCTCAAAGCGCTCGAGGAAGGCATCCACATCCTCCGGGGTGTTATCGGCACAGAAGGACACCCGGATGGCCGTGTCGATGGCCAGGGGGTCGCGGCCCATAGCCGCCAGCGTGTGGCTGGGCTGTCCTCTGCCGCAGGCACTGGCCGACGAGACGTAGATCTGCTTCTCGGACAGCCAGGCCAGCATCGTCTCACTCTTGATGCAGTTCTCGCTGAAATTCAGCACCTCAGGCACAGCGCCCGCCGGGCTGTTGATCTCCACCTCCGGGAACACAGAAAGCCCCTTGCGGAGGCGGTCGTTGAGGGCGCGCACAGCCTTATCACGGCTCTTGATGCTGCCGGCCAGACGTGTGGCCGCAGCGGCAAGGCCCAGCGCATAGGGCAGGTTTTCGGTGCCGGGGCGGAGGCCGCGCTCCTGCTCACCGCCCAGATAGGGCGGCTGGAACGCCTGCACCAGCCGGTCACTCAGGTAGAGCGCACCGATACCCTTGGGTGCGTGGATCTTGTGGCCGCTGACGGTCATCGTGTCGATGTTGTCCAGCTTGATGGGGACGCGCATCCACGCCTGCACGGCGTCCACATGGACGATGGTGCGGCTGTTGCGGCGCTTGACCTCGGCAGCCAGACGCTCCACGTCATTGCGGGTGCCTATCTCGTTGTTGACCATCATGCAGGCCACGAGGATGGTATTCTTGTCCACGGCATCCAGCATCTTGTTGATGTCCAGTGTGCCGTCGGCCTGAGGCTTCACGACAGTGACGTTATAGCCCTGCGCGGCCAGACGTTCCAGCGGGCGCTGGACGCTGGGGTGTTCGAAGCCCGACACCACGATGCCTTTGCCGAAAGTGCGGGTCTGGGCGGCGCCCAGCAGGGCCAGATTATTGCCCTCGCTGCCGCAGGAGGTAAAGTACAGCTCCTTCGACTTGCAGCCCAGGGTGCGGGCCACAGCGGCACGGGCGGCGTTCAGGGCCTCTTCGCTCCGTGCGCCGGGGGCATAGAGGCTGGAGGGGTTGGCCCAGTGCTCCCGCATGGCTTTGTCTATCACGTCTGCCACCTCGGGAGCAACGATGGTGGTGGCAGCGTTATCCAGATAATGCAGTTCCGGATCATGCAGCATAATTTCATTCCTGCCTTTTGTGCATAAAATATCAGGATAAGTATACCACAAAGTTCCGCATAACGCAAAATATTTGCACAGCAAAAAAGGGGCCGCTCCATGCAGGAGCAGTCCCTTTCAGCAGCTTGCGGTTCGCGTTTGGGTTCAGCCGTTCTCGTTTGCCTTCTGCAGCCAGATGCTGCCGATGTCCAGCGCATTGTACAGGCCGTTCTTGGTGGTCTGACGTGCCACGCGGGCCTCACGGGGCTTGGACTCATCGGTAGAGAGCAGCTGCAGATGGACCTTGTCTGCCACATCCACACCGCCCACGGTCTTGGTGGACTGGATCTGCAGATAAAGCACATACGGGTCGGTCATGCAGCCGTAATACAGCTCATTGTCCTTGCGGACGAGGGGCTTGCCTTTATAAGTCAGTTTCGGAGTAAATGGCATCGTGAAAGCCTCCCTATCATACTTGATTCACTTTAGTATATCATATTTATAACAGAAAACGCAAGGGCAGGCCCCCGGAATATGGGAATTTTTCCTCACGGGTTGCACGGGCTGGGGCTGTGCTGTATAATAGGGGCGAAAGTTACCATTCCGCCACAGGAGGACATTATGGCAGATTATCAGGAATATCGCCGCCGCATCCTTCACCGGCGCTGGCGCAGGATGTTCATCACCGCTGCGCTGCTCATCCTACTGGTGCTTCTGGCCGCTGTGGGCGTCCTCTGGAAGCGCCTTCACCGCGAGCCAGCCCCCAATACGGCCCAAGGCCCCACCATTCTGCAGCAGGAGCTGACCGGCAGCGAGTGGAACACCATCAGCTACACCCCGGCCCGACGCCTCAGTGTCCAGACCCTCGACAACGGGATGACCGCGATGGATTTCCGCCTCGCCGCCCAGCCTGCCAGCCCTGCCGTGGAGCGGAGCAGCTTTTCGGACGTGAGTTTTTTGGGCGACAGTCTGACGCAGGGGATGCAGCTGTACGACACCGGCCTGCCCAACGCGCACTTCTGCGCCTATAAGGGCGTCGGCCCCAATGCCGTCGTCAACAACACCACCTGCCGCCGGGCCGACGGCGAAAAGGAAGTCCCGATGGAGGCGTTGGCCTCCCAGCAGCCCCGGGCGCTCTACATCCTGCTGGGTACCAATGTGCTGACCGTTGACAGTGATTATACCAGCTTCCTCACCTATTACCGGCTGATGCTGGACATGATCTCGCAGGCACTGCCCAACACGAAAATTTACGTCCAGTCCATCACCCCGGTCCGGCCTGAAGTGAGCAAAAAGTCCCCCGGCCTCTACAAGGAGCGGCTCTGTGAGATAAACGATGCTCTTTCGGCCATCGCGCTGGAAAAGGGCTGCACCTTCCTGAACCTCTGGGAGGCGCTGGCCGACGAGAACGGCGACCTCATCGAGGAATACGCCCAGCCGGACGGCTACCATCTGCTGCCCGCCGGGTACGACGCATGGGTGGATTATCTCTGCACCCACACCTGATAGCGATAGAAAGGCCCTCTCAGCGGCGCTGAGAGGGCCTTTTGCTGTCTTAATATCAGAACGCGATGCCGGCGTTGTCGTACAGCCAGCGGAGTGCGAACCAGCCAAAAGCTGCAGAACCCTCGTAGAGGATGCTGTCGTCGAACCGCACCTTGGGGTGGTGCTGGCCGTAGCAGCAGCCCTGCTCCGGGCCGCCTGCGGCGATGAACATGCTCACAGTAGGCACCTCATGGCTCACAAAGGCAAAATCCTCGCTTCCGCCGCCGGGCTTGCCGCCGGTGAGGGCGGTCATGTCCATAGCGCCCTTCCCCAGCAGCTCGGTCATATAGTCCATCGCATTCTCGGCGAGAGGCTTGTCCACCACCATGCAGGGACAGTAATCGGCGAAGGATACCTCTGCGGTGCAGCGGAAGGCCGCCGCCACGCCCTGCGCGATCTCGGTCATGCGGGTTCGAATGAGTTCGCCGGTCTTATTCTCCGGGTCGGTGGTACGGATGGTCCCCCACATCTGGGCCACATCCGGGATGACATTGGATGCCGCACCAGCCTCAAAGCGGCCGGTGGTCAGCACACCGAAGTCGCCGGGCTTCAGCTCCCGGCTGTTGATCTCCTGCAGGGCGATGTGGATGTGGGCCGCAGCCGTGATGGGATCGATGCAGTTTTCCGGGGTAGAGCCGTGACCGCCCTTGCCCTTGACCACGATATGGTACTGCTCACAGCTGGCCATCGTGATGCCGCCGCCCGGCACCAGCACCGTACCTACAGGCAGCGGCATTCCGGCCAGCACATGGAACATCACAGCAGCGTCCACATGAGGGTCTTCCAACAGGCCGCCCGCGATCATATCTGGGGAACCCTGGAAAATTTCTTCAGCAGGCTGGAATTCCAGCTTGACCGTTCCTTCCAGCTCGTCCTCATGGGCCTTGAGCAGCTTCGCTGCACCCAGCAGCATGGCCGTATGCATATCGTGGCCGCAGCCATGCATCTTGCCGGGGACTTCCGAGCTGAACTCTTCACCCGAGTCCTCGTGGATGGGCAGGGCGTCCATATCGGCACGCAGCAAGATGGTCTTGCCGGGCTTTTTGCCGCCTGCCAGCGCAATGACACCAGCCTTGCCGCAGTCCTTCGGCTCATAGCCCATTTCCGTCAGCGCCTTTTTGACCAGCTCCTTTGTGTGGGGCAGATCGAAGCCCACCTCCGGGTGGCGATGGAGCGTCCGACGCCACTGCTGCAGCTGCGGCTCCAGTGCGCGGGCCTCCTTCAAAAGCTCTTCCGATGTGATATTCATACTCATCCGCTCCTTCTTTTTTAGGAAGCCGTTTTCATAAGCATTGCATCCCGCTTACGAAAACAGTTTCTCGATTCAGAAAAAGCCCTCCCGAGGGAGAGCTTTTTGCTGTGTTACGTTCAGCCCTCGGTGTGGCTTCCTTCGGGGTGGTACTTGGCGCAGGTACACTTTTTCCACTTCAGGCCGCTGCCGCAGGGGCAGGGGTCGTTGCGGCCAATTTTGACCACACGCACCGGCTGGCCCTTGGGGCTGCCCTTGACGCAGGGTGCACCGTTGCCGGGCACAAACCCCTCGCCGGTGGGCTTTGCCACCTGCTCACGCTTGGGGGCGGAACCGGCGGCGCGCAGCTCGATGGTAAGCAGCATCTTGACGCTGGACTCCCGGATGGAATCCACCATCTGGTCGAACATATCAAAGCCCTCGATGCGGTATTCCACCACCGGGTCCTTCTGGCCGTAGCCGCGCAGCGCGATGCCCTGCCGCAGCTGGTCCATGTTGTCGATGTGGTCCATCCACTGGCGGTCTACGCACTTGAGCAGGCAGATGCGCTCCAGTTCGCGCATGACGGGTGCACCGTAGCGCACCTCCTTGGCCTGCAGGATCTGCATCCCGCGGTCGTACAGCATATCGGCAATGCCCTGCTGGGAAAGGTTATCAAAGTCGGCTACGGTATAGTGGAAGTCGGCATCGGTAGTCAGCCAGCCCTGATAGTGGCGGCGCAGGGCACCGAAATCCCACTCGTCCTTCACATCGCCGGAAAGGAACTGGGCGCAGCTGGAATCGATGTTCTCCCGCAGCATCTTGTGCATCTCGGTGCTGATGTCCTCGCCGTCCAGCACCTTGCGGCGCTGCCCGTAGATGATCTCGCGCTGCTGGTTCATCACGTCGTCGTACTTCAGCACGTTCTTGCGGATCTCGAAGTTGCGGCCTTCCAGCTTCTTCTGGGCGCTTTCCAGCGTGTTGGTGATCATGCGGTTCTCGATGGGGGTGTCCTCGTCCAGATCGAATTTCTCCATCATGTTCTGGATGCGGTCGCCGCCGAACAGACGCATGAGGTCATCTTCCAGAGAGATATAGAACCGGGTCTCGCCAGGGTCGCCCTGACGGCCAGCACGGCCACGGAGCTGATTGTCGATCCGGCGGGATTCGTGGCGCTCGGTGCCGATGATGAACAGGCCGCCGGCCGCACGGACCTTTTCAGCCTCCTCCTTGATGATGGCCTTGTGATAGGCCATCCGCTCGGCAAACAGCTTCCGGGCGGCCAGAATATCGGCGTTGTCGGTGTCGGCGTAGCCGGTGGCGTCCACGATGACCTCCTCGGAGTAGCCGGCCTTCACCAGATCGGCCCGGGAGAGGTACTCGGCGTTGCCGCCCAGCATAATATCCGTACCACGGCCAGCCATGTTGGTGGCCACGGTGACGGCGCCCAGCTTACCGGCCTGAGCCACGATCTCGGCTTCCTTCTCATGGTTTTTGGCGTTCAGCAGATTGTGCTGAATGCCTTCCCGCTGGAGCAGGTGGCTCAGCAGCTCGTTCTTCTCGATGGACACGGTACCCACCAGAACGGGCTGGCCCTTCTCGTGGCACTCCTTTACCTGCTGGATGACCGCACGGAACTTGCCCGCCTCGGTCTTATACACAACATCGTGGTGGTCCTCACGCTGGTTGGGACGGTTGGTTGGGATCTCCACAATGTCCAGATTGTAGATGGTGCCGAACTCCTCTGCCTCGGTCATGGCGGTACCGGTCATACCGGACAGCTTATCGTACAGACGGAAGTAGTTCTGGAAGGTGATGGTAGCCAGAGTCTTGTTTTCACTGTTGACGTTGACGTGCTCCTTGGCTTCGATGGCCTGATGGAGACCGTTGGAGTACCGGCGGCCGAACATGAGACGGCCGGTGAACTCGTCCACGATGATGACCTCGCCGTCCTTCACCACGTAGTCAATATCCCGCTTCATGGTGCCGTGGGCCTTCAACGCCTGATTGATGTGGTGGTTCAGCGTGGCGTTGGAGGGATCGGACAGGTTCTCCACATGGAAGAATTCCTCCGCCTTGGCAATGCCGGAGGCGGTGAGGGTGGCTGTCTTGGCCTTTTCGTCCACAATATAGTCGGCATCGATGTGGGAGTCCTCTTCCTCCTTATCGTCCACCTGCACAACTACCTTTTTCTTCAGGCGGGAGACGAACATCTCCGCCATATCGTACATCTGGGTGGACTTTTCGCCCTGACCGGAAATAATCAGGGGGGTACGGGCCTCATCGATCAGGATGGAGTCCACCTCGTCCACGATGGCGTAGGCGTGGCCGCGCTGCACCATGTTGGCCTTGTAGGTCACCATGTTGTCGCGCAGGTAGTCAAAGCCGAACTCGTTGTTGGTGCCGTAGGTGATATCGGCATTGTAGGCGGCCCGGCGGGCGTCGCCGTCCATGCCCTGCACGATCAGACCCACGGTCAGCCCCAGCCAGCGGTAGAGCTTGCCCATCCACTCGCTGTCGCGCTTTGCCAGATAGTCGTTGACGGTAACAATGTGCACCCCTTCACCGGTCAGGGCGTTCAGATAGGCGGGCAGGGTAGCCACAAGGGTCTTGCCTTCACCGGTCTGCATCTCGGCAATATCGCCGCGGTGCAGGGCAATACCGCCGGTCACCTGCACCGGGAAGTGCTTCATGCCCAGCACACGCCATGCGGCCTCGCGGCAGACGGCAAAGGCATCCGGCAGGATATCATCCAGCGTTTTGCCATCGGTCAGCTGCTGCTTGAACACAACAGTCTGCGCCTGCAGGTCGGCATCGGACATGGCCTGATACTTGGGCTCCAGCGCCAGCACCTGTTTGGTGATGGGGTTCACCTTTTTCAGCTCCCGGTCAGAGAAGCTGCCAAAAAGTTTTTCAACAAGGGACATAGGTCACACCTCATAAATCTTAAAAATCGGGCTGTGATGCGCCCGGAATCGCGCATAACAATACAAATATATGATACACCAAAGCGGCAGACACGTCAAATCTGCAAGGCTATTTTAGCCTGTTTTTACATGAACTTTCTGTAAAAAGATGCTGCAAGCCGTTCACAGACCCCCGATCTCCTGGAAGCACACTTTATTTTCGCCCTATCGCTTTTGGGGAAATCGTGGTAGAATAGGGCTATCATTGATAGGGAGGGCTGTACTTATGCTCAAACGGCTGCGCACCGCGCACCCCATTCTTTATTGTATCCTGTCCGAGGTGCTGTTCCTTGGCAGCATGGTCGTGTTCAGCCTGCTGGCTACCATCGGGCTGGCAGCGGCAGGCGCGGATTTTGACACTATGGACGGCTATCTGCTGGGTTCTGTGCAGGAGGCTGTGGGGTTGGTGGTGGCGCTTTTGCTGCTGGCCTGCACCGGCAGGCTGGACCTGTTGCACCGGCGCGGCTGCGGCTTTCTGAACGGAATGCTGGTGGGCATGTACCCGCTGTTTTTCATCGGGTATACGACCGTTGGGACGCTGGCCTTTGGTCGCCCGGACACGCCGCTGCTGCCGCTGCCCCGCATCCTGACCTTTATGCTGAACATGATCCTTGTGGGCGTGGCTGAGGAGCTGGTGTTCCGGGGCATCATTGCTCAGACCCTGCTGGAGCGCTACGGCACCGCCCGCGCCGGGGTGTGGAAGGCCTGCCTTGTGTCCGGCGTGCTGTTTGGCGCGGCGCACCTGAGCAACCTGATCGGCTCGGTACCCTTTGGCGTGCTGATGCAGTGTGTGTTTGCAGCCTCGCTGGGCGTGATGCTGGCCGCCATCTACTTCCGCACCGGCAATCTGTGGGTGACGGTGTTCCTGCACAGCGCCATGGACATTGCCGCCATGCTTATCGGCGGGCTGTACGGCACCACCAGCGTGGCCGAGAGCGTAAGCGGCTACGATGCTTCGCGGCTGCTGTCGGTGGCGGTGTACCTGATCCCCACCGTGTTTCTGCTGCGCAAAAAGAAGCTGCCGGAGGTGCAGCTGTACTGGGGCGGCATTGTAAAAAATTAAGGCTTGCGGACAAAAATCTTCTTGCAATCTGCTGTGCAATCTGGTATACTGTATCTGTTACCGTGGCACGGGGCTGGGAGTATGCCCGCTTTTGGGAGAACCGTTTCCCGCCGCTGTGCCATAGGCAGATAAATTACTTGAAAGAGGTACTGTATTATGAATAAGCAGGAAGTTATGGCCAAAGTCGCTCTGACCGAGAAGGACACTGGCTCCCCCGAGGTTCAGGTCGCTCTGCTGACCGCTCACATCAACGAGCTGAACGAGCACCTGAAGAAGAACCCTAACGATCACCACAGCCGCCGTGGTCTGATGAAGATGGTTGGCCGCCGCCGCAATCTGCTGGCCTACCTCCAGAAGAAGGACATCGAGCGTTACCGTGCTCTGATCGCAACTCTGGGTCTGCGTAAGTAATAGAAAACAGAGGGCAGGTACCGCAAATGGTGCCTGCCCTTTGCTCTTTTATGTTGGATTTTCCCTTGTATCCCAGGCACTGGAACAAATAGGCCGCTGCTGCGTGTTGCAGCAGTAAATCGAACGCCTGTGTGAAGCGGCACGGACGCTGGATTTATTGCTATGATGCGCGGCGGGCAGCCTTTTGGAATATCAAACGGACATAAGGAGGCAAACCAAATGGCAATCGAATTTGGTTCCCGCAAAGAAAACTTTGACAACTTCAAAGTTTACGAGACTACGCTGGCAGGCCGCCCCTTCAAGGTGGAGATGGGCAAGATGTGCGGCTTGTCCAACGCAAGCGCCCTCATCCGCTACGGCGAGACCTGCGTGATGTGCAACGTGGTCATGAGCCCCAAGCCCCGCGAGGGCGTCGATTTCTTCCCCCTGAACGTGGAGTACGAGGAAAAGCTCTACGCCGCAGGCCGCATCCCCGGCAGCTTCATGCGCCGTGAGGGCCGCCCCGGCGAGCGCGCCATCCTGACCAGCCGCGTCGTGGACCGTCCCATGCGCCCGCTGTTCCCGAAGGAGATGCGCAACGACGTCTGCATCACCATGACCGTCATGAGCCTTGACCCCGACTGCAGCCCTGAGATCGCCGGCATGATCGGCGCTTCTCTGGTCACCGCTGTGTCGGAGATCCCCTGGAACGGCCCTATCGGCGGCGTGCAGGTGGGTCTGGTGGACGGCGAGATTGTCCTGAACCCCACCCAGGAGCAGCGCAAGAAGAGCGACCTCGCCCTGACCGTCGCCGCCACTATGGACAAGATCGTCATGATCGAGGCCGGTGCCAATGAGGTCGATGAGGACACCATGCTGAACGCCATCAAGGCTGCTCACGTGGAGATCAAGAAGATTATCACCGAGATTACGGACAAGTCCAAGCAGGTGGAAGAGACCATGCAGGAGAACGAGGAGCTTCAGTCGGAGCAGCAGAAAGCGATCGAGCGCACGGAAGAGGTATTCCGTCAGATTATCGCGCAGATTGAGCAGCTGAATGCCGGCATGGAGAACATCAACCGGCTCAATGCGGACATGTCATCCAACAAGGATACGGTCGTAAGTCGTATGGAGGCGATTGCATCCGTATCGGAGCAGTCGGCAGCGGCGACGGAAGAGGTCAATGCATCCACAGATCAGGTCAACACGACGATGGCAGACATCACGGACTACACAAAGACACTTCAGAATATCGCGCAGGATTTGGAGCAGACGATCGAGAAGTTCCGTCTGATGGAAATTTAAAAATAAGGTTGACAAATACACGTTAATGTATTAAAGTAAGTGACATACCGATAAACCTTTGAGAAAGAGTAGTAGACATTTATCCGAGATCACAGAGAGCTGCAGGCGGTGGGATTGCAGTATGGAGGGATTTGTTGAATGGACTTTTGAGGGCGGCCTGAGCAGTGGATACGCAGGTAGGAGCCGCCGGGAACCGGACCCGTTATCCATCCGGCATGTATGATAGTGCATGAAGTGAGTAGACATTTTGTCAAGATGAGTGGCACCGCGATAATATTAGTTTATTACCGTCTCAAGCAATAGCTTGAGACGGCTTTTTTTATGTAATAGGAAAAAGGAGGAAATGATTATGAAAAAGAAAATGATGACAGCAGTTCTTGCAATGACGATGGTGGCAGCAGCGGTGGCAGGCTGCGGAAGCAGTTCCGGCTCCGGTACGACCGTGGAATTGACCAATGAGGCAGGAGGAGACGCGCAGGCGGAGACACAGAAGGCAGAGGCAGACCAGACAGCGGCGGAGGGAACCGTATATAAAGTCGGTATTGTACAGTATGTGGATGATGCTTCCTTAAATCAGATTGAAAAAGCGATTGAAGCGGAACTCACAGCAAAGGGAGCAGAGCTCGGAGTTACCTTTGATTATGCGGATTACACGTTCAACGGGCAGGCAGATCAGTCGATCCTGACACAGATTGCAGCGGATCTGGTGGCGGATGATGTGGATCTGATTATCCCGATTGCGACGCCGACCGCAGTCGTGATGCAGAGTGCGACCGAGGAGAATCAGATTCCGGTTGTATTTTCCGCGGTGTCGGATCCGGTGGGCGCCGGACTGGCGGCAGATGTGAACGCACCGGGTTCCAATATTACAGGAACGTCGGATGCCATCGACACGGCAGCGATTTTTGATCTGATGCTGGCAGCAAATCCGGATACCGCAAAGGTCGGACTGCTCTATGATAAGAGCCAGGCTTCCTCCCTTGGTGCGATTGAGGACGCAAAGGCATACTGCGATGAGAAGGGAATCGCCTATGTGGAGAAGACCGGCACCAACACCGACGAGGTCAGCTCCGCTGTGGACTCCCT
>ERZ772897.3447-NODE-3447-length-11772-cov-17.175386_pt1 | contig 11772 bp, 8 predicted proteins | sample MGYA00512125_ERZ772897 | MGnify/ENA primary metagenome ERZ772897 (study PRJEB29015, sample SAMEA2737660) | human gut metagenome | biome: human gut; feature: human-associated habitat; material: faeces | place: China | collected 2012 ... | reverse complement strand
AATCAGGGGCTGTGATATAGAACGTCAGGTTCTTAACGTTTTTTACATTCTTCTGCTTATATTCGATAACCAATGTTTCTCCTTTTACCGTTACTTTTGTTTTATCGACATATTCAAAAGGACCTTCCATCCGACAGGAATAAGTATCGGACTGAGTGAAAATAATGTTACCTACCGACCGCAGATTGATAGCGGAAAATTCGCCTACTTTACAATCTTCACTCACATTTTGTGCCCAAAGCGGGCAAAGGGCTACACTTAATAATACCGCAACAGCAGTTATAAAAATATTCTTTGTCATGATTAGCTTTTTTAGAGTTTAAAAGGGGATTACTGTACCTGACGGCCATCGAAGAAACGGATAGTTCTTGAAGTCTGTTTCGCCTGTTCTTCATTATGCGTCACCATAACGATAGTTCGGCCGTCTTCCTTATTCAGCCGATGGAGAAGTTCCATGACTTCGGCACCCATCTTAGAATCCAGATTACCGGTAGGTTCATCGGCCAGAATTATCTCCGGATGACCGATAATTGCACGCGCTATGGCCACACGCTGACACTGACCACCGGAAAGCTGTGTCGGAAAGTGATTCATACGATGACTCAATCCGACTTTTTCCAGTACCTCCTTCGCCAAACGCTTGCGTTCACCGCTGCCGATACGACGATAGAGTAACGGTAACTCAACGTTATCCATCACATTGAGTGAATTAATCAGATGGAAAGACTGGAATACAAAGCCCAGTGTTTTGTTACGGAAAGCCGCCAGTTGCTTATCTTTCATTCCCTCAGTGTGCGTACCGTTAATTTCAACAGTTCCTGTTGTGGGTGCATCAAGCAGTCCCATAATATTCAACAAAGTAGATTTGCCACATCCGGACGGCCCCATAATGCTTAGAAATTCTCCGCGGTCTACGGTCAGATTCACGTTTTCCAGTGCTACCGTTTCAATCTCGTCCGTACGGTAAATCTTAGAGAGAGAAGTCAATGTTATCATAACTATAAGTATTTAATTTAGATCGTTTTTATCTCATTTTCAGCTTATTCTTGTTCTTATATTGGCTCATGTCACTCACCACCACCTCATCGCCCGGTTGCAAGCCGCCAATAACTTCCACAAACTCAAAGTTGGAATCGCCCAACTGCACTTTGCGTTTCACAATCTCCTTGTCGGAATTGCGTACAAACAGTTCGTACTCCCCGCGACCCACGTAGTAAGAGGCGTTGGCTATGCGCATCACGTCCTCTTTCACGGCATTCATCACATATACGTCCGTCTTCAGGCCGGAGCGCAGACGGCGGTTGTTGTCCTCATTCAACTGTACGGTGAAGGAAATAACACCATTCTTGGACAACGGAGTGACGCTGCTCACCGTACCTTCCAGCTTCTCGCTGCCTATCTTGACTATCGCCTTGCCGCCGGCGGCAACACGGTCGCCGTACGTGTCGGCTATCTCACCCTCTACCTTGAAGTGGCTCAAATCGGAGATGACGGCAATCTGCGAACCTTCCGCCACCTGCGCGCCGATCTGGTTGTTTATGTAAGTGAGGATTGCCTTGCGGGGCGAGCGGACCTGCGCATCGTCCAGCGTGCGTTTCGTTTCGGCAAGCGTTTTTCTGAAGATGCTGAAGTCCAGCTCCTGTACCTGATATTCGGCATCCAGCACTTCCTTCTCGTTGGCGTACTGCTGCTTCAACTGTTCGTATTCCAGCTCCGCCACGTTATAACTCAACTCTGCCTGACGCACTTTGTCGGTAGTGCCCGAACCGAGGCTGTCGAGGTATTGCTCGTTGCGCAACTCCACCTTTTTGCGGTTCAGTTGCATGGCAGAGACTTTTATCTTCATCTCCAGGTCGTTCAGCTTGGTCATATTCTCAAGCTTGAGCTGCTTCAGCTTGTAGCTGCGCATCTGCTCCTCATCGAGTTTCTGCTTGTAGTCGGTTTCGGCACTCTGTAAGTCCAGCTTCAGGATGGGCGTGCCTATATCCACGCTGTCGCCGCCTTTCTTATATACTTCCAGAATACGGGTGTTGATGGGCGAGTTGATAATCTCCTCAAAGGCAGGAACCACCTTTCCGGAAGCGCTTACGCTGACCTCAATCGTGCCTGTACTTACCTGGGAGAACACGATGCCTTTCTCCTTCACCCCCGTGCGCATCAATGAAATGAACACACTGATAACGACGATACCCGCAGCGCCCATGCCGCCATAGCGAATGATTTTCTTGTTACGCTCTTTGTTACGAACTTCTTTCGGAATCTCTCTATCCATATTTTCTGTCTTTATTTACCGTTTTACGTTGCTGCCGTCCTGTTGCGTAAACGGACAGCCTGCGATTCTTCGCCCTTATACTTGCCAAATCCGTGCCAAAAACATAAATCATTGAAAACAAGCGTTAAGGCAAAAAGAAGAGTGTCCGTTTTCGGACACTCTGTACATTTTCGGATAGCTGCACTGTACGAAAAGAAGAAACAGACGGAAGAGAAAGCACAATGGTACGGCGGAAGAAATATAAACGACAGGGGATAACGGGGAAAACTCCTCACCTCAGCGTCCGTTTCCCCCTTTGGTATTTGTCATGCCACGCGTTGGTACTTGTCATACCACTCTTTGGTACGGCATGTACCACACTGTGGTACTACGAATACCGCACTGTGGTACGAGAGATACCAACGGTTGGTACTCCGCGTACCAAGCCGAGGTATTTCCCGGTACATCCTTTCTTGTGATTATCAAGCACTTACGATAATATTCCCTGAACGTTATCTCAGACGCAGTCTGTCCCCTACTTCGGGCACATATTCCGCATCCTTGCGGTTCATCTTATACAGATTCTTCAGGCGGATGCCGTACTTCTGCGAAATGGAGTGCATGGAATCGCCGTCTTTTACAATATAAACGGTATGAGGTTTGGCGGCTTTCTTACGCTTGTCTTTCAGATAGATGATGTCGCCTGCCTCTAAGGTGTACTCTTTATGCAGGTCGTTATACTTCACCAGTTTGCGCCAACTGATGTCGAACTCTTTGCCCAGGAACTGGAAAGTATCGCCGTCGCGGGCCACAACGTAGGCAATGTCGTTGGCAATATACACCTGATGCGGGTTGGCAAGCCAGGGTTTCTTCTTCAGTTCTTTCTCCCACTTGCGGGCCTCGCGCTTGCTCATGCCGCGGCTGTCGTACTTATACAGGTCATAGTCCTCGATAATGGTTATCAGGCGATTGGCATAGGAAGGGTCTGTGGCGTATCCCGCTTTTTTCAGGCCGCGCGCCCAGCCTTTGTAGTCGGTAATCTTCAACTTAAACAGGAAAGCATAGCGTGCGCCGCGTTTCAGGAAGAGCGAGTGGTCCTCGTAGGAGTCCTTCGGGTGGCGATAGGCGCGGAAGCACTCTCCTTTGGCATCGTCGTCGTGGTACACTCTCCGCCCGCGCCAGTCGCTATGGCACTTTATGCCGAAGTGGTTGTTGCTCTTGCGTGCCAGTGCGCTTTGTCCCGCACCGCTCTCCAGCAGGCCTTGTGCCAGTGTGATGCTGGCGGGTATCTTATGTTCCTTCATCTGCTCCACGGCAAGCGGGGCATATTGTTTGATATATTCGTTGTAACGGGAATTTCTGCGTTGTGCCTGCACAGCCACGCAAATAAGGAGAAGTGCTATGATAGCAGTCAGTCTGAATATAGGTTTCATGCTTCGAGTGTTGAATTTGACACAAAAGTCTGCAAAAGAATTGAAAAAACCAATCTCTTTCCTATCTTTGTAACATTAATTACAATAAACCATTATTCTATGAAGGACCTGAACATACAGATTGCCATCAAGATATACGAATACGAAGAGCTGAATGCCGCCGACCGCGAGCTTCTGGATGCCGCCCGGCAGGCAACTTACCGCAGTTATGCCCCCTATTCGCACTTCTCGGTGGGCGCAGCCGCCCGGTTGGCAAACAATATCATCGTTACCGGAACCAATCAGGAGAATGCAGCCTATCCGTCGGGGCTTTGCGCGGAACGCACCACTTTGTTCTATGCCAACTCCCAATATCCCGACCAGGCTGTGGAGACACTCGCCATAGCCGCCCGCAACGAACGCGGCGAGTTCCTGGAAGAACCGATTCCCCCGTGCGGCGCCTGCCGGCAGGTGATGCTCGAAACGGAAAAACGTTTCAAACGTCCCATGCGCATACTGCTGTCCGGCGAAAAAGGCATTTATGAATTGAGAAGTGTGGGCGCATTGCTGCCGCTTTCGTTCGATGCGTCTTCCATGTTATAAAACAAATACCTACCTCTGCAACTGCTAACCAACAAATACCACCACCAATGAGAATATCCAAATAAAGACAGCACATTTCGGTAAACATCGCTTTATATATGCTTTTCATATCAGAACGCTGAGCATCACTCAAAAGGAAAATGTTTAGCCTTTACTGTGTTTGTCTGTTCCCCACAGCCTTACAAGAGTTGAAAGTGTGTCGTACAGACACCTATGTTATCTACCCTAAACACAGTAATTTTATGAGTATCATTATTAAAGACCTTAGCTATACCCATACCGATAAGGAAGTTTTGTTTTCCAACCTCAATCTGATTATCAATTCCGGAGAAAAGACCGCGCTGACAGGCAATAACGGTTGCGGAAAGTCCACCCTGATGCGTATCCTTGCGGGAGAAGCAGCACCGAGCGCCGGTAATGTACATTGTTCCGGACATCTTTACTATGTGCCCCAGCATTTCGGACAATATGACGGCCGGACGGTTGCGCAGGCATTAGGCATAGACCGTAAGCTAACTGCACTCCATGCCATTCTGAACGGTGATACAGCGGAAGAACACTTTGCCCGGCTCGACAACGACTGGAATATCGAAGAGCGTACCCAAGCCGTTCTCCACGCCTGGCATTTGAACGGTATCTCTCTTTTACGCCCGTTAGAGGGGCTTAGCGGCGGAGAGAAAACACGCCTGTTCCTTGCCGGCATGGAACTGAAAGAACCGGACACCCTACTGCTGGACGAACCGACCAATCATCTGGATACTGCCGGGCGGAAACGTCTGTATGATTTCGTACACCGCACTTCGGCTACGGTGCTCGTTATCAGTCACGACCGTACTCTGCTAAATCTGTTACCCGCCATTTGCGAACTCTCCCGCAACGGACTGGCTTGCTACGGCGGCAATTACGACTTCTACAAAGAACAGAAGGAAGTGCACCGCAATGCCCTGCAACAGCAGTTGGAAGAAAAAGAAAAGGCCTTGCGCCTCGCCCGCAAGACCGCCCGTGAAATGGAAGAACGGAAAGCCAGACAAAACACACGAGGCGAAAAGGCTTCCATAAAGAAAGGTATTCCGCGTATTCTGTTAGGCGGTCTGAAGAATCATGCCGAAAACAGCAGTAGCAAACTCAGCAATGTCCATGCCGAAAAGACGGACAAGATTCAACAGGAAATAACAAACCTGAAAGGCTCCCTGCCGCAAACAAACAAGCTGAAAACCGACTTCAATGCTTCGGCATTGCACACAGGCAAAATACTCGTCACGGCACAGAATATCAACTTTCATTATCCGGACAGCAACACAAACCTTTGGACGGTTCCGCTCAGTTTTCAGCTACGCAGCGGCAACCGGTTCTGCATTAAAGGTGATAACGGCAGCGGCAAAACAACCCTGCTGAAACTGATTACCGGCGAACTGACACCGACCGGCGGAACGATAGAGCGTGCAGACTTTACCTATATTTATCTGGATCAGGAGTACTCCCTTATCCAAAATGAATATACCGTTTCGGAACAAGCGGAAGCCTTCAATCTGCGGCATCTGCCGGAGCATGAAACAAAGACCATCTTAAACCGTTACCTTTTCCCACAGGACGTCTGGAACAAGCCTTGCAGCAAATTAAGCGGCGGTGAGAAAATGCGTCTTGCCTTCTGCTGTCTGATGATTGCCGATAACACTCCCGACCTGTTTATTCTGGACGAGCCCACCAATAATCTGGACATCGAAAGTATTGAAATCATCACAGCTACGATACGTAACTATCAAGGTACCGTACTTGCTGTCTCACACGACCGGGATTTTCTGAAAGAAACAGGAATTGAACAAGAAATAAGCTTTTTTCTGTAAAATCGGTAAAAACAAACGTAATCCATATACACAAACTAATTATAAACTCCTTATTTTTGCAATGATAAAACTATTATGACTATGTTACGTACTATCAGACTGACACTTGCAATTGTATTCTTTGCACTCGTCACGCTCCTGTTCCTCGATTTCACCGGAACGCTGCACGGCTGGATGGGCTGGATGGCGAAGATACAGTTTCTCCCCGCACTGCTCGCACTGAATGCAGGCGTGATACTGCTGCTTGTTGCATTGACCCTGCTGTTCGGACGCGTCTATTGCTCCGTTATCTGCCCGCTCGGCGTATTTCAGGATGTCATTTCCTGGTTTGCAGGCAAACGGAAGAAAAACCGTTTCCGCTATTCTCCCGCCAGGAAATGGCTGCGTTACGGAATGTTGGCAGTGTTTGCCGTGACCCTCATTGCAGGCGTGCGCTTTCATGCGGTTGCTTCGCTGCTCGAACCGTATAGCACTTACGGGCGCATCGCTTCCAGTCTCTTCGCTCCCGTCTATCAGTGGGGCAATAATCTGCTGGCATATCTGGCGGAACGGGCGGACAGCTACGCTTTCTATGAAACAGAGGTATGGATGAAAAGCCTGCCTACCTTCATCATTGCGGCCCTCACTTTTGTCGTGCTCATCATATTGGCATGGCGAGGCGGACGTACGTACTGCAACACGATTTGTCCGGTAGGTACGGTGCTCGGTTTCCTGTCCGGGTATTCTCTTTTCAAACCGGTCATAGATACCGAGAAGTGCAACGGCTGCGGACTTTGCGCACGCAACTGCAAGGCATCGTGCATCAACTCCAAAACCCACGAAATTGATTACAGCCGTTGCGTGGCATGCATGGACTGCCTGGATAAATGCAGACAAGGAGCCATCACCTACACCCGCCGCCGTCATAAAGCGGATGCTGCGAAAATATCCGCCCGGAATCAGACTCAATGTACAACAACTTCTACCGGACCGGCAGATGATACCCGGCGCGCATTCCTCTCGGCAACGGCAGTATTGGCCACTACCGCCGCTCTAAAGGCGCAAGAGAAGAAAGTAGACGGTGGACTGGCCGCCATCGAAGACAAGAAGATACCCGTACGTGCCGCCGCCATTACTCCTCCGGGGTCGTTGAGCGCACGCAATTTTGCACAACACTGTACGGCTTGCCAGCTATGCGTTGCGGTGTGTTCCAACCAGGTGCTGCGCCCCTCTTCCGACCTGACACGGCTGATGCAGCCGGAAATGTCCTACGAGCGCGGCTACTGCCGTCCCGAATGTACCAAGTGTTCGGAAGTTTGTCCGGCAGGTGCTATCCGGCCGATAACGAAAGCCGACAAATCGGCCATCCAGATAGGTCATGCCGTATGGATAAAGGAGAATTGCATCTGCATCACCGATAAGGTGGAGTGCGGCAACTGCGCCCGCCACTGCCCAGTCGGCGCCATACAAATGGTGGCTTCGGACTCCGGGAATCCGCAATCCCCCCAAATACCCGTTGTCAATACCGAACGCTGCATCGGCTGCGGCGCATGTGAGAACCTGTGTCCGGCACGCCCGTTCAGCGCAATCTATGTGGAAGGACATATCATGCACAGAACGGTGTGAGAATCAGATGACAAAACGATAAAGGAAAATCTTCGATACGTTCTGAACACCAGACAGTACCGAGAAGAATAAATACGAGTAACTATGGAAGAGAAGAAGAATAAGAATAACAGCAAGATAAACCGCCGGGACTTCTTCAAGCTTGCCGGCGCAGGGACGTTTGCATCGGCAGCCGCACTGTATGGCTGCTCCGGCAAGAACAACCGTTCGGACAGCGAATCGGCCGCTTTGGGTGAAATTCCTACCGATAAGATGGTGTACCGTACCAATCCCACCACGGGCGACCGGGTATCCTTATTGGGCTACGGCTGCATGCGCTGGCCTACCCGGAAGCGGGCTGACGGAAACGGAGATGAGATAGACCAGGAAGCCGTCAACGAACTGATTGACTATGCCATCGCCCACGGCGTGAACTATTTCGACACATCGCCCGTGTATGTGCAGGGTTGGTCGGAGAAGTCAACGGGAATAGCACTGAAACGCCATCCGCGTGAAAAGTTCCTGATAGCCACCAAACTGTCCAACTTTTCCAATTACACCCGCGAGAATTCAATCGCCATGTATCGGAAATCGTTCGAGGACCTGCAAGTGGACTACATCGATTATTATCTGTTGCACTCCGTCGGCAATGGCGGCATCAAGACATTCCGGGCACGGTACATCGACAACGGTATGATTGATTTTCTGATGGAAGAACGCAAGGCCGGGCGTATCCGGAACCTGGGATTTTCGTTTCACGGAACAACGGACGTGTTTGATGAAATACTGGCCATGCACGACCGCATACACTGGGATTTCGTGCAAATCCAACTCAATTATGCCGACTGGCGGCATGCTTCGGGCAATAATGTCAATGCCGAATATCTGTATGGCGAACTCGTTAAACGCGACATTCCCGCCATTATCATGGAACCGCTGCTGGGAGGACGGCTATCCAGACTGAACGACCACTTGGTGGCACGCCTGAAACAGCATCGTCCGCAAGAGAGTGTGGCTTCCTGGGCATTCCGCTTTGCCGGGAGCTTCCCCAAGGTACTGACGGTACTGAGCGGCATGACGTATATGGAACATCTGCAGGACAATCTCCGCACCTATTCCCCCCTCGACCCTTGCACGGAAGAAGAACTGGCTCTGCTGGAAGATACGGCGCAGGTAATGCTTACCTATCCTATCATCCCGTGCAACGACTGCAAGTATTGCATGCCTTGTCCCTACGGACTGGACATTCCCGCCATTCTGCTGCATTACAACCGTTGCGTCAACGAAGGCAATATACCCAAAAGCAGCCGGGATGAGAACTATCGCGAAGCCCGCCGCGCCTTCCTCATCGGTTATGACCGTAGCGTACCGAAGCTCCGCCAGGCAAGCCATTGTACAGGATGCGACCAATGCAACCCGCACTGTCCTCAAAGCATCGATATACCCCAAAAGTTACAGGAAATAGACCGGTTTGTAGAAAATCTCAAACAAGAGAGATTATAATACAAACGGAAAAAGAAAATACGCCCTATCTTTGGCGGAGCAAATAATGAAGAAAGCGATACGAATGAAGAAAAAAAACATATTACTCCTTTCGATAGCCGGCCTTTGGACAATGGCGGGATTTGCGCAGGCTGCAAAGGACAGCGCGCGCATTGCCCGGAACCTGACTATAGACGAAGTGGTAGTAACCGGAACAAGAAACGAAACGGATATACGGCATCTGCCGATGACCATCTCCGTAGTGAACCGCAAGGTGTTGGAGCAACGTTTCCAACCATCCGTACTGCCCGCACTGACAGAGCAAGTGCCCGGACTGTTCGCTACAAGCCGTGGCATCATGGGATACGGCGTGTCCACGGGAGCGGCAGGCGGAATGAACCTGCGCGGCATCGGCGGCAGTCCTACGGCTGGTTTGCTGGTGCTGATTGACGGCCATCCCCAATATATGGGATTAATGGGACATCCCATTGCCGATGCCTATCAGACCATGCTAACCGACCGGGTGGAAGTGCTTCGCGGCCCTGCCTCGGTGCTGTATGGTTCCAACGCCATGGGTGGCGTTATCAATATCGTAACCCGCAAGATGCAGGAAGACGGGGTTAAGACCCATGCGCAAATCGGCTACGGCTCCTACAACACATTGCAGACGGAAGTTTCCAACCGCATCAGGAAAGGGCGTTTCAGCAGTATTGTCACCGGCTCTTACAACCGTACCGACGGGCATCGCGACAATATGGAGTTTGAGCAATACGGCGGGTATGCCAAGCTGGGATATGACTTCAACGATTCCTGGAAACTGTGGGGCGATGTAAACATCACGCAGTTCAAGGCCTCTAATCCGGGCGAGGCCGGTAATCCGTACATAGACAATGACTCCCGCATCACGCGCGGCATGACTTCGCTCGCTCTCGAAAACCATTATGAAAAGAGCTCCGGCGCCTTGAGTTTCTTCTATAACTGGGGACGCCATAAAATCAATGACGGCTATCATCCCGGCGGTACGCCGCAGGAATCCCACTTCAACTCCAAAGACCGCATGCTGGGCGTGTCGTGGTATCAGAGCGCAACGCTTTTCACCGGTAACCGTCTGACCACGGGTTTCGACTATCAGCACTTCGGCGGCGAATCATGGAACCGGATGGTGTCTACCGGCGAACGTGTTCCGGGTGTAGACAAGCAAATGGATGAATTTGCCGGATATGTAGACTTCCGTCAAGACCTCGGCGAATGGCTCTCTCTGGATGCGGGCATCCGTGTAGACCACCATTCGCATGTAGGCACGGAATGGATTCCGCAAGGTGGCCTTTCGTTCCACTTGCCCCGACAGATGGAAGTGAAAGCAATGGTGAGCAAGGGATTCCGTAACCCCACCATCCGTGAGATGTACATGTTTCCGCCACAGAATCCGGATTTAATGGCGGAAAGCCTGATGAGCTACGAGTTGTCTTTCTCGCAACGGGTGTTGGACGGTGCTTTGTATTACGGCATAAACCTCTACTACATTGACGGCGACAATATGATTATGACCGTTCCTACGGACGGCAAGCCCAAGAACGTAAATACCGGCAAGATTGAAAACCGGGGCATTGAAGCCAATATCGGTTACCGCATTACCCCGCACTGGCAGGCAAATGCCAATTACAGTTGGCTGCACATGGAGAATCCGGTGATTGCCGCTCCCGGACATAAATTCTATGCAGGCGTTGACTTTACGCGAGACCGCTGGGGAGTGTCAACCGGGGTGCAATATATAAAAGACCTCTATACCAACGTAAGCAAAGGCAAGGAGAAGAAAGAAAGTTTTGTTCTCTGGAACCTGCGTGCCAATTATCGTGTATGCCGCTATGCCGATGTCTTTGTACGAGGGGAAAACCTGCTGGCGCAACGCTACGAAATAAACGACGGCTTTCCGATGCCTAAGGCAACCGTTATGGGCGGAGTGAATATCAATTTCTGACAAAATCAGGCATTACTGTTGTCAAGACCGTATTGGTTTGAAATAATAGTTATAACTTTGTGAGTATAAAACAGATTGTTTGATTAGCCGATAAAGATTATCCGACGGACCAATACAATTTACCCGATAAATGAATAAGATTATTTTATAAACAATAAAAATATGGAAACAAAAACTGTAAAACTCTATTCGCTGGATTACAGCAATGCAAGAACTTACTTAATGGCCGCATTGTTCATTGCAGGCAATATGGCACTGCCCCAGCTTTTCCACCTTATACCGCAAGGCGGTATCACATGGTTGCCCATCTATTTCTTCACCTTAATCGGTGCATACAAATTCGGCTGGAAGGTAGGATTGCTGACTGCGATCCTTTCTCCGGTAATCAATTCACTGCTGTTCGGGATGCCTCTTCCGGCAGTGCTTCCCGCCATTCTGTTGAAGTCCGTATTACTGGCAGCAGCAGCCGGCTGGGCAGCACATCGTTTCAACCGTATCTCTCTGCCTATCCTATTGGCCGTTGTACTGTTCTATCAGGTAGCAGGTACTCTGGGCGAATGGGCTATGGTGGGCAGCTTCTTCCAAGCCGTACAGGATTTCCGTATCGGGCTGCCGGGA
>ERZ772897.3441-NODE-3441-length-11779-cov-2.589304_pt1 | contig 11779 bp, 18 predicted proteins | sample MGYA00512125_ERZ772897 | MGnify/ENA primary metagenome ERZ772897 (study PRJEB29015, sample SAMEA2737660) | human gut metagenome | biome: human gut; feature: human-associated habitat; material: faeces | place: China | collected 2012 ... | reverse complement strand
GTAAAGGAGAACAGGCCGCAGCTGGACGCAATTCTGTACGGTGAGGTTAAAAATCCACCTGTGGAGGCTGTGATTGTTGCCAAGTCTGACCGCATGGCAAGAGACATCAAACTGTACTACTACTTCATGATGCTGCTGGAAAAGCGAGGAATGAAGCTCATAAGTGCCACAGAGGAGGTTGTTAACGACGATACCGGGCTTGGAAACGTTTATAAGGCGCTGATGCTGTTTGTGGCGGAGCAGGAGCGAAACAACATCACGAAGCGAACCAGCGGAGGCCGAGCGGTAAAATCCGCAAACGGCGGATACAGCGGAGGTAGAACTCCGTTTGGCTACAAAGCTGAAAACCATCAGATGGTCATCGAGCCGGAGGAGGCCGAGGTTGTCCGAGAGATATTCCGCTTGAAGGATGGCGAAGGTTTCACCTATCAGGCGGTTGCGGAAGCGCTGAACCAGGAAGGAAAGGTAAACCGCAGTGGGAAGCCATTTATCATCAGCACCATTCAGACGATTTACGAGAACAAGAAGGTCTACCAGGGAATGTACCGGTATGGGAAGCGCTCGAATAAGGACGCTGAGTGGGTTCCTGGGCAGCATGAACCAATTTTGAAGGAGGAATAGACATGGAATGGATACTAATTATCCTGCTCCCTGTATTCGTCTTTCGAGAGCTGCTGAAGGATTACGATGGAAAAGGCCCAAGAGGGAGTAACGGAAGGAGACACTGACGGGGCATGAGAGATATTCTATTTACCTTCAAAACGAATATGAATCCTGAAGAAACCACATCTGCGATCAAAGATACGATTTCAAAAATGGGTGGAACGGTAAAAGGAACTGGCTGTAATTTTGTTGGAAGGTTTCGCATTCCGAAAGGCTGGAAACCGGCGTACCATACGATTTTGAAGAGCAAATGCCGTTTTTACGTTGGAAAGAATGGGGTTCGGGCTGTTTTGAGAGCGTCCAGTACAACTGGTATATGTGTCGGAGAACACCAGCCGATTGCGGAAGAGCGTGTATGGGACGCATTTATCAGGATGTTTCTTTCGCTCTACCCTGAATGCGGAGCCAACATAGAACCTGGGAAAATCCGCTTTGACACGGTGAAGGTGCAGGACGGGGCGGAGATATACACATATTCCGCAATAACAAGGAATACTCCTTCTATCGGTGGGGCGATCCTTGGCGGGGCTGTTGCTGGCGATGTTGGAGCATTGATCGGTGCATCTGCTGGCAATTCGACAACCGAAGCAACTGTAACAGCAGAAAGAAATCCAAAAGTCCACATAATTGCTAGGTATACGAATGGATACAATCAGGATGCAGAGTTGTATAAGGATTCACAGAGGTATCACGAAATAATGGTGAATTTCTAGCCCTCTCCCGCATTCCACATCAGCCCCTCTCCTTTACGGGGGAGGGTGGATTAAAATGTCGTCCTCGAACTTACTCCACCACAAATAGGAGGCTCAATCATGACTACAGAAGATGTCGTAGAGGAATACCAAAAATGGAACAGCATCAAAGAAATGGCCCGGAGGCTGGATGTTTCCCATGGTGTTGTCCGAAAGTGCCTGATTACCCATGGGCTGCTTGAAACGCCGCTCACGCAGACGGTTGCGGAACTTATAGAAGCCGGAGTTCCACAGAACGAGATTGCAGAGCATCTGGGCATTTCTACGACCTGGGTGAACATCAACACGCCCTATGAGCGTGGCATTATGATAACTCCAAGCCAGACGGTGAATGCACAAAGAATCCGGAAGTGCCGGGAGAAGAAACTGGCGTGCGCAGATGCCGAAAAAGTAAGTGAGGAGGATTGACATGGCACCGAATGAGCTGATAAACCGATACAGAATCAGACTGGATGTTGAGTACAGGGGCGGAAAGTGCACCCCCACCGGTAAGCTTTATATTGCTTACGGTTTGCTTGCAAGAGAGAATGGTGATTGGGAAAAGATTGTTTCCGCAAAAGAGGAAATCAAGACTATTCTGCTTCGAGAGTTTGAAGCAGAGCAGCTGGCAGCGGAGGAACGAGAGGCAAAAATCAACGCTATCCCTGGCCTGAAAGAAATTCAGGCTGCAAAGACAGACTTGGAGAACTGGCAGTATGAGTTTGAGGAAAGTTTCAAGGATGTAGGAGGCATGGGTGTTCGTCCGAAGCCGCAGTACGATTTCGAGGAACTGTACAGAAAGTATCCGAGAGCAAGCGCATATCTGAAAGCGGAGGCATACAGCCGTGCTGCAAATTATGCGAAAGCATCTGCTGGAAAGAAAGCGCTTGAGCGGATTATAAACGGTGAGGACTGTGATGCCGTTCTGGAAGAAATGGAATCCGAATGGTCGGCGTATTGCGACGAGCATATTTGGGATTAAATAAGCCTACCGCAAGGGCGGTAGGCAAGCAGAAGGGCTACATTTGAAAGGAGGATTTGAATGGATGATTATTGTCCCCACCTTTTGGAATGTACAATGAGTGACGATACACAGCAAGTATATACGTTGGGGTTTGGCGTCGATATCGGAAGTTTATCCGACGAGGAAAAACGGATTCTTGATCAAAGCAATTCTTATCTGAAAGATAAAGAGATTGCACAGCTAACAAGCATCAAGGCTGACGCATATCGTGATTTTGAGCGGTTAAGAGATTTGCCGAATATGCCTGACGAGGCAATCGCAATCCTTAAAGAGTGGACCACTCGACCGGGTGACGAGGATGAGTTGGAAGAATAAGAGGGCGCTGCAAGGGTGGCGCTGACAGCCGAAGGGCTATTCGTGCGGAAACGCACGGGTAGCCCTTCTTTTTTACCATTTTCGTGGCTTCACGAAAATGGTCTGACACAAGGAGGGTATTATGGACACAAGCGCAAAGAAGATTTCGGTGCTGGGTACGGAGTACACCGTCCGTTTCGTAGAAGCCGGGCAGGATGAATACATGGACAAGATGAACTACGGGGGCTATTGCTCCGCTGATAGTCACGAAATCTATATTCTTCTGCTCAAAACACATGAGGAATGGGAGAATGAGCCAGAAGAAAAGATAGCGCATAAGCAGCGAACTACGCTGCGGCACGAGATCGTACACGCTTTTTTGAACGAAAGCGGGCTGCAATGGAACAGTTTCACCCCTGATTCCGCATGGGCCAGAAATGAAGAAATGGTGGACTGGGTCGCAATTCAGTTCCCGAAGCTGCTGAAAGCCTTTGAACAGGCAGACGCTCTGTGAGGTGACGATATGGACTACGAAAAGGTATCTGCTTCCATTCTTGGGGCCATAGAGCGGCGCAGGACGGATGTTGAGGCGTACAGGGATTTATTCGGACTGTGTCAGTCTTGGGCGGAGACGGACTTCCAGGCGGCACATGGGATGAATAAGCGGCTGCGGGATATGTGCAACACGGAAATGAATCGGAATGGCACTGATATTTTGACGATGTCGGCACTTCATGAGCAATGGCGGCTGAGTTTGCTGTTTGAGGCGCCACATGATTTTGACAGCTTCTTGCAATACATGGAGCTGAACCGGGAGGCGAAGAAGCGGTTCTACCAGCCCAGGCGGAAGGTACTGAAAACCGTGGTGGACGATCTGCAAGCGCTGTGCGTGGACGACAAGCTGGACTTGCTGGCGGTGAGTTTGCCCCCTGGTTCCGGAAAGACGACCCTGGCACTGTTCTTCCTGGCGTTTCTGGCGGGGCGGGAGCCGAACAGTCCCATCCTGACGGGCAGTCACTCCAACGCCTTTATCCGTGGGTGCTACGACGAAGTGCTGCGGCTGGTTGACCCCCAGGGGGAATACCTGTGGCACGATGTATTCCCGGGAATCGCCGTGTCCGGGACCAACGCCAAGGACTGCCGCATTGATTTTGACAAGAGGCAGCGGTTTGAGACACTGGAATTTACCTCCATTGGCACGGGAAACGCCGGTCTGTACCGGGCAGCTACCCTGCTCTACTGCGATGACCTGGTTTCCGGCATCGAAGTGGCCCTGTCCAAAGAACGGCTGGATAAGCTGTGGGAGACCTATACCACGGACTTGAGGCAGCGTAAAATCGGAGACCACTGTAAGGAGCTGCACATTGCTACCCGGTGGAGCGTCCATGATGTGATCGGGCGGCTGGAACGGGAGTATGAGAAGAACGACCGGGCGAAGTTCATCCGTATTCCTGCCATGGATGAGAACGACGAGAGTAATTTTGATTACCAGTACGGCGTGGGATTCTCCACCAAGTTCTACCGGGAGCAGCGGGACATTATGGATAGCGTCAGCTGGAAAGCACTGTATATGAACCAGCCCATTGAGCGTGAGGGCCTCGTTTACCACCCGGATGAGTTGAGACGATTTTTTGAGCTGCCCCAGGAGGAGCCGGATGCCATTATCGGCGTGTGCGATACCAAGGACAAGGGGACGGACTACGCTTTTCTCCCGGTTGGGTATGTGTACGGGCAGGATTACTATATCGGGGACTGCATCTGTGACAATGGGCTTCCTGACACGGTGGATATTCGCCTTGCGGACATTCTGGTGCGGGACAAGGTAAAGGCTTGCCGGTTTGAAAGTAACTCCGCAGGGCGCAGGGTGGCGGAGAAGATACAGGGCGAGGTCAAGCGCCTGGGCGGTGTGACCAACATTACCACCAAATTCACCACGGCCAACAAGGAGACCAAAATCATCGTCAATTCGGCGTGGGTGAAGGAACACTGCCTGTTCCTGGACGAAAGCAAATACAAGCGGAACACGGATTACGGGCGCATGATGGATATGCTCTGCTCCTATACGGTAGCGGGCAAGAACAAGCACGACGATGTTCCGGACGGTATGGCGATGTTTGCTGAGTACGCCCAATCGCTGAACGGGGGCAGCGTGGAGGTTTTTGCAAGGCCGTTTTAGCCCGATGGTAGCGAATGCTTTAGTGAACATAAATTTACTTTACAACCATTCGCCACTTATGATACAATGATACGAGAGAACATATAAGGGGGTGCGGAAAACGGCGAGCAGGAAGTTATTCGGGCGGCGGGTGATTTATACCGAAGCGACCAAAATCAACGAGGGCAATATCATTGATGTGCTGCAAAAGGCCCTGTTCACGCACCTGCAAAACCAGTCGGAGATTGACTACCTGTACAAATACTACCGGGGCGACCAGCCGATTTTGTACCGGAAAAAGGAAGTCCGACCGGAAATCAACAACATGATCGTGGAGAACCGGGCGAACGAGATTGTCTCTTTCAAGACCGGCTATCTGGTGGGAGAACCCATCCAGTATGTGAGCCGGGGTAACGACGAGGCGGCTGCTTCCGAGGTGCTGACGCTGAATGATTATATGCTTTCCGAGGACAAGCAGGCCCAGGACAAGGAGCTGGCGGACTGGATGCACATTTGCGGCACCGCCTATCGGATGGTTCTGCCGGACGCTATGGCGGATGTGGAGGAGGACGAAGCCCCCTTTGAAATCTTCACCCTTGACCCAAGGTATGCCTTTGTGGTGTACTCCGTAGGGCTGGGGCACAAGCCTATGATGGGGGTTCGGTATGTGGTCAAGGAGGACAAGACCATTGTGTTCTCCTGTTGGTCGCAGGACCGGTATTTTGAGGTCTGGAACACCTGGGATGTAATTCACAGTGAAGACCAGATTTTGGGCATCCCCATCATCGAATACCCCCTGAACCAGGCTAGGCTTGGAGCCTTTGAAATCGTGGTGCCGCTGCTGGATGCCATCAACATGACGGAGAGCAACCGGGTAGACGGCGTGGAGCAGTTCATTCAGTCCCTGATCCTGTTTCACAATGTGGATATCGATGAAGAGAAGTTCCAGGCATTGAAGGAGCTGGGCGGCATCAAGTTCAAGGACATTGACGCTACTATGAAAGCGGAGATATCCTACCTGAACTCCGAACTGAACCAGGCCCAGACTCAGACGCTGATGGACAGTATGTATGAAACCGTGCTGACCATCTGTGGGATGCCGAACCGGAACGGCGGCACCTCCACATCTGACACTGGAACGGCGGTCATCATGCGGGACGGCTGGTCGGCTGCGGAGGCCAGGGCGAAGGATACGGAGCCGGTATTCAAGAAATCCGAAAAAGAGTTTTTGAAGCTGGTGCTGCGGATTTGCCGGGACATGGGCAATCTGAATCTGCGGCTGTCCGCTCTGGAAATTAGGTTCACCCGGAGAAATTATGAAAACATCGCACAAAAGTCCACAGTCCTCACGCAGATGCTTGCTTGTGAGAAAATCGCCCCTGAATTGGCGTTTACCCACTGCGGATTGTTCAGCGACCCGCAGCTCGCTTACCGCATGAGCATGGATTACATGAAAGAGCAGGAAGAAAAAGCGGCGCAGCTGGCCGCACAGAACGGAGGGAACGCCAATGGAAACGGAAGCCAGACCGGCAATCCGAATGACAACCAAGGAAATTCGGGCGATTGAAGAAATCATCCACCGCCGGAACCAGGCGGAGATCAAAGTCGAACAGGGCCAGCTTGTGGTCATTGAGATTCGACGGAAGAAGGTAAACTGAAAATTGACGGCTCCCAAATTGTGGGAGATTACAGCCGAAGGGCTTCTGATACCAGAAATGGTATTGGAAGCCCTTCTTTTGTTTTATATGCCGCTGTGGTCCAGATGGAGACGACACCAAGATACGGAGGCCCAGGTTCAAGCCCTGGCGGCGGCGACGGCTCCTGTGTGCCGGATAAGCACAGGAAATTCGGGTTGTTAGCTCAGCGGTAGAGCAATGGACTGTTAATCCGTAGGTCACAGGTTCAAATCCTGTACAGCTCTCCATAACGGCAGAGAAGCCGAAAATCGCAATAAAGTTCAGAGAAGAACTATAAAAACGCAGAAAGGAAGTAAAACAATGGCAAAAATCGACATTTCCAAGATTGACGGATTCGACAAGATGACCCCGGAGGAGAAAATCACCGCCTTGCAGGGCTTTGACTTCCCTGACCCGGATTATTCCGGCTATGTGAAGAAAGACCTGTACGACAAGGCTGCTTCCGATGCTGCCAGCTGGAAGAAGAAGCACAACGCTCTTCTTTCCGAGGAGGAGCAGAAGAAGCAGGAAGCGGATGAAAAGTGGGCCGACATGGAAAAGGAGCTGGCCGGGCTGCGGAAGGAAAAGACCGTTTCCCAGTACACAGCACAGCTCTTGAAGCAGGGCTATGACGAAGCTCTGGCAGCATCCACAGCGGCTGCCATGGAATCCGGAGACATGGGCAAGGTTTTTGCCAACAACCAGAAGTTCCTGGAAGGGTACGCAAAAAAAATCATTGCGGAGAAGCTGAAAGGAACCCCCCGGGGCGCTGACGGAGGCACCGGCGGAGCGATGACGAAAGAAACGTTCCGGAAAATGTCCCCCAGCGAACGCTTCGCGTATTCCAAGGAACACCCGGAGGAATACAGGGCACTTTATGAAACAGGAGGTAACGAATAAAGAATGGCACATACAATCTACGACAATTTCTACCTGTCCAACGAGGTAGAAGATCAGTTCAATTCCCATCTGGACTTGCAGCGGTTCTGTACCGTTGACAACAGTCTGGTGGGCACTGCGGGTATGCTCCGCAAAATCCACGTCTACAGCGCCACCGACGGCACCGAGAAACTGGCAATGGGCGTTGGCAACAGCAAGAGCATTGATGTTTCCTACACCGAGCAGGAATACAAAATCCAGATGGCTCAGAACAGGTTTAAGTACTACGACGAGCAGGAAATGACCGACCCCATGCTGGTTCCTGTGGGCACCCGGCACATGGGCACCGACATGTTCAACACCGTCAACGGCGATGTTTATGGTGAGTTCAAGAAAGCCACCATGGCCGTCGCTGCCGCCAAGTTCAACTTCGCCGCTTTTGCGGACGCTGTGGCGAACCTGAACATTGAAAGCACCGACAACGCACCGGAAGACTTGGCCCCCAGAGCTTTTGCGTTCATCAACCCTGTGGACACCGCCGAGCTGCGGAAGAACCTGGGCGAGGAACTGAAGTACGTGGAAGCTTTCGCCCGGAGCGGCTATGTGGGCACCGTGGCCGGTGTCAGCGTGTACACCAAGAAGGATGCGGACAAGGGCACCGTTGTGGTGGCTACCCGTGAGGCCGTGACCATCTTCAACAAGCGGGGCACCGAGATTGAGCAGAAGCGGGAGCCCAACACCCGTGAGAACGAAATCTACTCCCGGAAGTATTACCTGGTGGCTCTGACTGACGCTACCAAGGCGGTGCTTATCAAGAAGGGCACCGCTGCCGCTTCTACGGACGAAACCGTTCAGAGCGGAAAGACCTATTACAAGCAGACCGACGCCGGTTATATCGTCGGCAAGCCCACCACCAACCCCAAGAGTGAGGGCTTCTTCGAAATCACCTGATAAGCCGGGAAGGAGGTAAGGAACCGTGCTGGAAGTGGAAAAGATCGAGCTGGTGAAAGCCATGACGGGAGAGACCAACGAAAGCACGGTCTCTGCCTACCTGGGGCTGGCCGGGAACAAGATTTGCCGCAAGGCCTTCCCTTTTGACCCTACTGTGACGGAGGTCCCGGAGCGGTACGGATTTACCCAGGTGGAGATCGCCGTGTATCTGCTGAACAAGCGTGGAGCTGAGGGCGAGACGGCCCACAGTGAGAACGGAATTTCCCGCTCCTACGAGGACGGGGATGTTCCCCCTTCCCTGCTGCGGCAAATCGTCCCTATGGCGGGGGTACTGTGATGAAAGCCATGGAGCGGAACAAGGTCGGATTCTTTTATCTGCTTTACGACCGGAAGGAGCCGGTCACGGACGAGGACGGCAATGAGACCGGAGAAGAAACCGTGGTCTACCGAGACGCCGTTCCCTTCCGGGCCAATGTTTCGGCGGCCACCGGTTCTTCCCAGGTGGAGCAGTTCGGGGCGCTGTCCGGGTACGACAAGGTAATTGTCACCGATGACATGGCCTGCCCCATGGACGAGCACTCCGTTCTGTTTCTGGACAAGGAACCGGAATACAGCGAGGAGGGACGGCCCCTGTATGACTACATTGTAAAACGGGTGGCGAAATCCCTGAATTCCATTTCCTACGCCGTGACGAAGGTGAGCGTATCGTGAAGAAAATCTTTGTCCCTCTGTCGGTGGACGGCATTGGTCGGCTGCAAAAGGAACTGAAAAAGTATCAGGCCTGGCAGAAGAGAAAAGCCAAGGAACTGGCGGAGCGGCTGGCGATGCTTGGGGCATCCACTGCCTCCATCCGGTTTTCGAGAGCGGTGTACACCGGTGTGAAGGATGCAAACGTGTCCGTCGTGGCGGCGCCAAATGGCTATACCGTGAAAGCGGACGGAGAATCCGTGCTGGTTATCGAGTTCGGTTCCGGCGTTACATACGGCTCCGGGCACCCGGAGGCCAGCCAATACGGCATGGGGCCTGGCACCTACCCGGATGGTAAGGGTCACTGGGACGACCCGAGAGGCTGGTATCTGCCAAAGGAAAAGGGCGGTATGCACACCTACGGAAATCCTCCTGCAATGCCCATGTATGAGGCGAGAAAAGCGATAGAGCAGGAGCTTCCGAGAATCGTAAGGGAGGTGTTTTCCGGTGATTGACATTGAGAGACAGGTTTATACCCCCATTGCTGAAGCGCTGCGAAAGCAGTTCAAGGGCATTACCGTCAGCGGCGAATATGTAAACGCCCCGGCAAAATTCCCATATGTGTCCATCGAAGAGCAGGACAATTACACAACGCAGTCACACCTTGACTCCAGCGGCACGGAGCGGTACGCAACGGTGATGTACGAAGTCAATGTATACTCCGATAAAGCCGGAAAAAAGAAGACCGTATGCCGTGAAATCATGGGCGTTATTAGCAAAATGCTCTATGAGCAGAACTTTACAAGAATTTCTATGTCCCCTGTTCCGAACAGGGGAAACGGGACCATTTACCGATTGAATGCCCGATACCGGGCGGAAACAGACGGAAAAAATATCTATAGGAGGTAACGAATATTGGCAATTTCTACTTATAAGGTTTTCCTTATGCACAAGAAAGCTGGCGTAGGTGAAACCTACGAAAAGCTCATCGACATCAAGGAATTCCCTGACCTGGGCGGCGACCCGGAAATGCTGGAAACCACCACGCTTTCCGACAAGATGCAGACCTACATCGCCGGTATCCAGTCCATGGATGCCCTGGCGTTCACCGCCAACTACACATTGGCGGACTACAAGAAGTTGCTGGAGTACGCCGGGAAGACCGAAGGCTGGGCTGTATGGTTCGGCGGCACGGAAGAGGGCAGCACCCTGACCCCCACCGGCAGCGACGGAAAGTTCAAGTTTGACGGTCAGCTGACCTGCTACCCCACCGGCGGCGGTGTGAACGAGGTCGTTGACCTGAACATCTCCATTGCCCCGTCCACGCCCATTGAGCTGGACGCGGCATGATAAGGATTCAACCACACAAATAACAGGAGGATTTAGCGATGGCTAAGAAAATCACCATTCCCTACAACGGCAAGACCTACACTCTGGAATTCACCAGAGAGGGTGTAAAGCGCATGGAAGCCCAGGGCTTCCGTATCACCGAAATTGACAATATGCCCATGACGATGATTACCGCCCTGTTCAACGGCGCTTTTGAGGCGAACCATCCCGCAGTGAAGGGCGCTACCAAAGAGAAAATCTTTGGCAGCCTCAAGCGCCGGAAGAAGCTCATTCAGACCCTTGCGGAAATGTATGCCGATACATACAACACCCTGTTCGACGACGACGAGGACGAAGCCGACGAGGGAAACCCCGGCTGGGGAGTAACGGAGTAAGCGAGTTATTTCCCGAAAGTAATGGAGGGGGTGGGGATTCCCCTGCCCCCTCATTTGCTTACGCAGAAGCGTTCAAAAAGGTGTTCCCCTACTATCTGGCGATCGGCATGACATACGACCAGTTCTGGAATCAGGATGTGGAGCTGGTGCGGTTCTACCGGAAAGCAGCCAAAATCAAGCGGGATTTGCGAAACCAAGACCTTTGGCTTCAAGGAGCCTATGTCTACGAAGCCATTCTGGATTCCGCTCCGGTGCTGCGGTTCAGTTTCAGCAAGAAGCAGCCGAAGCCTATCCCGTACCGGGAACAGCCTTATGAACTGGAACCGAACAAGAAAAAAATATCCGCAAGACCTACGGAAACGCTTTCTCAGGAAGAAAAGAACGACAGGAAAGCCAAGTCCATTATGGAAATGTGGATGGTAAATATCAACAAGAAATTTGAGAAGAAGGGCGGTGGCGACAACGGCTGATAATGTGGAAATGCAGGGCATTGAGTTTCAAATCATCAATGACAGCGACGAGGCCACCAACAGTATCGAGCAGCTTGGGAAAGCCCTTGCGGAGCTGAAAATCAATGTCAAGGGCGGGATTTCCGCCGTATCGAGAGCCGGAAGCGCTATTTCCAAGCTGCGGACTGCTCTTGACTGGATTGATACATCCGGCATTGCCAATAAACTGAAAGGCGTTTCTGACGCTGTGAACCAGCTGAATATCAGCCCAAACGCAAAGATTTCTTCTTCTCTGCCCAAGAACATTACCGCTTTGAACGCCGCCGTTGCGAACATCCAGCCGGAGAAAATCGTCCAGCTGGGCAGCGCCCTACAGGCGGTGGCGAACAGCAGCGGGGCTAAGATTTCCGCAACGCTGCCGAAGAATATTACGGCACTGAATACGGCGCTTGCCGGGCTGGATGCTGGCGGAATCGCAAAGTTATCCGGCCTTGCTGACGGGCTGCGGCCCCTTGGAGATCTGGAACGGGCGAAGCTCACTTCCTT
>ERZ772897.3437-NODE-3437-length-11800-cov-3.348489_pt1 | contig 11800 bp, 9 predicted proteins | sample MGYA00512125_ERZ772897 | MGnify/ENA primary metagenome ERZ772897 (study PRJEB29015, sample SAMEA2737660) | human gut metagenome | biome: human gut; feature: human-associated habitat; material: faeces | place: China | collected 2012 ... | reverse complement strand
TGATTTCTTTTGACAGTTGTGCTACACTGTCAAATGTAAGAGGACACCAACAATCAAAAAAACGCCCGGAGTATTGAGCATAGGGACAAGCGGACAAATCGTGCCGCGTGTTTGCTGTGCTTTTTTTGCATCTGGCAAAAGCCAGAATATGGAGGGAGGCGGAATGAAATTTGGAACAACGACTTTATGAAGCCCTGCAGCGCAACCCCATTATCGCCGCTGTGCGCGACGACGAGGGGCTGGCGCAGTGCCTGCGCACCGATATCCAGACCGTATTCGTGCTTTACGGCGATATCTGCAATATCTCTGAGATCGTCCGGCAGATCAAGGACGCCGGAAAGATCGCCATCGTCCACGCCGATCTGATCAGCGGTCTGGCTGCGAAGGAGATCTCCGTCGATTTTCTCCGCCGCAGCACGCAGGCGGACGGCGTGATCTCCACCCGCGCGAACATGATCCAGCGGGCAAAGGAACTGAATATGATCGCGATCCTGCGGGTCTTTCTGATCGATTCCATGGCGCTCGATTCGGCGCTGAGCGCGAAGAATCTCAAGCCGGACGCCATCGACATCCTGCCCGGGCTGATGCCGTCGATGCTGCGCAAGGGGCGGCAGCTGACGGGGCTGCCGATCCTGACGGGCGGACTCATCACGGAAAAGAAAGAGGTCATGCAGGCGCTCGAGGCGGGCGCGCTCGCCGCCCCGGCCGATGTTTATCATCACGCCCATCTCGGCCAGCAGCAGGATGAGGCTGGTGCCGCCGGAGGAGAAGAAGGGCAGCGAGATGCCGGTGTTGGGCAGGGTGTTGGTGACGACCGCGATGTTGCAGAACACCTGCCACGCAATTTGGGCCATGATGCCGATGCCCACCAGTGTGCAGTAGCGGTTCTCGGCGTGGAAGGCCAGCCACAGCCCCTGCACGAGGAAGAGCACGAAGAGCAGGATGACGATGACGGCACCCACGAAGCCCAGCTCCTCGCACACGACGCTGAAGATGAAGTCGTTGGTGCTCTCGGGAAGCCAGAGCTGTTTTTCGATGCTGTTGCCGAGGCCGAGGCCGGTGACACCGCCTGAGCCGATGGCGTAGAGGCTCTGCAGGGTCTGGTCGGTCATCTTGCTCAGGTCGTGGGTCCAGCCGTCCAGACGGCTCTGTAAGTATGGGATGGAGTCGATGTGCTCCAGCACGGTGCGGAGCAGCAGCACAGCGGACGCGCCGCCCGCCCAGGTGATGATGCCGCCGCTGCCGCCCAGCAGCAGGATGGTGCCGCAGATGGCCGTCGTCAGGACGATGCCGGACATATGCGGCTCAAGCATGAGCAGGATGACCACCGGGATGAGGGGCAGCAGCGGGACGATGAGTTCCCGCACGATGCGCTGATAGAGCCACTGGCCTGCCGGGACGCGCCGCCCGGAGGCGGGGTCCAGCTTTTCCAGATGGGGCGCTTTCGCGGCCAGATGGGCCGTGAGCAGTATCATCTCGAACTTTGCGATCTCCGATACCTGAATGGTAAAGCCGATGCGCAGCCAGCGGCGGCAGCCGTTGAGGGGCGCACTGAACAGCACCGCGATGAGCATCACGATGCAGACGACATAGCCCGGCCCGACCATCCTGCGCAGAAAGCGGTGGTCGATGCGGGAGAAGAGCAGCATGACCGCGAGACCCAGACCCAGGCAGAACACCTGCGACTTGATGTAGTAAAAGCTGTCGCCCATCCGCAGGTAGCCCGTGGTGTAGCTGGCACTGAACAGCATGATGAGTCCGAACACGATGATGACTGCCAGCGTCGCCAGCCAGTTGATGAGCACCTGCGGCCAGGGGCCGGGGCTCGACAAGATGGCAAAGGACTCAGACTTTTTTCTCCGGATGGTCGCCATCCGCATTCCCTCCTTATCGGGTCCCGGCTCAGCTGGCCCGCGCCGCCTGCAAGGTCAGCGCAAGGCCCAGCATTGCCAGGACTCCAAAAATATAAAAGATATTCACCGGGTCAAAGCCCCGCTTTTCCAGCCAGCGGTGGAGCGGTGCGGTGCCGAACAGCTGCCGCCGCCCGCCGGAGGCTTTCCAGACGATGATCTGCAGAGCCACCATGCCGCCTTCCAGCCAGTAGGGCAGAGCCAGCGGGAGCGTCAGCCCCGGCCAGCCGACGCTCAGCGGCACACAGCCCAGCGCACCGGCTAAAAACTGGCATCCCACCGCACCGGGGCGGAGCTTTGCGGGGTAGAAATTCCAGAGCAGAAAGGCCATCAATGCCCCGGCCAGCGCCGCCGGGAGGACGCCCAGCGGGAACCAGCCCAAGAGGGTCATAGCCGTCATGAGACCCAGCATGGCGATGAAGGCGCAGCCGCAGACCGTGCCGTCCATGCCGTCAGCGGTGCGGGCGCTCTCGGCCAGCGCCACTAAAATCGCCAGCCAGACCACCGGGGCCAGCGGCCCGAGGGTGCAGTAGCCGACGCCCGGCACTGCCAGCCCGTCAGGCAGGCAGTGGTTCAGCCCCAGCAGGGCCAGCACCAGCGTGCCGGAGGCTGTTTCCAGTGCCAGCCGCACCGGGCGGCGCAGTCCCAGCGGCGACCGATGCCGCAGCCGGACCACATCGTCCGCGAGGCCCACGCCCCCGAAGCAGAGCGCCCCGAACAGGGCGATGAGCAGCCGTGTGGTCAGCAGGCTCTCGGTCCCCAGCAGCTCCGGCTGGGCGACACAGGCCGCTGTCCAGCCGACGCCCACCGCCGCCAGTGTCCCCACTATCAGGCAGAGCCCGCCCATCGTGGGCGGCTCATTTTCCTCCTGCTGGACGCGGAACGCCCGCAGCAGCGGCGTCATCAAATTCCCGAGCGCCGCCGTGAGGACGAACCCCAGCGTTGAGGCGACGATCAAGGCAAAACGAATCATAATAACGATACTCCAAGTATTTTACTTTGCGCAGACGGGATAAAACAGGGCCAGCGCCTTTTCCAGTGCCATGCCCCGGCTGGCCTTCACCAGCAGAGCGTCGCCCGGGGCCATCCGGGCCAGCAGAGCGTCTGCGGCCTGCTGGTAATCCTCGGCGTGGACAACGTCGGCGAGGCCCGCGTCCTTTGCGGCCTTTGCCGTCCGTGCGGCCTCGGGGCCGTAGGTGACAAGAGCAGTCAGCCCGGCCTCTGCGGCCTGACGGCCCAGCTCTTCATGAGCGGGCGCGCTCATCCCGCCCAGTTCTAGCATATCGCCCAGCAGAGCGAAGCGGCGCTTGCAGGGGTACTCTTTGAACATCGCCAGCGCAGCCTTCATGCTGTCGGGGTTGGCGTTGTAGCAGTCCTCAATGACGTCCATGCTGCCTGCGTGGACGACCTTCTGGCGCATACCGGTCTGCTCGAAATCGGCCAGACCCGCGATGACGCCCTCGGGCGCGAGGCCCAGACGGGTGGCGGCGGCGTAAGCAGCCAGCGCGTTCGCCACATTGTGGCGGCCCATGGCCGGGATGGTCACTGCATAGCGGCCTGCGGCCTTGTCGCAGAGGGTGAAGGCCATGCCGTCGCCCTCCTGCCGGACATCGAGGGCGCAGACATCGGCGTTCTCGTCGCCGAGGCTGAACCACACGGGCCGGACATGGGTGGGCAGAGCGGCTTTGCGCAGGAAGGGGTCGTCGCCGTTGAGCACGAGGGGCGAACCCTCGGCAAGGCCGGCGCAGATTTCCAGCTTCGCCTTGCAGATGTTCTCCTGACTGCCCAGATTGCCGATGTGGGACACGCCGATGCAGGTGATGATGCCCACATCGGGGCGGGCGCACTTTGCCAGACGCTCGATCTCACCGGCGTGGCTCATGCCCATCTCGACGACAGCGTACTCCGTGTCCCTGCCGATGCGGAACATGGTGCGGGGCAGGCCCAGCTCATTGTTCTGGTTGCCCTCGGTCTTGATGGTATTGCCAAAGCCCGCGATGGCGGCGTAGGTCATCTGCTTGGTGGTGGTCTTGCCCACACTGCCGGTGACGCCCACCACCTTCGGGTGGAACTGGCTGCGGTAGTTCGCGCCCATGACCATCATGGCGTGGTAGCTGTCGGGACTGATAACCGCCCGTTCAGCCGGGACGCCCTCCACCGGGTGGTTGAGGACGACATAGGCCGCGCCCTCTTCCAGCGCCTTGGCCGCGAAATCGTGGCCGTCGAAGCGCTCACCGGGGAAAGCCACAAAGATGCAGCCGGGGCAGACCTCGCGGCTGTCGGTGGTCACGAGGCCGATGGGCTGGCTGTCGGCGAAGCCCTCGGGGGCAAGGCCTTTCAAAAGCAGATCTGCTGCAATTTTTTCCATAATAAATCTCCTTATCCGCAAGTGATGGTGACGACGGTGCCCTTCTGGACGCTGGAGCCGGCGGCCTCGCTCTGGCTCTGCACGGTACCGGCGCTATCGCCCGCCACCTGACAGTTCAGGCCGGCGGCGGTCAGCATCTGGCGGGCAAAGTCGGCACTCTTACCGCTGACGTCCGGCACTTCCGTGTGGCTGCCGGAGTAGGTATCGGTGTAAAGATAGATGGTGGTGCCGCTGGCCACTGTTGCGCCCGCGTGGGGGTACTGGTAGGTGACGACGGCGGCGGTCTGGTCGCTCTCGCTCTCCACGAGCTGATGCTTGAGGCCCTTGGTATTCAGGGAGACCTGCGCATTGCTCCACTCCTTGCCCACGAGGTTCGGCACCTTGACGGTATTCTGGCTGCGGTCGATGCCATCGGTGGCAATGCCCAGATAGGGGGCTATCTCACTGATGATGTTGCCGACCACAGGCGCAGCCAAGATGGACGAATAGTCGGTGTGGGCGTTGTTGGGGTCGTCCAGCATGACGTAGACCAGAATTTCGGGGTCGTTGGCAGGCAGGACGGCGGCAAAGGAGGCGACCTTCTTGTAGTCGCCGTCGGCGCGGCGCTCCATGTTCAGCTGCTCGGACGTACCGGATTTGCCGCCGATGCGGTAGCCCGCGACGTAGGCGTTGGAACCGCCGCCGGTGGTGGTGCCGTCGCCCACCTCATACTCCATGATCTGGCGGATGGTCTCGCTGGCGCTCTTGCTGATGACCTGGCGGCGGACGTTCGCGCCGATCTCCTCGACGACGTTGCCGTTCTGGTCGGTTATCTTATCCACCACATGAGGGGTGACGAGGTAGCCGCCGTCGACGGCTGCCGAGATGGCGGTGCAGACCTGCAGCGGGGTCACAGCCATTGCCTGACCGAAGGAGGAAGACGAAAGCTCGACCTCGCCCAGCTGGCTCTTGGTGTAATACTTCATCATGCCCGTCTCGTTGGGCAGATCCACGCCGGTGCGCTCGGTGAAGCCGAAAGCGTCGAAGTAGTCGTAGAAGGCGCTGGAACCCAGCCGCTGACCCAGCTGGATGAAGTAGATGTTGCAGCTGTTCCGGAGGGCCTCGGCGAGGTTCTGGACGCCGTGGGCCTTCTTACCGGCGCAGTGATACGTCTCTTTCGCCACGCCGTAGGCACCGGAGCAGTTGAAGGTGGTGTAATAGGTGGCCTTGCCCGAGTCCACACCCATGGCGGCCGTGATGACCTTGAAGACGCTTCCGGGATAGTACAGCTCGGTGATGGTCTTGTTCTTCCACTGGATGTCGCGGTAGGTGCCGGTGTAGTCAGGGTCTTCTTCCGGTATCTTCTTGCCCTGCTCATCCCGGAGATAGTTGCCGTTGGCGTCTTTCTTGTAGATGGTGTAAATCTCCGGTTCTGCGTTCACCTGCTCATTCAGATAGGCCAGGTTCTCACTGAAATCCAGCGGAGCGTTGGGGTCAAAGTCAGGCTTCGAGGCCATAGCAAGGATGGCTCCGGTCTTGACGTTCATGACGATGGCTGCGCCGCGGTTCTCGACCGTGTTGGCGTAGATGGCCTCGTTGAGGTAGCGCTCCACGACCTCCTGCACATTGACGTCCAGCGACAGCACCAGATTGGAGCCGTCCTTGGCGGCGTAAGTGGTGGCGTTGGCGTCGGCGATGGCGTTGCCGTAGGCATTGCGGAGGGTGATCGTGCGGCCATTGACGCCCGCGAGGGTGTCATTGTAGGATTTTTCGAGGCCGTAGAAGCCCTCGCCGTCGCCGTTGCAGAAGCCCAGCACCGATGCTGCGAACGCGCCGTAGGGGTAATCGCGCTGGAAACTCTTGGACGAAGAGACGGAGACACGGCCCTTCTTGATGACGGTGCCGTCTTCCAGAGTCTTGGCTTTGGCGTGATTTTTATTATATTCGCTGATGTATTTCTCGATGGAGAGCTTGACGGCATTGTTCACCTTGGTGGCCAGCACCTGATAGGACGAGCCGTTCTTAGCCAGCGCGTCGTGGACGGTCTGGTACTGGGTCTGATATTCTGCCGAAGAGGTATCTACGCTGTCCAGACTCTCGCCGTCGCCGGAGAGCAGCCGCAGGGTGAGCTGGCGGCTCACATCGGCCAGCGTCGTCTCGTCCACGGTCTTGACAGCCTCACCCGTCTCCTCGACGGTCTGGCTGGTGAAGAGGGCCGTGCTGTAGCTGGGGTCGGCCCAGATGGTCCATACTACGCTGGTGGACGCCAGCGTGATGCCGGAGGCATCGTAGATCTCGCCGCGGGTGGCCTGGATGGTGCTGTCCAGCAGCTGCTGCTGGGCCGCATACTGGCGGAAGGTCGCGCCCTGTTTTATCTGGATGTTATACAGGCTGTGGGTGACGATGCCCGCAGCCGCCACTACAAAAAATACCGCCGCGCCGAAGCTGAAATGCCGCAGCCGCGCACTGAGGCGCTCGTGCGGGTCGCTGCGGCGGAGGCGGTAGTAGATGTTCTTATGCTGGTCGTTGGAGGGCTTGTTTTGCATGGTATTCTCCTGCAGAAACCAGAAAAGCGTGCGCTGCCGCACGCTTTTCTGTCTGTTTGCTTATTTTACGCTGCGGACGGAAGCCAGAATGGTCATGGCACCGTCGTGCAGGAAATCCGTCCACTGGTGGACAGCCGACTCCCTGCGCACCAGTACGCTGTCGCTGTCGAGGCGGATGTAGGTGAGCTGGCTCTGGTCCATCTTCATGAGGCCCAGCCGCCCGGCCACTTCTTCCACGCTGGTGATGTTGGTCTTGCTGTTGAGGACACTGTTATAGTAGGTGTACTGGCTCTGCTCGCTCACGAGTTCCGCTTTGGCCTTCTGGATCTGGTCGTTGACCTCCACCAGCTGGGCCTCGCTCCACAGCAGGCTTACCGCAAAGCCTGCCAGCAGCGCCATCGAGATCAGTTGAAGTGCGTGCTGCATGGCCGCCTGGAACGGGCTGAGACGGCGTTTGCCGCCTTTTTCCACCCGCAGTGCGACCTTGCGCTGGGTCTGAGGCGCTTTTCTGCGACGCACCTCAGACGACATATCATAAGCTGGCTGACCCATAGTTGATCTCCTCCTCTTACACTGAGCGGCGTCTTATCCGGCTCAGAGTTTCTCCAAAACGCGCAGATGAGCAGAACGGCTGCGCCGGTTCTCCTCCAGTTCCTGCCTGTCGGCCTCGATGGGCTTCCGGGTAATGAGCTTTGCCTTCGCCTTGCCGCCGCAGACGCAGACCGGGAACTCCGGCGGGCAGGTGCAGGCGGTGGACCAGCGGCGGAACTTGTTTTTCACCAGCCGGTCTTCCAGCGAATGGAAGGTGATCACACACAGCCTTCCGCCCGGGGCAAGGTGGTCGAAAATGGTATCCAGACCTTCCTCCAGAGCGTCCAGCTCGTGGTTGACCGCGATACGCAGCGCCTGAAACGTGCGCCGCGAAGGATTCTTGTTCTTGCGCCGCTCCGCAGGCGGCATGGCGCTGGCCACGATGTCGGCCAGCTGCAAAGTCGTCTCGATGGGGGCCGCCTCGCGGGCCTCCACGATGTGGCCGGCGATCTGCCACGCATAGGGCTCTTCGCCGTAGTCCCGCAGGATGCGGGAGATCTCTTCCCGGCTGGCGGTGTTCACGAGGTCTGCCGCCGTCTCGCCCTGCTGGCTCATCCGCATATCCAGCGGGGCGTCTGCCCGGTACGAAAAGCCCCGGGCCGCGTCGTCCAGCTGATGGCTGGAAACGCCGAGGTCCAGCAGCGCACCGTTTATCTTCTCGATGCCGAGGCTCTCGAGGGCTTGTCCGGCGTAGCGGAAGTTTATCTGCACCACTGTGGCCGGGAGCCCGGCCAGCCGCGCCCTGGCGGTCTGCACCGCATCGGGGTCCTGGTCGAGGGAGACGAGCCGCCCGCCTTTTGCGCCGTCCAGCCGGAGGGCGATCTGGCGGGAGTGTCCCGCGCCGCCCGCCGTGCCGTCGAGATAAGTGCCTGCCGGGTCGATGTTCAGTCCATCGAGGCACTCGTTCAGAAGCACGGGGATATGCTCAAACGAGGCCGGGTCGAACTGTGCCAAATCTTCTGTCTGAGTCATCGCGCCCAGCCTCCTTTCGTTTCGTGTTCCGAGCCGTCCGATACGCCGGACATCTCCCGGGGAGTTTGTCCCGTTTTCTGCTCTGTCATGATACCTGACGACTCTATTTTATTTTAGCAAATCGAAACGCTGAATGCAAGTTTTTTCCTGCGCTTTTTTCCTACAAAATGTTACAAAAAAAGCCCCTGCGAATCGTCATTTTTACTCGCAGGGGACTGTATTCAGGTCAGGAGCGGCTCATCACACGCCGCGGCGGGGGGTCTGGCGCAGGTTCGCGCGGACGTTTTTCACCTGGGCGGCGTTCTCAGACATCGTCTCCTCGGTGGTTTTCAGCATATTATCGCAGTAATCCGTGACCGTCTGGCGGACGGTGCGGGCCTCGGTCTGGGCAGCGGAGACGATCTCGGACGCACGCTGCTGGGCGGCGCGGACGATCTCGGCCTCGCTCACGAGGATGCGGGCGCGCTCTTCTGCCTTCTTGACGATGGCCTGTGCCTGCGCGTTGGCCGACTCGATGAGCTGGGCGCGGTCGCTGACGATGGACTGGGCCTGGCGCAGCTCTACGGGGAGGTTTGCGCGGATGTCATCGAGATAGTCCCGAATTTGTTCCACATCCACGATGCGCTTGCCGCCCGAAAGGGGCATTCCGGTGCTCTCTTCCAGCAGGTCTTCGATGGTATCCAAAAGCTCGTTGACGTTCATCACGCTTCTCCTTCTTCCTCTGCGGCGTCTGCCATGGGTCTCACATATTTCCAGAGCAGGACTTTGCCGTACTTATACTGCTTCTTCAGCTGTAAACCGCCCACTTCGGCGGGGAGGACGAGTTTCGTCTCGCTCTCGCAGATGACGATGCCGCCGGGGGCGACGCACTTATCCACGATGGGGAGGATATTTTCCAGCGTGCCGTTGTGGAAGGGCGGGTCCAGCAGCACCAGATCGAACTGCTCCCGGCAGGCCGAGAGGAAGCGGGCCGCTTCGCCGATGTTGACGCGGCTGCGGTCAAAGACGCCGCAGTTCTTGCAGTTCTTCATGACGATGTTCACGGCCTCGCGGTTCTCGTCCAGGAACACGCACCGGGCAGCGCCCCGGCTCAGCGCCTCAATGCCCAGCTGGCCGCTGCCTGCGTACAGGTCCAGCACACGGGCTCCGGGCAGGTCGAACTGGACGATGCTGAACATCGCCTCTTTCACCTGATCGAGGGTGGGGCGGGTAATATCCGTGCCGGGCAGCGCTTCCAGCCGTCTGCCGCGGGCTTCTCCTGCAATGACTCGCATGGTTTTGGCCTCCTTCGGGTCTTTCCTGTTATCGTAACTTCATATTATCGTCATACCGCCGGTCTTTGTCAAGGGCAGTGTCATGATTCGTTGCGTTACGGTCATGAATGTGCTAAAATCATACCAGAACGCCGCTTTTTCGGGCGTACAAAAGGAGAGTATTTATCATGAAAGTCCTGCTCATCAACGGCAGCCCCCACGAGAAGGGCTGCACCTATACCGCACTGAGCCTCATCGCCGGGGAGCTGAACGCCGCCGGCATCGAGACGGAGATCTTGAACGTCGGCACAAAGCCCGTGGGCGGCTGCATCGGCTGCGGCGGCTGTGCTGTCGGCAAGGGCTGCGTCTTCGGCGGCGTGGTCAACGAGGCCATCGAGAAAGCCAAGACTGCCGACGCCTTCGTCTTCGGCACGCCGGTGCATTACGCTTCCGCCTCCGGCAACATGACCAGCTTCATGGACCGTCTCGCCTACGCGGGCGGCAGGTATCTGGCCTACAAGCCCGCCGCCATCTGCTGCTCGGCCCGCCGCGCCGGCACCACCAGCGCCCTCGATCAGCTGGTGAAGTACCCCGAGTTCTTCCATATGCCGCTGGTGAGCGGCTCCTACTGGCCCATGGTCCACGGTTCGAACCCCGAGCAGGTGCTGCAGGACGCCGAGGGCTGCGCCGTCATGCAGGAGCTGGGCCGCAACATGGCCTGGCTGCTCCGGTGCATCGAGGCCGGCAAAGCCGCGGGCATCCAGCACCCGGAGAATCCCCGCAGACCCATGACCAACTTTATACGTTAAACCTCTCAGTCAAAGCCTGACGGAGAGGTTTTCTCCAAGGGGCCGCGTTCTCGCCGGGAACGCGGCCCCTTCTTTCTGAAATTTTATTCAGAAACCGATAAAATCCGGCGCGGATTCTTTTTTCGTTCATAACTTTGTGGTAGCATAGGAACTAAAGTATTTTGCCACGGAGAACATTTGCCATGGAACACTACGATTGGAACGACGGCTGGCTTTTCACCCCGGTCTTTGACCCCGCCATCGTGCGGCCGGAATGCCCGGAGCTGACCCTTGAGCCGGTGCGCCTGCCCCACACGGTCAAGGCCCTGCCCTACAATTACTGCAACGAGAACGACTACCAGAAGCTTTCGGGCTACCGGCGGGAGTTTTTTGCGCCCAAAGAATGGGAGGGCCGCACCGTCCTGCTCACCTTCGGAGCCGTGGCCCATGACGCCACGGTGTTCTGCAACGGGCGGCGGGTGTTCCACCACAGCTGCGGCTACACCGCTTTTACCGTCGATTTGACCAGTGCTCTCCATCTGGGTCAGAAGAACGTGGTGGCTGTCCGCTGCGACAGCCGCGAAGATTTGAACATCCCGCCCTTCGGCGGGCAGATGGACTTTCTGACCTACGGCGGCATCTGCCGCGCCGTCTGCCTCGACGTGAAAGAGCCCGCCTACCTGCGGGACATCTTCATCGAGACGAAGGCCGAGGGCGATTTCCGCATCTACACGGCCACCGTGGGCGAGACCGTCGGCTGCACGTTACAGGCCGAGATACGCAGCCCCTCGGGCAGCCGGGCGTTCTACACCGGCGAGCTGTCGCTGCCCATCACCGGCGCACTGAACAGCGTCCATCCGTGGAGCATCGAGCACCCCACCCTCTACACCCTGACCGTCCGGCTCATCCGTCCCGGCACCGGCGGCCTGCCCGACCGGGTCCTGGACGAGAAAAGCTGCCGGTTCGGCTTCCGTACTCTGCAGTTCGTGGCGGGCGGGCTCTACCTCAACGGCCAGCGGGTGGAGCTGCGGGGCCTCAACCGCCGCCAGAGCTACGCCTATCAGGGCTATGCCATGCCCGACAGCATCCAGCGGCTGGACGCTCAACTCCTGAAAAAGCAGCTGGGCTGCAACGCTGTGCGCCTCACCGCTCCCCCCAGCCCCGCCTTCCTCGATGCCTGCGACGAGCTGGGCCTTTTGGTCTTTGTGGAGATGCCCGGCTGGCAGCACGTCGGCGACGACATCTGGAAAGCGCAGGCTCTGCAGAACTGCCGCGAGATGGTCTGCCAGTGCCGCAGCCACCCCAGCATCTTTTTGTGGGGCGTGCGGGTCAGCGGCAGCGCCGACGACGAGAGCCGTCGTCAGAGCGGATACAAGAGTCTTCTTCATGAGAA